>MDSQ01000424.1_pt1 | contig 10647 bp, 7 predicted proteins | sample 1008251 | NCBI WGS metagenome assembly MDSQ01 (sample SAMN05526597, study PRJNA338239) | gut metagenome | isolation source: Hindgut content | host: Naso unicornis | place: Saudi Arabia: Red Sea | collected 2016-05
TTATTCTGAAATTAAACAAATGTTTTAATGTTGGATCTGTGTCTCACTTCCTGTCCCGCGTGGTATGCTTTCTGCTGAATTGCTGCGTTGTGCTTCATCATCCGGCAAAAATAGCAGCCTTGCATATCTGCTGTGGAGGGCTCCGGATCACTGGAGCTGTGACGGAGTAGAAATGCAACGCAGCTGCAGTCAGTGGAAGCACACACATTGACTAGAATTGAAACGTATCAGCTCTGCTGCCGTTCGCGAGCCGAGATGCACCGCACACGCATCCGGTGGAATGTAGGGGAAATACCATGATTATTTTTTAGATGGTTTTAATACTGTGAAAATCTCCCACTGTTGCAGCAACATTTTTTGGGACAAATATAAAAAGTATCAAGTGTTGCTTTGTCCGGTATAACAATAGAGTAAACAAACAAAAAGTCTAAGGTTTGTAAAACACACTGAATCCAGACACTACCATTTAATCAAGCTTCTGGCAGGAGAAAGGCTTTTCTGTGGGCAGCATCACCAGTACCAGGAATGTTCTTTTCTTTGAAGAATTGCCCATGTACATTTTCACAGTTTTCCCTAAGGCCCAATCCTGTAGAAAGAAATGGTACATTTTTAAGAGGAAGTCAATCTGTTATTTTTCCTCTCAGGAATGACGCAGCACAATCAGATGATGATGACAAGTCTCAGGCTCTGCTGGCAGAAACAGATGGAGGAAAACTGAAGCAGAGAACGTGAGGATTGGTGACTTCTTGTAGCCTGTCGCTGAAAAAGATTTTTCTTTTCAACACATAATTAGAACGTAATCACCTGTTGTCCCTTCATGTCTAATCAGAACCCAGTTCAAGAAGTTCCTGGGCAAGTCTGTGAGGAAAGCCAAGCATCTCGCTGAGGAATATGGAGAGAAGGCAGTGAACAAAGTGAAAAGTGTGCGTGATGAAGGTACAAGAATTGTTTAATTCAAAGCATTTGCGAGAGATGTTTAGATGTCAGGAAAACTCTTCTAATGTAATGTGTTTTTTATGTGGTGAGGTTCCCAGTTGTTAATGCTTCTTACTGCATTTAACGGTGATTTTTAAAATATATATATATGTATATGTATATTTAATGCTTTTCCAGAGGTACTGTCTCGACAGGGTGGTTAGTTTGTTTTGATGAGTGAATGTATAAAAAGATAGAGAGCACAGATAAGTGCAGACAGGAGACTGTAAATGGATGTGGGCGCGGAGGCCATTACAAGACAAATGTCTTGACTCTAACCTCTCACTCTCATAACCATAAATGGCAGCAGTCATACTGAATCATCAAAGCCCACAAGTCGATAACATCAACGACCTTTGTTCCATTAATAGTGCAGATAATTTATTTTTGTTAGATAAGTGAACTTTTTTCTTGTCTGTGTATCCACATCTATTCATTTGTTGGGTATTCATCAAACTGCTGTTAGCAGCAGCAGCAGCAGCAGCATATGTTTATGAAGTATTAGCTCTCCTGCTGCTGCAGATATTTTGATAAAATCAGGTATGCTGTTTGTTTTGGGTGGGCTCAGTGTTCCATACAGATCCGGATGATCCGTCATCGAGTGACGATGAGGGCATGCCGTACACCAGACCTGCCAAGTTCAAGGCAGCACACAGCTTCAAGGGTCCCTTTGACTTCGATCAGATCAAGGTTGTGCAGGACCTGAGTGGAGAGCACATGGTACGAGGGTCGTAGTTTTTGTTTACCCTTGAGAGAACCAGTGAATGTTCGTAGTTCAGCATCTGTTCGTCTTTTCGTCAGGGGGCCGTTTGGACAATGAAGTTCTCTCACTGCGGGAGGCTGCTGGCAACAGCAGGCCAAGATAATGTGGTTCGCATTTGGGTCTTGAAGACTGCTTTCGACTACTTCAACAACATGAGATTGAAGTACAACACTGAAGGTAACCTCATCAGCAGCTCTGATTTTTTTTATATTATTTCGATTCAGATGCTTAGCTTTGGCTGCAGTAAGATTATTTTTGTTTCGGTTTCTTCAGGTCGGGTTTCACCTTCTCCCTCTCAGGAAAGTTTATGCTCCTCTAAATCTGATGATCCCGGAGTGAGTGAAAATAAAAGCACCTTTTGATTTGTGGGTTGTCCAGTGTTTTCAGAACATTTTGTAAGAAGTGGATAGTTTAAAGCTATTGTAGTACTACTGTGAGTATTGCAATGTTGTATATTTCACAGTTTTGAGATTCTGTGATTTTCTAACAAATTATACTCCGATTTTAGGCAAGTTGTGTTCCCGAGGACCCAGAGACAGAAGATAGAAATGCCCCTTTTCGTCAGGTCCCTTTCTGCAAGTATAAAGGTCATACAGCTGATCTGCTGGACTTGTCCTGGTCAAAGGTGATGCCCTACTTGCCTTTCTTTGTCTTTTTATCCTGCAAAGTGCCAGTTTCAACTCTCCTCTTACTTTTTCCATTTTTGTGTCACTGTAGAACTTTTTCCTGCTCTCCTCTTCCATGGATAAAACCGTCCGATTGTGGCACATATCCAGGCGAGAGTGTCTCTGCTGCTTTCAGCACATTGATTTTGTCACAGCCATCGCCTTCCATCCCAGAGTAAGTCGAGTCACCTTGCATGACTTCTCTCAGCACAAATTATACGTCTATTCATTTTGGCTCACAGACTGTATTTATAGTAACATATGCTTCTTTTCTCACAAGGATGACAGATACTTCTTAAGTGGCTCTTTGGATGGAAAGCTGCGGCTGTGGAACATTCCGGACAAGAAGGTGGCGCTGTGGAATGAGGTGGATGGCCAAACTCGCCTCATCACTGCGGCTAACTTCTGCCAAAATGGGAAGTACGCCGTCATCGGCACCTACGATGGTCGTTGCATCTTCTATGACACAGAGGTAACCGACTGAGCTACTTCTGCTGATACCTGTTTTTTTAATTATGTCCTTACTATTTACAGGTTTAACCAAATGTATTATTACTGTTTGTCTTTCTGTAGCGCCTGAAATACCACACTCAAATCCATGTGAGGTCCACGAGAGGCAGGAACAAAGTTGGACGCAAAATCACTGGCATTGAACCTCTTCCTGGAGAGAACAAGGTAACATCTGTTCCTGCTACAAACGTATCTTCAGTCTGTTTGAAGCCTATTTAATGAAGCTGTCAGACTCTCTGAATAACACATTTCTCTCTTTATCCTCCGCTGATAGATATTGGTGACCTCAAATGATTCCCGCATTCGCCTTTATGACCTGAGGGACTTGTCTTTATCCATGAAATACAAAGGTTATGTTAACAGCAGCAGCCAGATCAAGGCGAGCTTCAGGTGAGGATGGTTCCCTTTCATGTGGATTTGAATTGAGCCTTTTGAAGCAGCATCAGCTGTTAATGAGCAACAAATCTGTAAAGAAGCAGCAGTGAGTTTTACCTGCAAGCTTGTGCTGTAAAAACTGCCCAGCCAACATGGAGCAAAGTGTCTCTTTTATGTTGAACTACACTTTTAAAGCAAAAACTGACTCAGCTGTGGGATTACCCTCCTACAGTCATGACTACGCCTTCATAGTCAGCGGCTCAGAGGATAATTACGTGTACATCTGGAGCACTTACCACGACTTGAGCAAATTCACATCCGTAAGACGGGACCGCAATGACTTCTGGGAAGGGATTAAAGGTACTTTATCTGTGTTGAATGACAAACAGAATTTTAACATATCTGTTTAATTAATTTGTTCCTCCTTTACTGAACGGACACTGAAGCTTTACTTGCCTTTCAGCACACAACGCAGTGGTCACCTCAGCAGTTTTTGCACCGCACCCCAGCCTTATTGTCCCACAAGAAACTTTAGCAGAGAAGCCAGAAGCAGAGTGTAAGAGCCTGGACTCCACAGACTCCGAAACGATACCCTCAGGTATGTTTGCTTAATTGCATTCATGGACCAGTGTCGTGATGTCAAGGCTTTCACGTCAGTGCTGTAAATATTTTTCTTCTACAGGAGCCCTGAAGACTGATCACACAGAGGTACTTCTATCTGCTGACTTCACTGGAGCCATCAAGGTTTTCATCAATGTCAAGAAGTATTGAGCACTTGAGATGGTGTCAGCTCCTCACATTCGGGCGTGTCTGTTGAGGATCAGTCTTAAAGATGAAGGACAGCCCGTTAGGGGCCTTCTGACGTCACCCAACTACCTAATGGTGAATTCTCTGAGACGAAGAGCTGTCTGTAGCGTTTGCAGTAGAACAGGGACCCTTACATGGAAGATCAGGGAATTGGTGAATAACGGTAAAAAACAGACGAGGTGTGATTCTCTTTCACGTTTCTATTTTTTATCTTCAATACCAAGCAACTGTGAAGAGTTTGGCATCAGGTGAACGAGCCGGAAATGCCAAGTGTGTATGGTTTGGGCAGAAACTAAATCTGCTCAGATTTGTATGTGTGTAAATCTACGGCTGTGTAATCGAGATGGAGTTTAGCTAAAGGCTTTTTGTAAGAGTACGGGCACCTTACTAGTTCCTCGCTCCCACATTTCAGATAAATTAACTGTTAAGAAGTGCAAGACACTGTCCTAATGTTAGTCGCAGATTTTAATGTGTCACTTGTCAACAGATGTTCCTATTTGTATTGAAAGCAGTGGTTTGAAATGTCATTCACAAAGTATCTGTGCCTACAAACTCCAGGCTGCTTTTCTAAACTCAACTTCTCAAGCTTTCTTCTAAAATATATCAAACATTTCAGCGGATGACAAAATCCAGACTAAAGGGCATCTGTATACAGTTACTGATGATTATAATGAGGGCTGGGTATCTTTAATTTTTTCAGAAACAGAACTGTCTCTTTAGTACTTTGATAATCTTTTTTTTTGTTCAATAAAAGCACATTTCATTATATAAAATAATACTGTAAATTTAGTGTGTAACATTGCGTACTTACTGCTTTTGTAAACTGAACCAAATGATGCTCTTTTAATTTCCTCAATAAAAACCCCCACAAACCCGATAAAGCTTGTTGATCAACTTCTTAACCAGAAGTGAAACCATTTGATACTGGCTCTACTAATCATGTCCTCCACAGACACTTTCAGTACCAACAGAAATTTATTTAGTGTTTACACTTTGCAGCAACATTTCTGGTTATCATTTTAAAAACAAACAAAAAACAAAAATATATATAATTAGTTACAGTGTTCAAACTTCATCATACAAAAGAGTGCTGAATCTTGCATGAATAGTGTAAGTTGGGATCAAGGGCACAGACGTGTCCGTCTGTTTAAAGAGCACTGCAGGAGTGCAGCGTGTGTAACCATGGACACCAGCGGGATAATGGATGACAAGGTCCAGAGTTGAAAGTCAGTGTTTGCTCTTCTTCCGCTTTTTGTGGGAGCGATGTGGTGACCGTGACCTGGACTTTCTTGCCCTCCGGTCTGGAGATGGTGATCGGGAACGTTTGGACCTTTTGGGAGACTTGGTCCTGTTAAATGAGCAGAAGATGTGATAAAAGACTGACTTTGAGAATAACAATGAGCTTGTATACTACAAGAACACCTTACAGCACTTACTTTATAGGAGAGATGCTCTTCGATTGCCGGCTGTGGTCATCAGACTCTTGACTGTGACGTCTCCTGTCGCCGTCCTCACTTCTTTTGCTCCTTTCTTTGTCCCTTCTGTCCTCCTTTGATTTGTCTTTGGACTTTGATGTCTGTGTCTCATTCTTGTCTTCATCCTTTTCAAACTCCTGCAGAAGACGGGTTAAAACATCCCAACAGTGTCAGATGTATTTCACCACGAGCCTAGCTTTCAAATCTGCTCATTTACACCTCAGTCTGCAAATTCCCCCACAAGGGGGAGCTGTTTGGCCAATGTCAGACCAGTTCACCATCTTCTACATCGTTCCTCCTACAGTAATGGGATAATTTCAGACTTGCAGACATGTTAATGCTAACACCTACAGATAGAAAAGGAAAAAATGTTGCTGTTATCTCTATGTATGGCTAAAAATGTTACTGTGCCAAATATGTTGCATAAAACTACAGTGCATTTGCACAGTAAAGATGTCAGTCCTGACTATCTCTACTAGTTACTCTAGAAGTTCTCCACACAATGAAAGAACATATACTGTAATAATACTCTGTGTAAACTCTTCTTCAGTGTTGAACTTGTGAAACGCCGACATGACACACAAACAGTAGCTAAAAATACCGTAGCTAGACGTTCCCTCCCTGTAGATGATACACATTCAACCACATCTGCAGATCTGAAACTGACAGCCCTGTGACTCTGTAGTTGCAAGTTGGCTCTCTGGCTCTGAATGCATGTTTTTTTTCTTTACTTTGCAAATGCACTTATTTCACTGTCTAATTTTAATGTACAAAAAACAAGCACTTTTGTACATTTTGCCCCGTACTGCTCATGTTAAAAGAAATATTTCTATTACTCATCAGTGGCAGCCGCATATTTGCTTTTGCACCCTCACTATGCAGGAAACCACCGATTATCGAAAGGCGAAATTAAACGCAGTATGAAAAAAGGCTACTGAATAAAACACCGCAGTAGCTAACCTTCTGTAGCAGTTTGTTCCTGTAGTGCTCCACTTGTTGTTGGATGCTCATTCCAGACTTCCTCGGCCTCTTGCCAGATTCCAGCTCATCTAGGACCTTCATAATCTTTACCTGCATCAGATAAATCTAATCAGTTCTGCATATTTATTAACTACAATTTGACATGTTTTCAAACAGTTTGAGATGCTACAAGAGGGAGGTGGCTGACTATAGAATCAAATGTAAAATGTGCAAAGGAATTAGAAAATGCAGTTGCAGCTATGTCTTTGATTGCTCAATGCAACATCTGTTCACAAATACTCACATGAAAACTACATTTACATAGAATCTTTCTTGCTAAATTAAATAAGGTTCATTTCTTTGACAGGATATTGAGGTGGACAGGAGGTGGCTTTCAGAGCTGATAGGTTGAACCACAGCAAGTATTTCAGGAAGACAACCACATTTCAGCATATCTAACCACTTAAAAAAGAAATGCACTCGCCTCCAGCTCTCTCAACCTTTTCCTTTTGCTCTCAGACATTTGAAAATTTCTGAGGGAGTTCTGGAAATCCACACTTTCATATTTGGACAAACTGCAGGAGTCATTGCTACTGTCACTCTCTGAGTCCTCGTTGCCATCCTGTGAGTTGACACTGTTGCCAGGACGGAGGGGAGAACAGATAATCTCTGAATCATTTTACTTGTTAAGGAGCCTGCGTAAGCTTTTCACAAATGTGGACAAATTCTGTGTTTCTAACACACCTGACATTCACTTCATCTTCACTGTCTTGCTCCACCACCATGTCCCACTTCGACTCAGTCTTGGCTTGGTGAGAAAGGAAGAAGACAAGCAGGGTTACAGGGTGAGGACTGACATGACACAGAGAGCATCTTAACCTGATCTCACTAGGCCGTAACCTAAGTGCCTCTCCCTATATGTTGCATTAGAGGTTAAATGTGATCTAATCCTCCGTGCTTGAGTGTAACATTCCCTATCTGAAGGGATGAGTGTGGGTGTCTGACCAGCTTAACCAGGTCACGGTTATTCCTTCTTCCTATCAGCCATCTCTGCAGGTATGCTCTGTTCATGTTCCTTAGGAGCTGCATGCATCTCTTCATTTGGCTTGCCAGTGCTTCGATGTTGTTCAGGTTTAAACAGTAAATATTTACAATTTGTGGTATTTGGTGAAACAAAACTCTCTTTATCAGTCTCATCACAGACGGTGTGGCGTCCTACATTTTTGCATGTCTCGCTCTTCTCTGTTTCCTGGTAAAACTCATTTTCTGAGCCAAAACAGGGTCACCTCGCGTAATGTTAGTAGGGCCCTGCTTCTCTTTGCTTGAATAATTCCAAGCATACTTACTTCTACAAATCATTTGTAATCAGAGATGTTCTGGTGCTATTTTTGCCTTCCCGACACAGATTCCAATACCCAAACTTGTGGATCAGCCAATACTGGGTACCGAACTGATACAAGCGCATAAAAAACACTTCCTTACACATCTCCCTTGACTTTCCAGTGTAAAATACTGCTGACTGCAAAAATTTTGCTAGCTCTGTCAGCTCTCTCCGCCCATCTTCGTCGCTCTTAAAAATAGTAGTTACCAGAGGCAGGACAGCCCAGCTTCCTGAGTACTGTCTTAGGACGGCAAAGAAAAAACTGATTTCACGTATGTAATGACGGTCAGAGCTAATTGAGCTAACTGTGAAGTAGCTGGGTACCTTCTCTTCTAATAAACAATGTGGTAAATTATCTGATTAGTGCACAGACTGGTGTACTTGCCGATACCAATACCAGCATTTTCCGATACTGGTATTGGTATCAGGACAACTCTACTTATAATTACAGTCTGTGTTACCTTGAGAAAATGTCCCAGTATCGCCCGTTTTCTCCCACTTAGACAAAGGCACGCCGGAGAGAGGAACACTGCTGTCATCCACTAAGGAACAGAACAGACAGACTGGTCAGGACAAGTACAGTCACCCCAGGATTATACTTTATGTAAGCTATTCAACGGTATGGGTGACCTCATGTCTTCGCTGTAGGAAAAATTCTGCATTTGCATGCCTAGTTCCAATAGAGATCAGAGTGCACACTCAGGGTGGATTACCATATTGATCCAAGACACTTGAGTTGGGCAGATACTTGACAACAGGACCAGGAAACTGTGGACTTCTGGTTAACAGATGTGCTTTTCAATATGCTTTTGACTCACTGGGTGTTCCATCAATGTCATCAATGGCGGCTCCCAATGGAACACCATCTATGTCGTCAGCAGAGACTCCATCCAGAGGGTCCCAGCCCATGGGGCAGCCGTCCAGGTCATCCACAGAGGCTCGGTCAAAGGGTATCCCGTCTATAGGCGTGCCGTCCATTGGTGCACCATCGAGATCAGAAGAATCTTCCTATGAGAAAACACAAGAGTGAACACATGTTTGGATCACCGTCATCCTCAAATACTTTGTAAAATGAAGGGCTGTTCAATTTGTTGAAATGCCTTTAGTATCTATAATGAAGAGGCAAATATTCAGCTCACCTTCACTGTCTCTGTCTGCTCCTCCACTGGTTTGGTGAAGCCCAGAAAGATGTTTTGAAGGTGGATTAGGTAAGGCTCCGGGTATATGGCCCAGTCTTCCCATGCTCTAAAACAACTCATGACCTTTTGCTGCAGAAATGGGAAATGAAAGTGTTTTTTATTGTTCCATTTTTAGAAAATGTCTTGTAGTGAGGCAGCAAAAAAAGAAAAAAAAGGAAAAAGAAAAAAAAGACTAGATTACCTTAAACTGTTCAGCCTGCAGCCTGGCCTGGATGTTTTTATGTGCTGCCTTAATGTCTCCAAATATCTGCGTTAGCTTTGGTTCAAAACTGACAAACGGAGACAAACTGTCAGATGGAAAAGAAATAACAAAGGATCAAAGTGTTCAAGCTGAAACTGAGTGACAGTCTCTTACTATTTACGATAATATGATGCACCGGCTACTTTGGCACATGAGTTGTGCAAGATATCCGACACGAGATACAGTTTGGCGATCTGTGAGAATGAGACAAGAAATATGTCAGTGAGATCACCCGTGGATTACGTGTAACCTTGTTTAAGTACGTTAAGATGGTAAACTAGCCTTCTTCTGAAGGGGGGTCTCAAGCGGGGAAAAAGATTCCGTGATGTGTCCCACCACCTCCTCAGCTGCGTCCGCTCGTTCCAGACAGAACAACATGGCACTGGCAATATCTTCTCTGCTTGGCGTAAGATCTTTAAGCAAATTTTCCAGCCTCTGTCTGTGTCTGAATGGTATTAACAGAGGAATAACAAAGGTCTGCATTTAAAATCAACTGAAGTCACAAGTATAAAAATCATTATGCAGCGCTATACAAACTTACTCAGCTCTGAGCTGCCCCTTCTTAACCTCCTCCTCCTCAGGGAGGGCGTCCTCCTCCACCTCTGCCCCATCCTCACTTCTCTGAGAGTAGTCGTTTAGGACAGGGGGTCTCCATATGGAGCCTCCTCGGAACATCCGAAAATCTGCGGTCCTCCACTCTGTCGGGGACTCTCCCTGAAGTAAGGATGAAGGTCAGGGACATGGGAACACACATACAAATACACACACATTTTCATGGAGTAATCGCATTTGGAAAGAATTAGGCAGTAAAATCAGTAAATACCCCAATTCTTACAAATACTGCATCAATTTCAACAGGTGTCATCCATGAAATGAGGTTAACAGGCAGTGTTGGGGAGTGGTAACCACATATGATGAAATTTGTAGTCAGTTTGCGGTAGCTTGCTGCTTGTTCAACTGCATTCATGTTTAGATGTTTTGTGGTTAACTAATGAAACTACAATATAACAGCAAAAAAGAGAAAGGAATAGCTTTTCATTGTTTAATACCATTCTTGCACTTTTCCATGATAGTGGGGTATTTAATTTTTTATATATGTATGACCCGTGAACAAGTGAGAGCTTTCTGCCATGAACTCATTTCAGTGGAGTTTTTCTTACAGAGCTTTAGGTCGATTAGATTTCTCTCTTGGGTAACTTCTGTAGTTCAGCTTCTTTGAGTTTACAGAGGTGTTCTACCGCAAAATCCTGTTTTGCTATTCAATGACTCACCCTGTGATGTCTTGAATTAAAGTTT
>MDSQ01000425.1_pt1 | contig 10645 bp, 4 predicted proteins | sample 1008251 | NCBI WGS metagenome assembly MDSQ01 (sample SAMN05526597, study PRJNA338239) | gut metagenome | isolation source: Hindgut content | host: Naso unicornis | place: Saudi Arabia: Red Sea | collected 2016-05
TATGTCACCATTTTTTACTGTGTAGTCATCAGCTGCTCTATTGAAATTACAGGAATATTCAGTCTGGAAAAAAAACGTAATGAAATAATGACGATAATTTTAAACATACAAATGTTTTCTTTTACAGAGTTTTATCTGCGCAGCAGTTAATAGAAGAACATATGTACTAAAGTACTCTGGGTACACTAAAGGACACCTAAGGCCAAGGCATTTCAATATATGGCTGGTGGGAAATGTTTTATCTGTAGTTTACACATTGAGGGGACTATTCTAAGCAAGTTTCTGTGTGTGTGTGTGTGTGTGAGAGAGAGAGAGAGAGAGAGAATATTGCATAAAAAGCATTTAAGGCTGTGAAAATGGGTTTACACTTGCTTGCATGCACACAAGCAAGAAAAACGATGCACAAATACACACATTAAATAAAAGCATGCACATACAGGATTGCTTCAAAAAAGTACAGTATACTGTATTACTAAGACACACAACTGCACACCTCATATTTATGTAAAACAGAGAGGAAAGACACTTGGTTGGGCTGAAAAAATATGCACATATGGCCATCTCATTTTCCCTCCCTCAGTACTAAAAATGCATCATTTCCAAAGAGTTCCTCTGCATAATCTGTGAGATCCCCCAGGCTTCGGGCTCATGGGCAGACATATGAAAATAACTAACTTGGCATCAGAATGCAACTCAGGAAAAAAAAGGAAAGGAAAGAAGATATTCTATTGACAGGCAGCCGTAATTGCCTGCCATGTGTAATTTAAATGGCAGTAAACAACATCAGGGATAACTCCAAGCATAGGATAGAGCTGTTAACACTACATCCATGGTAAACAAGGTAATAGCGCCATGGTGATATCCATTAGTCTGGGTTAATTTTTCATCAACTTCTCTCTGTAACTCCACACTCAACATAACACATATAGGTTGAAAAAATGAGAAAATGAGATGTGTTGGGAGTCGAAGATGGAGGAGAGAGATTTAATAAATCTGGCCCGACGTGGTGCTGAGGCATGCTAGGGGCACAGCTCACTAAGTGATGAGGGGATGATAATGAGGGAAAAATGGTAGGAGGAAGCAAGGAAGAGAGTAGGTGTATAAAATCAGGTCTCACAGGTTCCTGTTTATTTATTTTTTTATTTTTTATTTTTTTTATGCCATTCTCTATTTTTGCTCTGGGATTAAAATGTGTTGTTCCATCATTTGAGCACCCTGCTGGGGCAATGTAACAGAGAGCAATGCAATCTTTTCTCAAAAGGTGAGGTCACATACAATATCCTGTCAGCCCTGCTGCTTAATATCATCCTCAATAATGCAATGCAGTGTCCATTTGAAGGCATATAATAGCCTCCCTTGTTTTTTGCAGGGTTCACTGTATCATAATGTGCTGCCTGTTTAGTTCCTCCCAAACCTAATTTACACTGTGTCAAATAGGACAAATGTTAATATAAAATTACAAATTACACATATTGCATCAGTTAGAATAAATCAAAACAGAAACATTTACACATACTACAGTGAGTGCAGCACACATGTGCACACAGGTTCTCTTTCTAATTATGCTGCATGAAATTTCAACCTAATGGGTTTAACCTAAATTTATTTCACCTCAGTGAAGTTTAGATCTGGGATTATTTTATGTCCCACCTTATTTGGCGTTACATGTTTTGATATTGCAGCCTTCTGGAGATATGAAAAGTTAAAATATGTGAATAGCAAATGTGAATCAATTAACAGCTAGCTTACCAGAATTGCAAACTTACGTCCTCGACACTGATTATTCAGGGGTTTGGGGGAAGCAATTTACTGTAGGTGTGTAGTAGTTATTTTGCAACTCTCAACATTTTTATCCTCAAAAAAGGCAGCAGTTGCAAGGAATTTTTAAATTTCACCTATTTTCACTTTTCACAAGCTAAAAAATCATTATCGTTTGGAGTTAAAGTCTAATGTGAACTTCCTTTACTGTTAGTCAGACACTAATGTGAATGCAGTGGAGAGGTGATAAACTGACCGACACTCACTGTAGCATTAACAATTTCACAACTGACTCTGACAAAGGAAAAACTTTGATTTCACCTCTGAGATTTTCCAGCCCTGCGCTCGCTCCACATGTTGTACAACGATGGCTTTCCATGGAGCTAACACCACAACATACATATGTCAATAACACTGGACACCCCAACCCCCACCCACTTTTGTTATTTGCATACTGGCACGACGCTTTAAAATAATTACCATAAAATCCAGAATATAAGTCACACAGATATATGTAAGATGCAGTCTGTTTTGGGGTATCTCCCAGAGGGAAAAAGGTTTTGCTTGATTATAGCGCCGGCTTTTGGGTAAGATACCGTAACATAATAAAATACTTGGCTTTGCATTTTATACGGGTATATTGCTCGCAGTGGTATACAGTGTGCACCTCACTTTTTAGATGAAATAAAAGGTAATAAAAATGCTTCTTGCACCGTATTTTTGGATAATTAATTAATTGATGCTAAAAAAACTTTTTGAAATGAAAAAGCAGTGGATCATTCATATGAATGTCCGGGTATGTTGCATTTTTATTTTAATCTCAATTTGACTTCTTAGTCACAATAACAATTATGTTCACTTGAGTGAGTGTACTATACCTGTGCAAGAGCCTTTAAATTAGATCAAAACACATTAAAGATTAATTAGATCTGATATTTTTTTTAAAGAATTTTGTAAAGCTGAAGAAGATTATGTCAGTATTAAACACAGACGCTAGTAAAGCAGATTCAATTTAGATAAAGCCAAAACTTTCATGTAGTACTTGATTTCATGTTTTTTCTGATTCCACTGATCAGTAGTTTGTTATTATTTTGAGCATCGCAACAAACAACAATAACCCACATCTGTTGGGCTTGTGTTTGTCCAATCATGTATGCTGCATACCCACTGTGACATGTATCCACCATTAGCATAACAAGAGTCTCCTGTTGACTCATATTGTTGACACTGTTTGGAGTAGACTGTGAGCTCTGCTGCACTGCAGGGATGTGCTGCTGGTGAACATTCATTTGTTCACCCACATTTGATGGTCATCATTGTCTTGACACGCAGTGTATGTATGTGAACAAAAGGAGTTGGGATGTGGTCACAAATTTGTTGTTTCAGACAGTAATAAACACACTGTTCACACCCACTTTTACAGTACAGAAACACACAATACACACACAATGGTAGATGTGTGGCCAAATCCTCCATTAAAAAGCCTTTCTGTTTTATAATGAAGACTGGCTGAGTCTTTGCAAAGCCTAAACTGAGAATATACCTTTATTTTAGTCGAGGTCAGGTATTTATTTATTCTTTTTTTGTTTTGTTTTGTTTTAAATCCAGAGAAAGGTTAGAGAGAGAAAAAACTTCTCAACAGTTAAAAAAAAAATTTCCTGCTTGAAGTTTGGGCTTCTTCGCACTTCTCTTTTCGTTTTCAGGAAAGGAAGAAGCACAGGGGTGCTATTATTATTACAATGTACACACCCTACACTGTTGGTGTAAAGTTTACATTCCTGTGCTGCTCAAACGTAGTCTGAAGCAATATCTTCCAGGAAGATGCACTACTTTGCAGAATCCAATCCCAGTGTCCTCTAAACACCCCGAGAAAGCCTTTGAAGAATATTAACTTGCCTTGTCGTTATCAATGACCTGTATACAGTGGCCCTGAAGTGCCAATCCCAACACAAAATGAAAACACAACTGCAAAAAGTAAAACACAACTGCAAAAAGTAAAACACAACACCATATTACAAAACACAACTGCAAATAGGAAAACACAACTGCAAAAGAAAAACAACCGCAGCGGTCTTTCACCCAGAACTCGAACAGCATAAAATTGTAGAAGAAAGCCAGAAAGAATACAAGAATCCCATAAGCATGAGGGGTAGCGTGCATCGAAACTGTAGCAAAAGTAAAGCGTAGCTATGAAGTGTACAGTGCTGTAAAGTTGTCCATGTTTTCACCATTCACAATCGATTTCGCTGGCCGCTTCCTAACTTGTTTGTAGCTTGTTTGGCTAACTGGAAGAAATTTCAACAGCAACCAGCTAAACAGGGCATATCACCGCCTACTGTAGCGGAGTAGCACAATAAATCGATTCTCCCTCTGTGCTTGTATACTGGGACAAGGACAGAAGTCCAACAAAATGGCCTAATTGAGCTATGATCGTAGCTGACTTAACTGTCCCTGTAAACATAATGACTGTTTTCAGAGTTATAGCTAACCTTTCCCATTCTGCTTTTTGAAGTGCCTTTGACACAGTTGAGGAACCTTAGCCTCAGACTCACCTCTAATTCTACGGAATGCACTGATTTTGTTTAATTTCTCCTCCTGCATTTTTTGTTTGTGACTGTCAAAATGACTTTCATATCACTTCTACCCATAACTTTCGTGAGGTTTATACTGGAAAATTGTCTGTAGGCCTACAATGAAATAAAAAGTCATACAGTACCTCTATGTGTTGGGAATCCTGATGAGCCATTGACCTTTTAGCCTCTAAAGCAAACGAGAACAAGCATCTTTAACTACAGTAGCATAGTCTGAAATAATTTTAAGTCACATGTAAGGTACCTCCTAATTTAATCTAGTGCCATCAACTAGTTTAAAATGCCCGCTTTACCACACTGCCTTTAGCAGTTAGCATGCTATTGTTAACATTCAGCCAGTAACATAGCTACTGTGGTTGAGTCTCAGCACATGCAGGACTGACAGTGCACAGTTCAGACTGATGGAACATAAGGCTGAGTCTAAGGAATGTTCACCCCACAGAGGATAATCTACTTTCAAAATTCTTTATTTATTTGCTATTTTGCCAACTAGTGACACAGATTTAACTGTACATCCATCTGGTAATCTTTAGTGTATTACAGTTTTATTTGTCATCCATGCCTGCTGGTCAGTGTTTTGCATGAACCACATTCAGCACACCATAACGCAGACTTTTTGCAGCATTTGTGTCGTTAGAAGATGGTGGCATTTTCTAAACGAGTGTTTTTACCACCCCAAAGCTTTGCACAAGTGGGATCCAACTATGAGCTCCTCAGCACACAAACTTGTTTTTTTAGCCGAATGCATGCACTCAGACAACAACACTCAAAGAGACATCGTCCAATAAGCTGCCAGTCCTTATACTGAAGTGGTGAGTTTTAACTTGTCCTTCAGTGAAGACTTCGGATTGTGTTATTGTTAAAGGTGGCAGTAGAGCTTCATCCTGAAACTGTGTTGTGAAAAATGTTCCGCAGTACAGCAGATATCTCAGTTCTTTCTCTCTAAAAATTGTTTCTGTAGAGAAATCACATTGTATATTATTACTTCAATATCTAAGTAAGTGAATAAAGTTGGGAACAGACCTAAAGACTATTGAAAGCTAGAAAATCAAACTTGTAGTTGCATTTCTATTAACATACAGGCTTTTTAATCTTGGTGTTCTGAAAAGAGCACGTATCAAATAGCTGTATTAGTACAGTGGACATTACACGGAGCAAGTGCTAAACCACAGTTAAAGTTGTGTCACCAAGCAACTCAAGCAATCCTATAAGAACCTTAATGCCTATAAGAACCACGTCTGCCCCAAAACAGGAATAAACATATTGTTAATAATTACATGTTTATTTATTTTACAATGTGCATATAAGGGCAAAGGAGCTGAAATACATTCAAAATTGAATTAAACTGTCATGGACAAACATGGGCCATAAACCGAAGGGAGCAGGGAGAGCATCAGCTTCACATCACACATCATTTTTCACTTTGCTTTCCATCATGTACACCTCGACTCTCTCCTGTTCACAAAATCTGCAATGTTTGCAATGTTTTGTTATTTGCCTGTTGTCTTCACCAACCGACTGAATATTCTCACCTCAGTCTGATCACTTGTGACATCCAGATAACTGATGTGAGACAGGGCTTAAATAAACTTTATTCCTGTAGCACATAAAATAACAGCATATCTTAGGAACACTGATCAAAAACAGAGAGTAAATAGAAATATTACACAAAAAGCTTCACCAGAGCTTTTCAGTATCATACAGGCTTTAGTAGATGGAGTTTGCTCAGTTTTCAGCCATGGCATTTCTAAATGTATCCCTGTTAACTTAAAAGCTAATCATTAAAGCCCATCCTTGGCCTTAGAAATAGCAGTTTTTATAACAATTTCAACTGAGGGTCACTTACTTACTCGCTTTTAATAAGAGAGAATGATGACCACATCATGTGACTTTATTATAAGTCATCACCTCTACCTGCAGTAGCTGTTTCTAGCTGTTTCACCCCATTTCTCTGTCTTAATGTTCCTGATTCCATTTTCATATTTGACTAACAGGTAATGAATGCAGTCTTATGCTTTTCAAACTAATATTGTAAACACTAACATTTTCTCATCAAGGTTTTCTTCCTTGAACTGAGAAAACAAATTCACAAATTGAACGCACAGTTCATGCAAAAGCGCAGACTTTCCTCCCATCCTCCAGTAAGTGAATGCGTGTCAGGGTCTGTGGCAGTCTAGATGCTGTTGGTTGGCTCCTTTTTCAAGAGCAATTACAGGACAAAAACCATTTGTTTGACAGAGATGAAAGAAGACACTGTGTTTTGTCAGCTCTTTTACGGTTTGTTGAAAAATAATTACGAAGCCTTGGTGGCTTTCTGTGGGTGCCTCCACTCTCTCTCTCTCTCTCTCTTTCTGAGTCATTATACTTGAAACAGACTATGTGATTCACTTTCAGCTTTTCAGAGTCTGATGCATGTGTGCAAACAGTTTTCAGGGTTTATCCATGTTTTGAAATGTGGCTTGCTGGCATAGTTGGACGCCCTAGCGCTTAAATGTTTATAATGCAGTATTCATTGAGTGAGCTTTGAAGGAGGTCATCGTCTGAGCATACAGTACCCTCTTCAGTGCCATGCCCTCTCTCACTTCAATATGTCTCCACTTACACTTATTAAATTATCATTGATCCACACTTAGCTTTTCAATGCCTTCACACTGGATGTATGTCAGAAAATGTATTCACACTGCTGAGTGCCGTTTTGATAACATGACGAGGTGATGAAGAGGAAAAATTGTATTCAGTGGTAGAAATATCACACAAGTTGGTGCAACAGCAGAGTGGGTAAAGAAACTGCCCTGTCACTGAAGGAATAGAAATCACTTCCTGCTCGGGTTGTATAATTAACTTGTTGTTACATTTTGTTTTCCCACAGCATGACTGGTCCTTCTGCTGACGGGCTGCAGCGCAGCGCTTCGAATATGTGTTAGAGGCGGGACTTGAGGCACGTTAAATATCGTGCTGTGGCACTGCGGCACCAGTGTGCTATTAACTTAAAGCTGTATTCTACTGCAATGAGTCATCACATTTAGTGACAGCTGGATATTCAGTAGCCTCTGCTTATAGCTGCAATTTAGTGAAAACATACCAATCACACTATAAACTATAATGGCACTGGATTCTTTGTTGTTATGGTTCAATATCCGAATCATTATACAGTATGTGTGAAGATCTTCTGTGTGACAGAGTTAATGTGTATATTTAACTTAACAAATGTAACATTTCTGCTTTAAGATGTCAAAAAACTATTCTATGCGTGTTGAGTTTCCAACAATGGTGAAACCCATGAAATCCCTTAACGGTTAATTTCATTATGTGGCCTGACGCTAACTTCTGAGGTAACACCAGTCAGAGAGTAAGAAAGGAAGTCGGCAAATGTGACTGAGTGCTACATGAAAATAAAAAAACTGAGAACCATTACCGTCTGTGAACATTTCTGCCTGAGTCAAGGCAGATAAATTTTTCACCGCAATGATCACTGTTTGAGACTTTTTGACAATAAAATAAACAAATCCCCTCTGCTTCATTTTTTCATCAGCTTCCATCTTTTGTTGTCATTGTTTTGATCGAGGGCCATCTAGCAGCACACATTCCATGTTGTGTGTTTAATGAAGCCCAAAGTATTTCCTAATTGAGGTGTCCATGTTCTTTTTCTGCTTCAGCAGCTTTCCCATCATCGCCACCGTCTGACTTTCATGAAAAATGTGCAAACATTGCGTACAACATTTGTCAAGCATCTAGTTTTGAGTTCCAGCCTGGATTGATGTGATTGCTCAAACAAACAGCATCCTTTCTAGATAGTTTTTTTTCCCACCTTGCTTTTTCCGTGAAAACAGCTTATCCCTGACTGTTTCTGACACTGGTTCAGCACTAACATAAAAGTAAATGTAGTGTGAAGACAGTTCTCGTCATGCAAGAGTACACTAGTATGTGAGGAACTGGAACAAATAGGACGCGTTTAAACTCACAAATCTTGTACAAGTATGCATCTTGCCCTGACACAGCTACTATATTCTGCTTATTACAGATGTATTGCAGCAGACAAACCCATTTTTATTTTTTAAAATGCATAAATTTGCATGCTGTAGTGATTGATCCTGCTGGTGTGTTCCGGATAAATCTGCTCGTTTTGATTGAAGTGTGCCACTGTCAAAACTAAAACGTGCTTTATTTCAGTACAAAAGAAATTCACACAAAACTTTAATACAAGACAGGCAAAATGTTTTACATTCATTTTAGAGTGAAACTGTTCTTTTCATAGAAGTCTGTCTTTATCCCGAGGAAACCAGGACATTTTCTGTCTTTGGGAATATACAGTTAGACAAAAACAAGCCAGAGAGTTTGTGCTCAGTTAAGTGTCTCCCGGTGATTCTGGCCATCTTAAGGAACAATGGCTGCAGTGTAGTCTTATTAATTGAATAAGTCTTCTAGTCACAAAATGTCTAATTACTGTTGAGTCACATGAAAATGTCATTCATCCCCAATAAAATCAGGACTCTCAGAACCACTTGTTAAGCTGGCATTCCCCATTATTACAGCCCCGTGTCCTTACATCTGTCCTCAGTGAAAACTAGCCAAGGCTATATTTAGCCCACCCGTCCAGCTTTATATAGGTCAAGAATCCCATCCACACTTCCACTGCGATACTTCAAGGCTGTAGCGTTCTTGTTGCCTGTGTTAGTTCCTAGCAATTAGTTTTCTCTGACCACTCCCATTCCACAGACCACAGACAGGTTTAATGTGTCCTGAAGGACTCCTAAACCAAATCTCCTGTGAGAAAAATCCTGAGCAAAAAGCAACATAGATTTTTTCAAGACCTGCTGTGTATTTTTAGTGTCCTACAGTTGAAGCAAAAGCCCTTGTGAGAATAAAAGCCAATGGTGTTTATGTTCATTTCTGTGACTGTCAGGTTTTTTCCTAAGGGAGGCTTTGCACAGAGAAAAGCACCTGTTTTGCTGCTTTGAAGTTTTTTGATGAACTTTCTCCACCTACGGGCTGTTAAATTCAGACCTTTGAAAAGTTTATACAATTGTCTTTCCCTCGGCATCACTCTATAAATACTTCCTTCTTCTGGTTCACAAAGCAGCAGAAAGATGGTATTTGCTTGGTTACTTTCAGTCTTACAATAATTCTCTTTGTCTGTTTGACTGACTTTAACTTCTCAAGGACTGCACATAATCATCATCATAACGTACAGACTAATACTACCTTTAGACAAGTTTATAGCACCATTCAGGCAATGACAATTCGAAGTGCTTCATCACTGCTGCGCCATTTAGATCAAAAACAGGTTTTGCTAGAACATGTATTTGGTTGTATTTAGAGGAAAAACAGGAGAACTCCTAAATATTACCTACTGCGTCATCAAACTTTGCACAGTCCACAAAATTTCTGTGTAATTGTGTAACATTGCAGTATAACTTTTCATTATATTAAACGAAACATCACAGACAGTAACATTTATGGACACTCAACAAAGCTGCCATCTGACCATCAAACAAGCATGATAAAAAACACTAGTAGTGATAGAGTTTACTGTAATAGGGGACAGAAATGAAGTTTTGACACAACAGTACAACACACATGCAAATATCAAGCTCATCCTCCGGGCTGGCTCTACATACTTAAATTACTCAAACTGGGAGGATTTCTGTATCTCATTTAGCTGAATCCACTCACCCTCATTGTTTCTTTAGAGCACAGAATGGGATGTAAAAGACAGTTATTACGACGGGTAAACTCATTGTTGCAGACAAAACTCTCGCAAGGTGCTGAGCACCACTTCACTTACAGTGATTTTTCTGTTGCCATGTTTTGGACAAACAACACAGTCAACTTGTACTGAGCAAATTTAAGCTCCTCTCCAGACACATTTACAATTCATGTACTCTTTTTCCCTCAAAAAGAAAATTAAGTAATCTTTGACAGGCCTCATACTCAATCCACATTTGCTGCTTGCCTGATGTTGACCAGTGAAAGAGCAGCATGCATCAAAATGGCCAATGTTAGGAGACCCTGATAAGAATACATGTCTGAGCTTCAGTCGCAGACTCACAAGAAGGAGTCTGTGCTGCACCAAAACTGACAACTAGCAGATGTATCAGAAGAGTAAGCCTAAGTGCAGTTAGCATTTTTGTTGCTTGGTAGCTTGTTGGCTTGTAACTGGCAGTGGCTGACACAGCTTTAGAGATTGTGCTAATGCAAACTCTCACTCTCTGTACTGACAAGACACTTTGCACTGGAAGTTAATAGTTTATTGGTTTCGAAATATGCAGCTTGTCAAATCTAGCTTGTCCTGATTG
>MDSQ01000426.1_pt1 | contig 10629 bp, 7 predicted proteins | sample 1008251 | NCBI WGS metagenome assembly MDSQ01 (sample SAMN05526597, study PRJNA338239) | gut metagenome | isolation source: Hindgut content | host: Naso unicornis | place: Saudi Arabia: Red Sea | collected 2016-05
CTTGTGTGGAAAGGACAACCTTTAGGTGGATTTATTGCACTAGGCACATCTCCCTCTAATACCGACTCTGTTCTTTTCTCCTTATTTATGCTAATTCTTGGAACTGCTGAAAGTAGACTTTTTGTATATGGATGATACTGCTTTTTAAAAAGCTCCTTACTTGTAGTAAACTCGCACACACTCCCCAAGTACATTACTAATATTCTATCACAAAAATGCTTTACTACACCTAAATCATGAGTTATGAAAAAGTACGTTAGTTTTTTCTCGTCTCTAAGCTCATTTAATAATTTTAGAATTTGTGCTTGTATAGATACATCAAGTGCTGAGATTGGTTCATCACATATAATAAAATCAGGATTTACCGCCAAAGCTCTCGCTATACCTATTCTTTGTCTTTGCCCACCACTAAACTCATGAGGGTATCTATTACCGTGTTCTGGCACAAGTCCAACTGTTTCTAACACTTTATTTACTTCTTTAAGGATATTTTCTTCCTTTTTCTCTCCCATAATTCTTAAACCTTCTGCAATAATTTCTTTTACAGTCATTCTAGGGTCAAGTGAGGCGATTGGGTCTTGAAAAATCATCTGCATTTGTTGCATCAAATTACGGTCAATCTTAAAGTTTGCACGCTTTTTTCTGGTTATTTCTGCTTTGTTAAATTTGATTGCTTCTTTTGCTTTTTGCTTTGTGTTCTCGTCGGCGTTCCCTTTTAGAACTTTTTTTGCTTCTTGTATAGCAAGAGTGTTTCCGTCTGTTCCCTCAACTATTGTTTTGCCAAGAAATTCTATAGTTCCATCTGTTGGGTCGTGAAGTCTAATCATTGCACGACCTGTCGTTGTCTTTCCACAACCTGACTCACCTACAAGACCAAAAATCTCACCTTTATATATCTCAAAGTTAACACCATCTACAGCTTTTACAACTAGCTTTTGTTTGCCTGAACCTGATTTGAAATGCACTTTAAGGTCTTTTACACGAACTACAGGAGTTCCTTTAGCTTTTTTTGATTGGTTATTAGTTGCCATTTGTGGTTGTCTCCTTTCCTAGTTCTTTGTGTAGTTCCTCTGTCATAACTCGCATACGCTCTATTCTTTCTGTGATAATTTCTGGCTTTTGTATGTTTGGCCCGTCTTTGTGAAGTAGCCAAGTTGCCGCATAGTGCGTATCTGATAACTTAAACATTGGTGGTTGTTCTTCCATATCAATTTGCATTGCATATTCGCTTCTAAGTGCAAACGCATCTCCTTTTGGTGGAAATCTCATATCTGGCGGTGTACCTGGTATAGTAAGTAGCCTATCTCTTGATGTTAAGTCTGGCATTGACCCAAGAAGTGCCCAAGTGTATGGGTGTTTTGGATTGTAGAAAATTTCTTCAACTTTTCCGATTTCTTGAATTTTTCCAGCATACATAACTGCAATTCTATCAGCAACATTAGCAACAACACCAAGGTCATGAGTGATAAAAATAACCGTCAAACTACGCTCACGGCGTAACTTAGCAATCAGCTCCAAAATTTGCGACTGGATAGTCACATCAAGAGCAGTCGTTGGCTCATCACAAATCAAAATATCAGGATTTGATGTAAGTACAATAGCGATAACAATACGCTGACGCATTCCGCCCGAAAACTGGAATGGATATTGATTAAAACGTTGCTCAGGATTAGGAATACCAACCTCACGCATAACTTCGATAGCACGCTCTTTAGCTTCCTCAGGGGTAACTCTACGAAGACGTTTAATAGCTTCTTCTTTAGCTTTAATTTTAGCATCTAGTTCTTTTTTCGTCAAGCCTTCAACATTTTTGCGAATTTCTGCCAATTCACCCTTAGCTTTCGACACCTCAAGCTTATATTCTGCCTCAACCTGAGCAGTTGCACGCTTCTTAGCATCATTCATAGCCTTTTTCGCATTAGGCAACTTTGACTTAATTTGTGCAATTTCCTTCTTATATTGAGCCGAATTAGCTTTATCATACTCCATCTTATTTTTAAGTTGACGGATTTGATGTCTCAATTCATAATACGCAATTCTCTCATTGTTACAAAGTTTTTCAGCACGATTTTTCAGGTGGTCACCATTAAGCAAAAGTCCTTCCGTAATTTGCTTACCGATTTTCATAATTGGATTGAGACTCGAAAGTGGGTCCTGATAAATCATCCCAATTTTTTTGCCACGAATACTATGAAACTGCTCCTCCGTAATTTGAAGCAAGTCTTCGCCTTCATACATTATATTACCACTCTCAATGATAGCATTACCAGCCAAAATGCCCATAATTGCACGTGTTGTTACTGATTTACCAGAACCAGATTCGCCCACTATAGCCAAAGTTTCGCCTTCTTCTAGTTCAAAATTAATGTCTCGAACAGCATGAACTTTTCCCGTGACAGTACGAAACGAAATTGTTAAGTTGTTTACCGATAGTTTTTTCACGATTATATCCTCCTTATTGATTAGATTACGAGCTACGTTCCCATAGCTCGCATATAAAATTTATCAAGTTCCACGTAAAGATGGATTAAATGCATCACGAAGAGCATTACCAAACATATTGAAAGAAATCATCAAAATAGAGATGATAACAGCAGGGAAAATAGTCAAATAAGGATATTGAAGCAAATAAACCCTAGAATCAGACAAAAGAACCCCAAGAGAAACGCCAGTAAAGTTAATACCAAACAAATTAAGCGACTGACCATGACCAACGCCAAAGCCTAAGTAAGAAATCAAAGCCTCAAGGAAAATAACAGAAGGAATTGAAAGAACACTAGACGTAATCAAAGTACCAATACCATTAGGCAAAATGTGTCTAAAAATCAGCCTGCCATCACTAGCACCCATAGTACGAGAAGCAAGAACATACTCACGACCCTTATACCGATAAAACTGCATCCTAGTAACCGACTGCATACCAATCCAACCATCAATCAAAATAGTATAAATCAAAGTTTGAATCCCCGGACCAAAAATAACAACCATAATAGAAAGAATAACTAACCAAGGAGTACGACCGACAAGCTCCGCAAAACGTTGCATAAGTAAGTCTACAGTACCACCATAATATCCAGAAATAGCACCATAAACAACCCCAATAGTAACATTAATCAAAGTTGTAACAACGCCAATATATAACGAAGTTCTAAGACCAACCCAAATTAGCGAAAACATATCACGACCAGCAGCAGAAGTACCAAACCAATAGTAAGGTAAATCCTCATAGCCCAAATAAGCACCGTAATCCAAATAAACCTCATAAGAATAATACTGTTGTCCATTTACCGTAATACTATCATTTTGTTGAACAACCTCACGAATTGGAAAGCCCTCACTAAAATACCAACCATTAGGATTATCAGGATTAGGAATAATCTCAACATTATCGCCCCATTCCTCAAGAAGAGCATAATACTCCGATGAAGGAAACGCCATTTCATGAGTCAAATCAAAAGCAGCAATATAACGATTGTATCTAAAACTTGCAATAGTCATCTCACCATTAGCACGCACCCAATTACCTTTACCATCAGCATAGCTATACATAGACAACTCATAGCCATCAATATCGCCAATGCTAGTAATAGCAACACTGTTGCCACCATTAGCAGTATAGCAAAGTCTAACTTTAGAAATCACTTCATTAGCCATACCAGTAGAAACTTCGTGAACACCAGCCGAAGTAATTTTAGCAATTGTTTCATACTCAGCACCAAACGTAGGCTGGATTTGAACCTCCAACGTACCATTAGAAATTGAATATACATCAATTGGCAAAGTATCACCTGCACCAATTGTAAAATAATTTGTTGACTCAATCGTATACGAAGTTGAATCCAAATCCAAAGTCATAACCGATTGACCACCAAGTACAATAGGTGATTTTTCAGTACTAATCTCAATATCATTAGTAAGAGTATCCATATCAATAGCAATAGGATTATATCCATCAGGCAGATACAAGCCTGTCGCCTCATCAAACGAATCCAAATTAACGGGTTTATCAGTAATATAAACAGTACCATCCATAATGCCAAAGTTTTCAAGAATTGGTACACGAGGTGGCAAAAAAGCAAGTTTTTCATTCAGAGCAATATATTCCTTATTGACCAAACTTGGCATAAAAATCGAGCATAATACAAGCGTGAGAAGAATTGAAGAAGCAATCATATTGACTTTATTTTTTCTGAAGCGAATCCAAACATCTTCAAAATAGCCTATTGGACGACCCTCAATTTTTTGGTCGTAAATTTTTTCGTCCTTTTGTATAAATTCAAATTTATTATTGTTATTTTCCATTATTTACGCCCTCCCATTCTTATTCTTGGGTCAACTAAGCCATATGATAAGTCAACGACTAACACAGCGAATAACCCCACAAACGTATAAAACGCAGTTGATGCAAGTATTAAATTGTAGTCATAGCTATTACGAGTAAGTGCACGGATGAAAATCGTACCCGTACCAGGAATAGAGTAAATCGCTTCGATAACAACTGAGCCAGAAAGAATCCCAACAAAAGAATAGATTATCCCCGGAACAAGAGGAACGAATGAGTTACGCAAAGCATGGCGAACGATAGCTTGCTTGCGAGTTAATCCTTTTGTACGGGCCAATAGCAAATATTCACTAGTAAGAACTTCAGTTAGTTCCGCACGTGTAACCCTTGTCAAACTTGCGATTGGACTAAATGTCATTGCAGCTACAGGCAAAATCATACCCATAAGACGGATTTTGGTCGCCGCATCTGAAGCTGGATAAATTGTTGGTACCCACTCAAGTGTGTATCCGAATGTCATAACTAACAAAATCATTACTACAAATCCTGGTATCGATACCATTATCATAACGCAAAATGAAATAATGTTGTCGATAAGTTTATCTTTTTTGAGTGCCGCTAATCCTCCAAGGCTTATGCCTATTGGTATGTAGAAAAATAGTGCTATAATGTTTAGCGTCATAGTAGTCGGCATCCTGCTGGCGATTAGTTCCCATACTGGTCGCCCAACTTCAACTCTGGTGGAGGTTCCCCAATCCCACTTGGTGAGTACGTTTGAGACCCAGACAAAATACTGTTGACTGATTGGCACTGGTTCAAATGCACGGATTAGCGTTCCCTTATCTTCATAATACGTACCTTTTGCAGTTGTTGCGGTCGAAATTTGGTACCGTATTGTTTCCATTTCCTCTTCTTCAGTTATTAATCTTAGTGTCATATAGCCATCACTTACTTGTTTGTTGTAATACATTTGTCTATCTTCTTCTGTTACAGGTGCATATGATGGTGCCAATTTCAGTATCAAAAAGTTGACTGATACAATTGCACATAACATAATGAATACCCATACTGTTCTAGTTAAGATGTATCTTAGCATTAGTTTCACTATCCTTTCCGTTTTGAATTATCTCGTTTTTGAATTACCCCATTATAAGGAAGAAACTCATTTTTGGTAAAATATTAGAGGTATGCCAACGAGCACACCCCTATTATAAATTATTCTAAATCTTCGTCGTCTTCGTCAACTTCATCAGTTTCATCAACTTCATCAACTTCATCAACTTCATCAACTTCATCAGTTTCGTCAACTTCATCAGTTTCATCAACTTCATCAGTTTCATCAGCTTCATCAGTTTCATCAACATCATCTTCGTCAACATCATCTTCGTCAACTTCATCTGCAACAACTGGTTCTAAAACTTCACGACCATCAACAACAACAGTATCCATATTTAACGCACCATAGATTGCATCGAACGACCACAATTCCTTAACAGTATCGCCATCATAGTTCACATACTCAACTTCAATCTCAGGAACATTAGTATCAATACCCCAGTTAAGAGTAAAGCCACCACGGTTATCAGCACAGTATTGTTTCAAGAAAGAAGCAGCATCCAAGCTAGATCCAGAAATACCACCGATAGACAAGTCGAAGTTCGCAACCTGCATATAATCATTATAAATACCAGGGAAATCCTGTGGCAAAGGAGTAACACTCACACGAATGCCATGCTCAGAAGAATTACAAGCAGCCTCAAGAGCTTCCTTAATATAATCGCCCAATAACGCTTGAGACTCACTACCACTAAAATAGTAGAACTCAAGTTCAATCACATCGCCACTAGAATAAACGCCATCAGCCACTAGAGTATCCAACGCACTCTCAAAGTAAGCCTTAGCCGCCTCAAGATTGTATCCATAAGTAGAAGGAGACAAGTCAGTCGCCACACTCTGGCCTTGTTCAGTATCACGATAAGCCACACCAAGCTCAGCATCAACAACATAAGCACTAGAGAACAAATACATATTCGGGTCAGACGTTTTCATAACCTCTTTCGCCAACTTATATCTATCAATCGCATGGTACATCGCCATCTTAAAGTCTTGATTAGCAAGAATTGGTTCTGGAACCCAAGTAGTATCAGGGAACGAAGCAAGCAGATTTTCCTGCGTACCAAATCCATTAATCATTATTCTAAACGTAGTTGTACCCGGAACTTCTTTTAGGCCAGGGTGATTTTGATACTCCTCAAATTGAGTCGTAGGAAGACCTATAGCATCAAGCTTACCAGCCACAAACTCTTGGAACCTCATCTCACTATCAGAAATAATCGTCTGATTAATATGAGTATAGTTAAACCAATCAGCATTAGGATGAAGCTCATTTTTGCTCAAACGAATGATTTTATCACTCTCATAATAATCCACTACATAAGGCCCACTATACGCAATTGTCGTCGGGCTAATCCCCCAACCGTCGCCCAATTCGTTATACATTTCCATATGGATTGGCGTATTAACCATTGACCCCATCGAATACTTAACTGTCCATTGAGATTGGTTCTCAGCAAACTCAAGCTCGATTGTATTATCGTCAATTAGTCTAATACCCACATCTTCCCAATCAGCCAATCCATCCACAAATTCCTGTGCATTCAATATTCTAGCTGAACCAGTACAGAAGTCGCCCCCTCCACTTATTGCACGGAACCAAGAATTTTCCAAAGCCAATTTATACGTCTCATAGAAATCGTTCGCATCAATCACATGGTCTGTAATATAGCTAGTGTCCGTATCAGAGTTATATGCCCACTGCATACCCTCAGTGATAGGAATTTGCCATACTCTTGACACAACTGTACCACTGTCTAACGTCTCTGGATTTATTGCAATTGGGTCACTCGCCGCCATTGAAGGAGCCAATTCATATCCCGTTTTGTCAGCATTAGGGATATAGTCATACAGCGTACCAAGATACAAGTTCATAAGGTCGCTCGTTACACTATCATCATATACCCACTGGTTCCACGTTGAAGGGTTTGTGCTATCCGCAATACGATACGTGTATTCGCCAGCATTTCCATACGTACCATCGTCCATAACTACCGTGCTATCGTCGCTTGACATCGTACTAAACATTGTACCGAACCCTACTACTGGTAGATACTCAGCACTCAATAATTGCATACGGCTTGAATATAAGCTGAACCCAGCATTTGAAAATAATGGAACTCCCCCATACATATTGTGTAGAAGATAGTTTTCTGCTGCTGCCATAAATGTATGGCGTAACTCTGTGTCAGCAAATTTGAAGTTGAACGTACCATTTGCATATACAGCTTCTACTTCTTCTACTACTTCTTCTACTACTTCTGGCTCTGGCTCTGGCGTTATTGTTGTGCTTGATGAGCTTGAGCTTGTTGTTGTCGTACTTGAGCTTGTTGTAGTTGTATCACTACTGCTACACGCTGTTGTTACCATTGTTAGTGCAACCAATGCCCCGATGAGTTTTAAATTTCTGATTTTCATGGTTTATTTCCCCCTTGGTTTATGTAAGATTTTTGCGTTTTGCTCAATTGCTTTTTGCAAGTTATTGCGTCGATAGTTGCAAAACTCTTGTTGAAATACAGTATACACTCTATTTTTATTTATTGCAATATATATTTCATTATTTCTTTATATTTGGATAATGGTTATATGTAGATAAGCCATATTTTATTAGTTTTATGCATACCATTTTACATAAGTTTATTTTTAACATTATTTTATTAGCATTTTGGCTAATTTTGGTACTATCGTACGCTATTGTTTTAGCCATCCTGTTCAGCCAGGCCGCAATTTGCGGTTGCATTTATAGTTGCGTTTTAGTAAATATCAGCATATGCATAGGCTTTTCCATATGTGATAAATAATAGGAAACATGGCTTTTAGCTTGTATACAAAACATAGTTTCGTTATATTATCATAATAGTTCTGAAACTTTTTAATTCTTAGCACAAAAAAAGTACCTGCAGTCTTTTCTGCAAGTACCTTGGATATAGCTTATTCACTTTCGATAACGTTTAAGCATTCCCCAATAATAGCGTCCGTCATTTCATGTAGTTCATCTAGCTCTACTGACGACAGCTTTTCAATTTGTTGCACATCTTGCTCATCGTTCCATTTTTTCATTTTAATGAGCCTCAAGTAGAATTTTTTTGATTTCTGCCATTGCTGCTTCTTCGTCTTCCCCATCAGTTGTCACTGTGATTTCATCGCCTTGTTTTGCTCCTAATCCTAGGATTGAGATAAGTCTTTTTGCTTGCACTTCTTTTTCACCTTTTGTTAGGGTGATTGTACAATTGAACTCACCTGCTGCCTTTACGATGTCTCCAGCTGGTCTTGCGTGTATTCCTGATGGTGAAATTATTGTAACTTGTTCTTTTAACATTACCGTTACCTCCAAATATTATCTTGTCCATGCTTTTCGCTTGGTTCAAATCTAGTCTATGCAACTTGACCCATTATTATGCATTGTATAAAAAAAGTCTTTTCACACATCTATTTTAAATATTCCTTTTTATATAGTAGCAACTGCTTATACTATGCTTTTAGCCCAACTGCTCATAACGTGCCGATATACGCTCAATCAACTTTGCATCCTCCAGCCCTGTTACTTCTTTTATCACAGCTACAATACCTTTTTCACCGATATCAGCCTGCAGCTTTACACTTTGTGGGTCCTCATGATTTTTGAAATGCAGCGCTGCAGCTATTGCTGTTATTAGATTATCCACTGGCAGACCATATGTCACTGCCGTCATCATTGGATACACTAGTCTATCTTTTGGCGATAGCTTCCTTCCTGGCTCTCTTCCCACTCGGCTCACATCATCATTTAGATGCGTATTTTTAAATCGCCCAATTATCTTATCTATATATGCTGCATGTGCTTGCTCATCAAATTCATACTTTTGTACCAATCCTGCTCCACTTTCCACCATTGCCCCTCTCACAACTTTATATATCTCAGGGTCATTGATACTCTCATCCACAGTACGCAACCCCTTCAACGCTCCTAGGTATGCCGCTGTTGCATGACCTGTGTTTAGCGTAAACAACTTTCTTTCCACATATGCGATTAGGCTTTCCACCAAGTTCATTCCCTCAATCTTCGGAATTTCTCCCTTGAACCCTTCTCGTTCTACGTTCCATTCATAATAGTTTTCTACTACCACGTCAATTGGATTTTCACAGTGCGCTGGTGGCACAATTCTATCCACTGACGAGTTCGGAAATCCTATATACTCATCTGCATATGCTTTTTCCTCATCATCTAGGTTTGCATACACATCCACTTTCAATCCACTACTTGCATTCAATGCATTCTCACATGCTATGATATTCATACATTCAGTTATACCTGCTTCTCGTCGTGCTTTTATTCCTTTTGCCAATGTTGGTGCTACGATTTTTAATACATTTGGTCCCACTGCTGTTGTTAGTAAGTCTACTTCTTTCATTGCTTCGATAAATTCATCTTTGTTCGAGAACACTGCACAAATATTATCAACTTTTTCATCATAGCATTCTGTGTCCATAACATGAATTACATATGACTTATCTTCATTGATTTTGTTTACCACTTTCTCCACCACGTCGGCAAATATTACATGGTATCCTGCTTTATGCAATAACGACCCGATGAACTCTCTCCCTATATTTCCTGCTCCCAGTTGTATCGCTTTTTTCATAAATTTATCGCTCCTTCTTTTTATATACTCACTTCTCACTTATAATTTCCATATCCAAACTGTTTTATGCATAAATTGTATAGCTCACCTTACTGATTTTCATCAGTTCTGAGTATATTAATTTTGTTTTTTTGACATTTTCTACATCTTTTTTCTCTTATTATGACTTTTTTATCTATTTTTTTCCATTTAGGGCTTGCTTTTTTTTTAATATACTGTTATACTACAATTGTACTATAAATCTACAAGTCACCTAGATTTATGTTATGCTGCCCGTTTTAGAGAGTTTTGGCCAGCTAAGTTGAGTTATTCTTAGTTTTCGCAACATGTACTAGCTGCAAGTTCGCTTTTCGGTACTTCACTCTGCTTTTGGGTCAATGCATTATTGGCTCTGCCAGTCTGGTAATGTATGACCTCGGTAACCTTAAGCTGGGTGTTACTACCCTTGGAGTTAAGCGTTTCTTGTTGATGTTGCCGATAACTTTGATTTTACTACGCTAACTGGCTAGATTCAAATTGCTTCGATTTAACAGTAGTTTGAAAAAATGTGCTACTTACTCGTGACTTCAGTCATGAGTAAGTAGCACAGGCATATGTTATAATAAAATCCCA
>MDSQ01000427.1_pt1 | contig 10619 bp, 4 predicted proteins | sample 1008251 | NCBI WGS metagenome assembly MDSQ01 (sample SAMN05526597, study PRJNA338239) | gut metagenome | isolation source: Hindgut content | host: Naso unicornis | place: Saudi Arabia: Red Sea | collected 2016-05
TTAGTCATAGCTTTGAAAGGTAGCTAACTGTCTATCTAGCTACCTATCTATCTATCTATCTATCTATCTATCTATCTATCTATCTGACAATAGGAGTGGACGAATATTTTTTTTTTTTCAGTATCTAAAAGGTAATTAAATCCTCCTGTTTGCTTTTGAGAAAAATGTATGTTTTTATTTCCAATACAAAACCACTGAGCAACTGAACACCTCATAAGTACTGATAGCCTGCATGTCTTCCAAACCAACACTAGATGTCACTGTGAGATTAAAAGACAGTCATGGGAAACCGAGGCCTCTACACATTTGACCTGCAATCAAGCTTCAACCTTTTAAGCAATGCAATAGCTTTGATCTGAAGGACTACATTATATTTTTATGTTATAACAATGAAATAACTTTTTTTTAAAGGGGTCTCATTTGCCAGTTGAGTCAAGTAGAACAGATTTAGCTTCATACCTAACTCAGTTAAAAATGTAGCATAAACAGAAGCTCCTCTGCTCTCGTGTTGGGTTTTTTCTAAATTTGTAAAGAAATTGCTCAACCTCAGTCTAAGTGGAGGAGTGATGCACTTCTCTGGGGTGTTTGCCCAGGTCATGTCTGCTTCATATCCTCCTCACACTAAATCAGAGGGAGAGTGTCTTATCCATTTAGGTGCCTTTGTGTGTGTCTGTGTGTGTGTTTATCCTTCCTCACAGTCCACAGGGACAAATAGGAATGAGGAACTCATGGCCAGTCACAGTCTGATTCAGATCCCAGTAGTTCCTCTGAGAACATCTGGGGTCATCATCTCCTGGTGTCTCATACTTTACCTATTCTGCTTATCTCTCCCGGTAGTTTCCATGACTTATGGTGTGCTGAGTTTAAAAGCTGCAGACCTGTTTGGAATGACTTTAGCAATAGGTGAATATCTGAGTGTGGTGAAACATTCAATACTTTCTCCATTTGTAATATGTTTTAATAAAACTGGCTAACTAAAAGTTAAACAGATCCCTTTAAGTTTTATGAAATGATTCAAGTGACTTAGTGAGGAAAAGTGGGGACTGAAATCTTTGTTATCTTTCTGACTGCCTCTTTCTCTCCTTAAGTCCAACTATTTTGATATCTCCTTTTCCCCAGGCTCCTTGTCTTCCTCGATTCATGCATACGGCAGACTTTGTGACCGTAATTTCAATTTAAAACACATGAGGGGAAATCCTAGCCTGCGCTGCTCTTTAATGGGCCGTCATGGGATTGGAGTATGCAGAGAATGATTGAATTTTGTGAGAAGGCCAGGAACGATCAAGTCTCGCCTTCCGTTATGCAATCGACCATTCCCCTCTCACAACGCGACGTCTGGTAAAACCTAGAGGAACAGGAGGGGGGCTAAGGGCTGGAAACCTCAACGTCTAGACCAAACGAGAGAAAAATATTTTTTCTTGTAAATGACTCACGTCTATATAAAAGAGAAACTCAGCTATCATGTGTAAAAAAAGGCAAAAGAGATGTGATCCCCCACATCAAAGGCAGATATGTTGAATTGGGCTGCTTTTAATGGTTGTAAATGAGTCTTTTTACACTGCAATGCATGACATCCTATATTTCCTCACAGACGGAAACATATGGAGCCTATACAAAGCCTGCCATACTGTTTTATTTATATGATGGTGTCACGTCTGTTTTTTCCCTTGACTGTCTCCACCTGCTTGGCCCACTTTGACAATGAAAAGATAAAAACTCTGTGACTCCAAGGCTCAAAAATTAACACTTTGTTCAAACATTTTGACACCCACTGTGTTGGACAACACCACCACAATTCAGCCTTTGAATAAAACAAGAGACTACCTTTCCCGTTAGGTCCATTATATTCAAATGGGCCAGGTCGTTTTCTTTTTTTCGTCTTTGCAACAAGACATAAAGTAATCAAAAGTTAAAAGCAAACACTCAAGGAGGCACTTAGCAAAAAAGAAAAGCTTTTATGATAAAACATTCATATACAGTGCTGCAGACAGGTAATCTTTGAGGATGAGGGTTGTCTTGTGGTCAGTTTCAGTATAGTATGGCTTGGGGAGCCTTGTAGATGAACGCTCCTAATAACATTCCCGCCCACCCATCATCCAGTGAGCATCCAGGCAAAACAACTAATACCTGAATGTATTTCTTCAGTGGTGTGAAGTACGCCTTAAAGAGCTGTTGGAGGCTGCAGTAAAGTAGGGTTCATTACCTTGACAGACTGATGACAGCTAAGACTCCCTGAGATGTGCACGCACACACACACACACACGCAGTACATACTAAAGTAATGGCTAAGCGATTTAAACATCAGTTATTAAACACCATTTTGCTAAGAACAGGCAGTATAATTTTTCAAACAAATCAAAACACCTGAGGAACAGTACATTTGCTTTTTTTGCAAGTCTTTCAAAAGGCGTTTGTTGAGGGCATCCAAATGTGATAAACATGCTGTGGGTGCAGAAAAAAATATATCTGGAATTAAAAAGTTTAGAGGAAAAAGATTCTAGGAAAATTTGTTCAATGTTTTGGAATGACGGCGCTCTCGTGTACTAAATACGAAGCCAGACTCTTTGTTTTTTGGGCTGACTGACTTTCTGTGACTTTTAAAGTGCGATACAAAGAAATAGGGTCACCTCTAATGCTCATTTTAGCAACGTATTTCACATACAAGGACTACTGACTTGCAACTGTTGAAAGAAACAACCATCATAGCAAAATATAAGCCCATTTATTTTTAGAACATTAGTACTTATGTAATTACTGTCATCTGGAAAAACAGAAAGAATGTTATCAGCAATGTTCTAGGAAAGTTACAGTTAAATTGCACATTATTACAAGTGGCAGCTTTCCTTTTATGCACAGTCCACATCAGCACTCAGAAGCTTAATTCTGGTATCATTTTTAGTTATTTTAAGTAATCAGGTGACACTGTTATTGACCCCAATATAACACGAGTGAATTAAACCCACAGTCAGTCAAACTTCATCACTTCTTAATCTGTTGAAATAAAGATTGAATAAATATAATTCAAATAATGATTTTTTTTTAGTTTGTACATATTGTAAAATAATGGAGTTGAACTCACTGAATAGTTCCATCTATTAAAACTGCATAGACGGGACTGTCTGCTTTTGATTGAGGTCCACCAAGACACCAATACAATGATATTTTTAAAGAACACTAGTTGAAACAAAATTGAAAACAGTAATATAAAGTCATTGGAAACCACCAAGTGATTGACACCATCATGAAAAAAAAAGAAAAAAGAAAAAAAGCCTCTGTAAAATCTGACAAAAAGTAAACCACCTCTAATTGATCCTTTTTGTAGTCACATCTAAAAACAATAATAAGAATTTGTGTGGTTTTGCTCAGGGCCAGTCACTACAAGAACTCTTTGATTTAATGCAACATGTAAAATGTAGCAGCTATAACTCATGCAGTCTGTGCTGTGGTGAAGTCAAGTGTGGCGTATTTATCAGAGTTGACAGTTCAGCCTGCTAAGATGCCAGCAGCATTCAAAAATATGGCTGATTACATGCCCGCGGTGTCTGATGGAAGCTTTTAATGAAGCAAGATTATTTTAGGAAAAACTGGGAGTGGGAGTTCTACGATAACACACCTCATCAAACATCACACTTTAAAGTGAACAGCTGTAACACGTTCACACTGCCAGTGGCTTCTTCACCACCAGAGTTGGCTTCTTTTTAAGAGGACATGCTGTAATTTCAGGTGAGACTGCTGGGATAAATTTCTCATCTTGTGTGTATAAACTAATACTTTAAATCATTTTGGGCCCAGTCCTGTAAGCAGATCTATATGCTAAGAGTCATCATTTCTTATAAATTTCCCACTAACTTCAGCATAATGAGACTTTTACTAAGTATTTAAGTAAAAACCATTTGGGTGTGGAGCAGAGGTAGTGACATTTTATGCAGCTGAATACTTTCATTCAGATTTACACGAGTATTGAAAGAATACAGAAAAATGTATAAAATACTCTATGTGTATCTGTATTTCTTGAAGAGTGCTGGTGTTGGCACTAATATTGCAAATTTCTTTAACGACACTCAGCCCTGTTAGTTTTAAAGGTGCTGGTAGACCGATTTTGTTTTCCTTGGGTTGAGCCAAGCTCGCTATTTTCTGCCGTTCAGTTAAGCTAACTGGCTAAAGTTGCCACAAGTAACTTCTGCTAAAGAGCCAGCAAGCTCTTGTTAGCTGTAGCATGAGACTTGTTTGGAAGGAACTTCGCTGCGGCCATTTGCTCCAGCTTGCGTTTTATTCCGTTTGTTGTCGCTCTCTCTTTTAAGTCCAGTTTAAACTAAAACAAAATGAGTGCAGGGAAACTTGCAGCAGAGTAAACTGGTCTCGTGTCGCTTGCAGACAATCTGTTGTGGCAGAGGTGAGTCAGAACATGAAGGCAGGAACAGCTAATCAGGTCGTACCGACGTCACCTGTCGCTAAAAAGTGCAGCCTTCACTGGCAAATTACGACAGAGAGTACAGAGAGTGTCACTGATTGGGCAAATACTGTAGAACAGGAGCAATAAGATTTTATCAGTCTTAAAATCAGAGACATGGGAAAACACAGAGATCTTGCAATACTCTCAGACCACGTCACTTACTAATAGCTGTTTATGAGTATTATTACATTTTTTCCAAATAGAACACAAAAAGTTGTTGATATTTACCCCAAAATTACCTACTGCAGCTTTAACTGGTCTTACTCCCAGCAAGAAATTAAAGAGAGCTTCTTTCCCAAAATGTTAATTCATGCCTCAATAGTTTGAGATATAATGAGTAAATACCACAAATCCTGGATTCAGCTTATTTATAAATCAAAATATATAGTGGAAGTTGTGATCTGCAATTTTTTGTCACAATGCCAACCTCTGTTTGGATAAATAATAACCAACTCAGTAAAAAAGGGAGAAATAACTAAAGCAGCGAACTTTCACTCCTTCATGTCGGGAAGTCAGGCCGCATGGGTTGCTTGCAGGGTCAGCTTTAGGTCATACTGGGCATCCATTAGTGGCCTTATTTAGATTCTTATTTCTTTTAAGAGGAGTGATTGGCCAGCAAAGACAAAGAATCATTACCTTTGCCCGCCCCCTCCCTGCCAGCAGTCAATAATGAGGGATCATTAAAATGAATAGATGGACATTCCCCTTTTCTCCGGATCCTTATTGCAAAATCAGTGTCAGGGGAAATGAAGATTGAGCTTGGAGAAGGCGTCTAAAAGCCTCACAGTGATTGTCGTGAACTCATCTCCAGTGCCAGGCTCCTTTATCTACTGTAAGAGTCTGCACCTGCCTGAACTCTGGACTAGCAAGTGCTTTTACTGTAGCCCATTAAGAGCATCCCTAATGTGCGCTTCAATGTACTTCAACATAAACATTCTGCATATGTACTGAAACATTTACTGCAAACAATGGAAGAATGATTGCTTGGGATGTCTTGGAGATCTTTTTTTTATGAGAAATAGAGCTTGCAGACTAAAGTAGAGGGGGGTATTGAACGCATCAGCTTTGATGTGAAGGAGAGAGAGCGCACGTGTTGTGATCATATAAACAGACCCTTAAAGATAATTCTCACTTTTCACATTTCTTAAGCGCAAACATCTGTCCCGTCGCTAAATTTTATAAATCCTTGCACAACATTTCACGCATCACAAAAGAGAGAGCGAATCAAGCTGAATGATTGCAGATGGAGAATAAAAGGCGGCACAAGATTTTCCAAGCCCCATCTGGTTGCCTTTCTGAGGGTCTCTTAAAGTGTCTTTTAAAAAGGTGATTTGTCTGTGGGTCCGCAGCGATGTGACCATGTCAGCATGTCAGCGGGTCATCTGCTGGTCCTGTCACATATGAAACAGTCCCATGAAAGAGGTTCGTGTGCACCTGTGGAACCCCAAACCCTACCTTAAACAGATTAAAAAAACACATGTAAACACATGCTCGATTGCACAAACACATAGTCCTCGTCTTATTTCTGTCCCATCTTGAAGCTGATTAATATAATACAGTCATTTGACATACATTTCTGAAAAAAATAAATAAATCACAAAACCTGAAAAAAATGACCAAAGAAGATCAAATGAAGAGCTGTCTTGCGGGACAAAGCCATCAAAGGTCCTCTGGTATGGTCAAGCAATTATCTCTTAAAGCATCTCTTAAAGCCACCCCTATGGTTCTCTCAACATGCCCTTCATAACAGAGGTAGATTGGGGATTTACTGCCTGCAGATGGCCAATGAGAGACGAAAGCAGGAGCTCCAGTGCTGTTCCTATGCACTCACTTTAAAAAGCCCAAATCAAGAGCTCTGTGGGAATACAATGGGGGAGTAAGCAGGGCCGTAAAGACACTATAAATCTGTACAATGAAACTTCTAAGTCGTGCCCTCTGCCAGCTGCTGTGTGCGTGTGGACTCTGGGGAGAAAATGGCACGTGCTGCAATCATTATGATCAGATTTGCTTGCTTGTGCTGTTGCTGTCATTGCGAGGATGCCGTGGTCTGATCTGTGTCACTTTTTTCAGTCCTTTAAATTATCAGTCAGTCAAGTCATTCGATTATTTTGTCCGGCGAGACTTCATCTGATCACAGCCACAGCTTCTGTTTGCATGAGCGGACTGTATTTTTATGCAAACTAAAAAAGAAATCAGTTGTTTTTCCCTTTGCAAAATCATTTAAAACATGGAAAAAGGAAGTTTTACACGCACCCATCAAAGTTCCAGCAGGAAAATATCAGTTTGTTTGAAGTTTAGAGGAAAACACAAATCCTGCAAGTAACCAATGAATCATTTTATAAAACCACATCAGCAGCTAAAGCCAAAGAGGATATAGCTATCTAAACATTCTTGATGTCAAATAGGAAAAACAAGCATGACTATTTTTATTCAAATCTCTGACCACTATCAGATAAGGAGTGCTGAGTATGACTTTCCTGACACACTCATGAACCAATAGTGCTGTAGAGATATGCTGGGACAAAATGAAAACAATATTAACATATATGTATGTAATGTATTTTTCCACTGCTTGCGTGAGCCACATATTGCACATTGATTAAACTTATCTTATAACAGAATACTAAAACTTAGAGCAATGCTGTTTGTGCTCGCAAACTTTTGTTGCAGCACAAAACATTCAAGCTCTTCTTCATGCAGCATCTGAAAGGGAAAAGACTGACTTTTTGGAGAACGCACCTCTTTACCTACTTGACAAGGTGAGAAGATCATTAGCATTCTCATCTGCTGCTCAATTCGAAGCTAAAGGCAAGGCAATGGAACGATAATGGTCAAATAGTACTAAGACGTTCATCTCAAGGCCGTGAATGAGCAACAAGATAGGCAATGAGTGCAAAACAAAAGTGCATGGTTGTGTGCAGGTTCTCTCCTTTTGATCAACAAATAATAGATTGATCTTTCAACAGATGTAAATGCATTTATAAGCAAATAGAAGCTGTGTTTGTTTTCGTACTTGAGTCATAAATATTTCACCGCTCTCACCACTTCACAGTGGCTTCGGTGGAAACTAAGGCCTGGAGTCATCACTCCACTGTGTCAAAGGCTACGGCGCTGTCACAGGAAGACTAAGGTAAGAAAACAGTGTGCCAGGAAAAAGGGGCGTGACTGCATCTGTAAATAGTGGGGCTATTTTGGGCACAGCACGGTGGTACAGGGGAGCAGCGCCTAGGCCTGCCTTCTGTCACTAAGGGGATGGGCGCTTCATAACTTTGCTGGATGGAAAAAGTCTGGAGGACTGGCAGGTGGTACACAGGAGCATGGCACAGCTCCCATGACGAGGAACTGTTTCACTTATAACTAACCGCCACTAACAACACTCACCGAAAACACGCAGGCCGCTGCTTGTACTTGGCATATCAGCAGCTTGTTGCATTGCATGCTGCCAAAGTGGTAAAGGTGGTTTGTACTTCAGTTTGGATCAAAAGTGGAAGAAAAAAACAAATACCAAGCCACTGACATAAAACTAAAAACTATAGGTGGACAAATGAAGTCATAAAATCAGATATCAGTGGAATACACTTTTGTTTTTTGGGGGAAAAAACAGTATTTTACCTTTCTCTTGTCAATGTAAAACTATCTCCTTTTCATGTTTTATTGGAGATGAAGGTAGAGGTTGGAACAGTCTGAGGTTTACTAAGGTCAAGCTATATAACACACGAACATCTCTCAGCCAAGTTACAATGGAAGCCTTAAAACTAAAGCACAGCCATATGGACCATACATGCAAGAGTCAAAGAATGCTTTTAGCATAAATTGAGTAAAAGACTGAATCCATTACCAGCTGATTGAATAGTTTTTATATAAAATGCCTTTTTCAGATAAACATAACTTGCTGAGTTTTGGAAAAAAAATTCTTAAGTCTAAAAATGTTTAGTTGGCTCATAAATTCCATAATATGGTCATGAAAGTGATGCATGCATTTTGATGTTTCAGTAGACAAAATATGTTTGTTTGGAGTTCAAACAAGAAAAAAAATCATGCAGATGACTGAGAAATATTTCCGATACTATAACAATTGTTTAAAGTACCTTAGAATTTACCTATGATTTTCTGATTTAAGAATCTACAGCTTATTTCTATTTTTATTTTTTTTTTTAAGTTTCAGTACCATCAAGAATGTACTTAATAAAACTAAAATATAACACCAAAATAACTGAGAACTGTACTTATGTATGGTCACCATTATGCCATTTATTAAGTCTTTGTTGAGAACACATTAAATGCACTTAAAACACGTCATTTTCCATAAATATTTCATATTAAAGAGAAATATGTTTCACCTTGTGCCTACACAGAAAAGCATTATAGAGTCGCAACAATCTTAGCCAAGAAAGAGAGTAAGGCACAAAATAGAACCTTATACATACAGTTTAATCATGCTATTACACTATATGTCCAAAAATGTATTAGGAAGCTATATTGTAAGCTGCTGTTGGCTTGACAATCCCCAACATTATTACGAAGTGCATGCTCCAAAAGACAGATAAATAGACTGCAGCTGTGCAGAAGAAGAGTCGATGTCTGACGGGACAGGGAATCAAACTACAATATTTGGTCTGGAGTTAAGAAAATCTGCTCTGTTACTACGGTAAAGTGCATTATGTTTTGTATGGGGAGCCGCTCTACACTAAGGTCTCTGACAGAAAAAGGAAGCTTGGACAATAATTTCACCAAAGATAAAATCCTTTGGTTTACTCAGATCAATTATTGCCAGCAGTAAGTAACAGTCCGGCCAACAACTCAGTGGAATCACCCGATTGGTGAGTAAACCTGACCATGTGGCCTCCGCAGATTATCCCTGTGCCTATTTACAAGCAAACCTGCAGTGCAAAAAGTAACAGACAAACATGTATTGTCCAGGAGTATTCTCATTTTAATTCAGCAGGTAAGCATACCATTGTTCAACTATCTCATAGCTGGAGGAGAAGAAAACTGTAATACCTGCCTTTGTAAGCCCCCGCATCCAGGAACTGCTGTCATAGGATATGTTTTATATATTTCTCTGATTGTCTTTGCATCATTATGTTGTAGTTTGAATGGGAGGGCTGGAAGACCAGGGCAGAGTCAAGTCTATTTAAACCATTACAATTATTTACTGCAAAAACATGCAAAAATTGTGATTTACTCTCAGGTTTTCTTCAATTAAAGTTGCTACAAATGCACAGTTTTGCACCAAAATATGTGTGGGGAAAAAAGAAAGAAGAAATATCCAAGCTCATGTGAAAACTGTTGGATCGATCATTCAAAACTTATTTATGATAGATCAGCTGATTAACATCCAGCTGCAGCCTTGTAGTCACATGATAAATAAGATGTAGTTTGGGTCCACCTGTGTACCAGCATGTTTCACTGAATGACAATGAGCTTGTTCCATCCTGAAGTTACCTCAGGGGAAACATTCAGACTTGAGACTAATGTATGAGTACTGTCTGCAGGAACAAAAAGAGGAAACCAGGATGAAAGAAATGGAGAGGGGGGGATGATATCTGACAAACATCAGGCCGATTCACTCGGTCTCAAGAAGTGAACTTGTCCGCTGGGCAAAGCAGCAAACAAATGATTCAGATGAAATGTGGACAGTGCCAGAGGCAATATTCATGAAGACTTTTTTTCCACATTTCAGATTCATTCTCTGTGCAGAAACATCCTGTAAAGCACTTCTTGTAGCACTCAAGGTTGTGAACTTACAGTATGTTAGCATGTGCTCGGTCAAATACGTAAGACCAGGATGAACATCTTTAATTTAAAACTCATTGTGTGTACGTACATTTAATCACACAAGTTCGTACAGGACGTTGGATGTGGTTGGACTGGTTATATGCTTCATATTGAGACAATAAAACATGAGAACAAAAGAAAATGTCTTGGTAATTACCAAGTTAACTACATCACATTAATCTGTGCTGTGCCAAAGTAAAGTTTCATATATCGGATCAGACTGAATGTTAAAGGTGCATTGCGATTTGGCTTTGCATGTTGACGTGTTTACGTCAAATTTAAAAACCTTTTCCAATGAGAGAAAAGACTTGATTTTGATGTAAATTTACTCAGAAAGGATTTTTTTAAACATATATTTGGAATTTAATAGGATATCCATGACAAGTTA
>MDSQ01000428.1_pt1 | contig 10617 bp, 5 predicted proteins | sample 1008251 | NCBI WGS metagenome assembly MDSQ01 (sample SAMN05526597, study PRJNA338239) | gut metagenome | isolation source: Hindgut content | host: Naso unicornis | place: Saudi Arabia: Red Sea | collected 2016-05
CAATAAACACTTTACTAATTACCAGTTAAATAATGGACCACCCTCTGCTGGACAAACTATATGATTACACTATTTTAAATCACTAGCCCAAGCATTTTTGTCCAGCCTTAAGTAACAGTTTCAATATCAACACTTCATGGAAAACATATATGGCGATACAGATATATCTGTAATAGGCCAATATCGGCTGGTAATATCGGCATATATCGCTCAGGCCCTACTTCAGGTTGAATGAAATCAAAGATTTCTCTGTTTTTGGGATTAGGGATAATGTTAGTACACAACTCTCCAAAATATGTAACAATGATGATAATGAAATGTTAAATATTACACGTTTTAAAAATATAAAATGATTATGCAGATCTGTAAATCTAGAGGAAAAAAAAACAATACAACAGTAATATGAAAATCATGGAATTTACATACAATCAATCCGCCTGCCTGGGCTCCACTCATGAACCACGACGACAGATAGCTCACCACAGAAACCTGCACAATCTGGTACCACTCCTCCCACACAATAAACCGATCTGGCACACAGCAAGCTGAATCAATCATGGCACTTTATTATCCTGTCACTAGTCTGCTTCCTGCAAGAGTGTTTACCCTGTCCATGGCCCTGCGATTGTGGCTGTTCAGTGTACATTAAGACAGACATAATTGAGATTGTGGGCGGCCGAAAGTGCAGGGCTCAACCTGTTGTCGTTAATCTGTCATATTGTCGAGAGTCACAGCAGCAGTGACCTACGGGAGGCTCCACCTTGGAGGCACGGCTGACGGCGCTTTGTTGTTCATGGCACAGGGCCTCACCTATTTTAAGTTTATTGGCTTGCCACCAACGGAGAACCCAAAGAAGGCGTAATCTATTGCCTGACCTCTGACTTCAATCTCCTGGCTCTGTTGCTAATCCACGTCGGGTCCTTTATGATTAGCAGTGACTCTCTTAAAACTCATCACCTCCACACTGCACACTGGTATTCATGATTTGAATGATTAAGGATCAGACTAGGCTTCTTATTTTGAGGTGTTATGATGAAAAATAAGTCAAAAAGCTCAGTGGAGTGAACAGCCATGCCGAGCATTATGAAAGCTTAATACTGCTCTTTGTAATATACTAAATTATACAGGCAATCAATCTGAATTAATTGGTAGCCCTTCAGATAGCAGCAGGTTCTGTCTAAATTAGATTACTGATGGCTGTGCTGAAAATTTGCCTTCACTTTGTACAAATTAAAGCTCTGGAAAAGCATTTAGAAAATAACAAGATATAAATGAATGCAATCGTACTGTTGGAAAAGGTGCTTTTTACAATCACACAACATATTAGAAATAATAGCTAAATCTTGCCTCGGCGGTCTGTTATTAATTACCTGGCAAATAGAAGCTGTCTGTTTTCACACTGAGTTATAGTGGTGGTGAGAGATCAGCAAAGAAAATTAAACAGCAATCAAACTGCATTTCTATCATCATAATTCTGAGTGTCAGAATCACCTTTCCCAAGATGGCTCATAGCAGCACAACAAATCCTAGTTTTTATTAAGTGGCTCAATTTGCTGCTGTTCATATTTTATATTTATGCTGCATTACAGCAGCGTCATACATGTATCCTGCTCTTCTGCTCGGCAACATGATTTATTAGATGCAGAAATATGAGAATGCTGCCATGAAACTGAGTTTAATTGATAGTTAGAGAAGATGCAGCTGTAATCTGTGGCATCCTCTGTGCAAAGCAGCACGATGTGTTTACGCCACACTGACACAGAAACAGCAGCAGTAGCACCGAAGCCTCTGCGAGGTTTTTTATCACCATTTATGCGGCTCTGATTTTTGCGCCTCAAACATTCACAAAGCAGCCGCTTAAATCTCAAAGAGGATGTGAGTATCTGGCTGTGTGTCTTCAGAATGTGGCTCCTTTTATAGCGGGCGGTTATATCAGCCTGGAGACCCATAAGTTATGAAATGTCAGGATCCTATGCATTCTAATTGAGTGTGGAACAGTTAATGGCTGTGGAAATTCAGCCACTTGACGTCTTATTCCCCAGTGTGCCGTTTCACAGCCAAGCCCATGAACCTCAATTAAATGACAAAATGGGCCCATCCCTGAAAATAACAACAATAAAAACACAAGCCTGTATGGCAATAATATCAGGTCTCACCTTGAATCAACAATGGTCACAGCTTGCAAATGGCTAAACAGAGACACAGTGATTAGAGCAGAGACAGGGGGGCACATGTGAGATATTTCTCAGCAGCTTATTAAGGGAATATACTGTGGTAAGGCTGCAACTAACGATTATTTTCATTATCAATTAATCGTTAAGGCCATAAAATTTTAAAAAACAGTGTTAAAAAATGGCCATAAAATTTCCCAAAGCCCAGGCTGACGACTTCAAATTTTTTCCCTCCAAACAAAACCTCAAAATATTCAGTTAACTTGCAAAGATAACAACAAAATCCTTCAAATTAGGGCTGGGCAATATAAAGTTACATCGAATCAAGGTATGAGACGATATTGTCTTATATATTGGATATTGTTATATCTTGATAAAGAATAAATGGTGTTTTTTCCTGATTTTAAAGGCTGCATTACAGTAAAGTGATGTAATTTTCTCAGTTTATCAGACAGTTCTATTTGTTTTAATGCTTGCCTTTACCAACTTAGTCATTATAACTACATTATTAACCATTATTGGTCAAAAATAGAATTGTGTTCAAATTTTTGAAATACCAATATCCATCCCTACAATATTGTTTTTGTTTTCTGTAATGTTCTATTCTGTCTCGCAGTTCTAGCATTAATGAAGTGCTTTTGAGGAGAAAAAAATAATCGCAATATGCATCGTGTATTGCGATAAAGCCAAAAAATATTGCAATTTAATTTTCAGCCAATATTGCCCAGCCCTAATACAAATATTAATTTAAGTCTTGGTATAAATTATTTGTATTCTTGCTAAAAATAACTTAAAGGTATATTATGTAACCTTTTAGCAACAATTACAGCACAATTCCTTACTTTAACCTCATGACCTTTTTTGTAAGTGGCTAAAAAAGGAGGTCAAACTGCTTGAAATCATTTGACCTCTAAAGTAACTGCAGTTTTGCTGTTTGTAAAGTTTTTGTAATGTACAGGTCCCATGTGCTCTAGCGGATATGATTCCTGTTTTGGTTTTTTTTCCCCCAAGCGGCCCGAGTTCAACTAAAGGAAACAATTTATTGTCACTTTCAGTCAACATTCATTAAGCTAACGTGCGCTCTTGTACTTCTATAGCACTGTTTAAACAAGTCTTCAACCCTGCACATACTTTACACTAATAATTTCGATCTCTATGAATTGCATTGTAATTGGTGCTGACATTGTACACACAGCTCATTTTAAGCAAAAAATTTGTAATGAAAATAGTTGCTCTTGATCAACTCATCGTTTCAGCTTTATATTGTACATTAGGGGTGTTGATGATAACTGCAATATTTAAAAAATGTAATACTGATATTGTGTTACAAATACATGGATGGTAATAGTGTGAAAAATACAGCACCTTATAAATCATTTGCCTTTCCCTCTGTTACACAACTAAACTGGTTTCTACCCACATAAAACGGAAAACTTCATCAAGACTAAATGTCATTTTTGCACGATTTTAGCCAGTCGCGGCTACAGAGTTTTGAGCCACCTCCTTATGTTTGTATTTCAAGCGTAATTCATTTGGCAGAAAAGAGACAAAACACTATAAACAACCTTAAAGATAGCATTATCATTATAATTATTATTATTTAAATTTTCTATAGATACCTTGATAGGCTTGTTATCATGGATTCTTTAAGTAACAATAATTGTGGTGAAAATCTGATATAAAGCCTTACAGTAGTTTAAAAAAAAGCTAATTGTTTAAATATGTATTCGAATGAATGAAAAAAGGATCTAATCACCTAAGTTTCTGTCACACAGCAGGTAAAACTCAGCCTGTCCACTGCACCCACAGGACGAGCACAAGTTTCTTTCAGACTCAGTCCTACTTTTTCTGCCAAACTAGATCATGTCCCAAAATATATCCCCCCCCCGAAACTTAAAGTTACCTTTGTGTCACTGAGCAAAACTTTTAAAAATCCAGAATCAATAACACCTAAACCTTTTCCCATTTTCAGCAGATGTGTGCAATCTATAAATACACGTGGAGCATGTCCTATTAAATCCTGTGATATGGTAAGGGCCTTAATATTGACCCACTCCTGATTGGAGAGGGTTTTTTTCACACCCTTGCTTATTGTTTTTATGACTCTTTGACTTTAACCCCTTTACTGCTTCGCTGGTTTCATGCACCAAACAATAACTTTTCAATAATTCAATTTATAGCTTGCGATAAATGGAATTCAAAGGACAATGCTGTTGCAAATGAACACGGAGGACGCTTTTGGCTCCGGCAATGTCGCGTTTGCCAGAGGAAAGAGAGAATATTTATTTTACGGTTGCCTCACATTCCCATTAAAACGAGGAAGCTACATTTCCAAGCGTGTGGTATAAATGTAATATAGAGAGTTAAAAGAGACAGATGGTGGAGTGAAACTCTCATGTGGCAACGCTGTGCAACGGTACCACTGCAGCCAGTGCCAATGAAGAAATCCTCCCAACACCATCCAAGGCCAGATTACATCTATTAATACATGTTCATGTGCCTGCTCACATACATGTTCATGTGTGTCCAATCCTGACGCACACGTGGCCACATCTTCTTCATCATTTATTTTTAATGCCACAACACTGAGGCGTGATATGTGGAAATGGATCTGAGACGCAAGCACAGAAATGAATTACCCTCCTATTCATTTATCCAGGCCTTTCTGTCAATCAGGGCAATAATCAGATCTAACTCATTCAAATTTTGAGAAAATGAAGGATGCATTCCTTCCAATTTTCAATTTGGAAGTGGCGACTATGGCCATGATGAATGTCTGAATAGTCCATCTTCTTCCTCTCATTTCTCCTAACCTTTCTTGACAGCTTAGATATTGCCTACCTGGTAATTTGCTCTACAATAATTGTTACTGTGAGATTTCCCCCTGCTTTTAACAAGGATTCTTAACACCCTCTGTAGGTGACAAAATGCAATTACAAACACAAGTGCCCCCATCGTGACTGGTCATCAGCAGCTGCCACCTCCATTCCGCAGCCCCAACTGGCTCCATTAATGAAAAAACAAAAACAAACAAAAGACATGCAGACAGATTCAGCAAACATTTGCCACGAATAAAACTTTAATTAAAAGATATGAAGCTGTTTTATTGATTAACAACATCAGTGATTAAAGTGTACGGCTGACATTTTTTTCCAGGCTTGCTGTTACGTTCCCTCTCAGAGATCATTTATTTGTTGCGCGGCCCTGTTTATTGATAAGCGTGTTTGATGAATGCAGATGCGGCCATTTGGAGAGCGTGCTCGCTGATGGAGCGATCATATTGTGCGAAACACCAGGCTCGGGCAAGAACAGCTGTTGCGGCTCCATCCGCTGGGACGCCATGTTTCACCACCACCCCAAGTGCTCTAACAGGCGAGCTGCTGTAAAGCTGCAACCAAGATAATCCCAGCGTCCTAACAACTCTATGAATTTTATGACACATCACCGCAGCTCTCTCATCTCTGTCCAGCACTAAAAGCTTAACTACTGGACTAATTGCTATGGCTATATTCATCTCTCTGATAATCCTTTGGTGATTATATTTTGTGTTCAATAGCAGGCTTATCCTTCAATTAAAGGGATTATTAACCTTTAAAACAGAGCCACGTGGGATTAAACCCTCGAAAGTTAGTGTCAAAAGAAATTTTCTTTTTTGCAAAACAAGCTAAAAAAAGAAGTGCATCATTCCAAATCATAATCAGGAGACTGTGGGCTGGTCGTAAGCCTCATAGCTGCAAAACAATGCATGTTAACAGCAATAAGCCATCATCCATATCTCCTTCCAATTAAAGTCAGACAGAATGCTGACACATTACGCCTGGGGGGCAACAATCAGTGCAAAGAGATGGATAATGATACAGTTCTGACCAGAGAGAATCTAAACATGGTGAGAACAAGGCGAAAGGGTGAATGAGTCAATGATACAAACAACCATAACACAGCGGTGAGATCTTTGCCATGACGAGCCTTCAAGGTTTTTCTCCTCAGGAGCAGGTGAGTTCAAAGTTCAAAGTCAGCCTAAGTGGAGCGTGATTGAAAATCATTGGAGATCTTGAACAATACGAGTGCATTTTCACACTAGGAAGGGGGTGTACTGATGTGGTTTGAGGACAAATCATTGATCGACATGAGGCCTCTTTATGAAAACGTGTGAAAAACTGCAGAGGAGGAACACATGCTCTGATTAGTCTGCAAATACATGAATATTAAAGATGTTAGGTTGATACCTTCCGTGTCATGGTCGCTGCGATGGTCTTCCAATGCGGTGCCATTTTGTCTGATCGATATCTGCTCGCATCAATAATGTAGCAGGACTATTTGGCACCAGTGAGGTGAACATGAACCATGAGCGAGAGCCCGCGATGCAGAACCTCCCTGAAGCTGAGTCAAGCAGTTAGAATCAAGAGCTGTTTGCCCATGCCAAAGCCACGCTGCATTATCCAGAGCAAGTCTTCATTTGAATGTCCTAATTAGTTAATTAGTTGGTGGTTAAGGATGATATGAGCATCTCATCAATCTCTCTATCTCTAAAAATAAACACCCTGGGACGGCGGCGGTGAGTCATTAGAATACTGATGACTGTGGGAAGTGTCTGTGAGGATTAGAGGTCTGCTTCTGACACTCCATATTTCCACAAACCAGCCGGCTCCATAAAGAAGACTAAAGAGCCATTGCTGTGAGCATTGTATGGATGACAAGCCAAGCATGACATAATGAGTTTACAGAAAGTCTGAGGAGCTCAATTAATGTGTTTTCATGCGTAGCTTTTGGGATCCATTTACTTGTTTATCACTTATGGAGGGAAAATGAGAATTAGACATGAGAATGAAAGTTGATTTCACACACGCAAATGATTAAAAACAAGTTTATTTTAAGAAAGTATTTGTTGGGGTTTTTAAATTGTATTAAAGAGGCTGTTCTAACTCCTACAAAACTCCTTAGTCGCCATGTGGACTTTATAACAATTACTATAGGTGATGTAAAAGCAGTGCAGGGTTTGTTCTTTATCTCTGCAGTGGAATATACGACGGAAGGAGGAGAAAAAGGGGAGAAGAGGAGGAAAGAATAGGTTAAAAATAGTTAGTATATGGCAGCATATGACTGAGTTTCCAGGGCTCTGAAAATTCACTCTAATTATTCAACAGTATCCCTCTGTCAGCCTTCCCTATATGCATTCCTTTGCGTAGAAGTACAAGTGACTCCAGCTAATATACATAATTCTGCTACTTAATTGGCACGGATCGGGTGAAAGTGGGCTAGGAAAACTCCTTAGAGACTAATAGGGGCACATATCATTGGCTCCATCAGAACACTAGTCCCATAGGTGATAGAAGTCAGCAAATATTTCATGAGCTGTGCTATCAAAGTACCTCACCTCTGGAGTCCTGCACACTATCCTGCGAGGAACACTCCCGAAAACAGTCCTGCTGTCAGGTGTATTTATAGTAGTTGGCCCGATGACTGATGCTAATGCCAAGGAAATTATGCGGTGCACTATTGCTGTCATAACAATATATTAGACTTAAACAGTAAGGTTAACTAAACTGGTCATTTAAGCAATAAATGGGCCACTGATGTTTGTCTGCGTCCAGCCATCCACAGATACAGATTAGGGTTAATATTACAATAACTCCTGCTGGTTTTCAGAGACATTGTCCTTGAATTAGCATTGTGTTGATTTAAATATTATTGTTGTTAAAGGGAAAGATTTGCTTTGAGGGTAAATGGGGTATTAAGTGAGATTGTCATTAAGAAAAAAGCAAAAGGTTGGGCTTGTGCCATGAGGGAGCCAAAATAAATGAGAAACTGACACAGGTACAAACACAGTGAGTAACAAACAGAGAAACTACATCATCAAGTAAAAAAAGTACTGACGACTGACGGGCATCTATAGCCTGATTAAATTAATATTCCAACAGAAGTCCAAGATCAAGATTTTGATGCAGCGATAAGAATGTGTCGTGTGTATCATAAGTTAGCATATCAAAAAAGGCTGCTGTTCTGTAGTTATTCATGTTAGGAAATGAATGCAACTGATGAATAACAACCAAGCTAAACTCGCTAACACTTAAACATGTAGGTAATCTGTAATGTTGGAAGCAGCCATTTTGCATTAGCACTGACGAGCTCTGTGTGCTTTGTAAGCGTTACTGACTGTTTAGCTAGCGACCCACACAGGCACTATCTTGCTGTCATGTTTGAGGAGCTTCTCAGCGTAAACAAAAATGCAAGCTGCCTTTGCTGAGTTGTTTTTCTCCCACTCCTATGCTATCCTAGTTTGTATTGCCAGTTAGCGTCATAGCTAACGTCAGGAAGGATATTGCTAATCAGAGGCAGAGTCTTGCCACTAGGCACACTGGGTGGGTGTGTTCAGCGAGTCAGTATAGTCTCCCAGTATTTAACAGGACGAGGTCCACCCTGGTGTCAACGCTGTTACCTCAACATGCTTTCATATAAAATTAAAACAAACCAACAGACTGAAGGAGGATTTCGGCATCACCAGGATGACAACAGAGATTACAGAACTGTAATGATATACAGCAGCTCTGACTAAGACTCTGACTCCGTGGACTATGAAGACACAGCAAGCCGGGACAGTGGGTGCAGGGATTTTCACGTCTAACTCTATGATCAACCTAAACAGAGTTGGTGAATACTGGAAAGATGACTTTTTTTTTTGCAAAATGAGTTAAAGAGGCAATTAAGCCTGAGACGGGATGGGCCAGCACTTGCTGGTTAGCATGTTAACTTCAGTAGATAGATATCTTGGTACCACTACACATTAAGTCTCCCCTTATAAAGGGTTATAAATAGTTTATAAAGTAGGTTATTCCTTAGGTTATAAATACCTTATAAGTCATTAATAAACAGTTATGAGCAAGTCATGGCTTTTGGTTTTACTGGTTTATAAATTAGGTAATTAAATAGGTTATGAATACCTTATAAGTCATTAATAAACAGTTATAAACAAATTATAGCAATTTTCACACATTGATGCAGGCTCACTTTTTGCAAGATCAAATCACTGCTGCACTGCATCTGTTCTGTTAAATCTTAGATCTTGCTAGTTCCTTAGCCACTTTATCATGTTGTTTTATCAGTTAGCATGTTCTGTCCCCTTCATGGGATATTTGTTATCCACCAATAGAATTACGGTTAGATGTAAGCGCCCTTTCTTATTAGAAACCTGAATTGAGAAGTTATCCAGCAATTATCTACTACCATAAAGTTGTATTTTGTGATGCTTGGTTGGCATCTCCTTTAGGACAACATTCCAGATGTGGCACAGTTGGCAGCCTTCCTTAACTTGGTGCACTACTCACCCATTCTTGGTCCCTCTTTGAGATATCTGTGCCCAGCCTGAACCTTCCTTGGTGTCTGTTGTTCACTGAGTTGATTCTCTCCGCATCAAATCTTGATGTTTCTTTGCATTTCATTTTTATGACCATTTACAAATGAGTGACTGACATTTATAACTGACAAAAATGAGCCTTATTGTAAAAGGTAAAACACATCACCATTTACCAATGAGTAACTAAAATTAATAACTGGTCATTATTAATGACTTATAAAGTATTTATAATGTTATTAATAACCTAATTTATAAACAATGTATATGCCTTTAGAGTAGACTTACAGTAAAGTAATAGCTTTCCAACACTGACCGGAACTAACTAAGATGTTTTAGTGGACATTGTAAAGATGGCTGTAGATGCCCAAAAGGATAAATAGTAACCATGACACTGCTCCCCTCTGAGACGTTCTTAAGTACCATTTAGACTTCAGGTTTATTAATGCCCCTTAAATATGAGGGAATCATCTGCCAGCATTCTCTCAAACAGCATGAATTTTAAATTATCCATGGGAGCATTTAACTTTGGGAATGTATTTTGAAGTAAAGCTTGTCAGATTATACGCTCAAGTGTTAATATGGTGCATAAGAATGCATGGATGGTTTCATGAACAAACCAACAACACTGAACAATACAGTGTACTCCTATAGGATGAGGCCCTTTAACCTTTAACCTATATTGAACGTAGATGGCCACAAAAAAATAAAAATGACTGGTCTCTTCCTCCTCTGATTGTGCATATTAATCTGTGCCGTCAGCAGCCTTTTGCTAAAACCTAAAACCTTCAGAAACGCCCCACCAACTAGTAAAACAGCACCACAATAAAAGGTTCACACTATATCAAAACAAATTGTGGTCACTAAAGGAATCAATTTCTGACATTTCACCTCTATCAGTGAAGAGTTCACTGACCCTGGCTCTCAAATTTACTGCTCTGTACAGCCTCAATCAACGTGTTTGTCAGCAACGCATTTTGTCAAAAGTTTTAGTGTAACACATTGCAGATCATGGATGGATTTAACGGGCCCTTGAGTCAACCTTTCATGTTGGTCACACAGGATAAATATCTTAGCTCTCAGTGTAATAACACAGGG
>MDSQ01000429.1_pt1 | contig 10609 bp, 6 predicted proteins | sample 1008251 | NCBI WGS metagenome assembly MDSQ01 (sample SAMN05526597, study PRJNA338239) | gut metagenome | isolation source: Hindgut content | host: Naso unicornis | place: Saudi Arabia: Red Sea | collected 2016-05
TTTATCACCAAACAATGAAATACTTTTCATACCTTCATAATTTTCAGACATGTTATTTTGGTATCCAGTTTATGCCATTATTGTATGTGCAAAAAACAACAACAAAAACCCCCAAAACAAACAAACAAACAAGCAACAAGCAACAACAACAACAACAACAACAACAACAAAAAGTAAAAGCTGAGGTGCTGTTGACAGAAGTCTTGCATCAGGTATGACATTCTATAACCAAAAATACATGTGTATAATATGCAAGTAGATTACTTAGACAAATTTTGCTGGATTAAGATACTTAAAGCAAATCGAATAACAAAAAGACAGGATATGAGCACCCTTCCGACCCAGTGACACTTGTTGCTGAGATGAAGGTTTTAGCCACAACTTTCCTGAACTTCCTTTGTGGTGACTTACTCACCTTCATCATCGGGAGTAAACAAAAAGAAAACTCTCAGACAGGGCAGGGACATTTTTCTTTTTCACAAGTCCTGTATCATGATCCCTAGCATTTACCCAGTGCCCTTGTGAATGAACACACATATAAATGTTCATTATCTTCCTGCAGCGTTGACTGTATTCTGCGGATAAAAAATTAGACGCATGATCAAACGTTAAACACATAAAATTAAGATAATATTTAAATAATTTAAATTCAAATTTAAATAATATTGAAAAATGATGGTTAAAAGGCTTTTAATGTTTGTTTGCTGAGCAAGAGTCAGTTGAGTCACACAAAAAACCTAAAATCACAACAACTTTAACAATTGTTTTTAGAACTATGCTTACTCAGTCAGATGATAACATAAAGCTGGAGCCAGCAGCAGTTAGCTCAGCATAATATAAAGGCTGGATAAAGGAGTAAACTGCTAGCCTGGCTCTGCTAAAATGTAAAATAATCTTATTAGTTTATGTATAAAAATTGTTGCCTACAAATGTGGGTTTTACAGAGGTTATGTGCCAGACTATTTCTTGGTTAGTATCCTTAGAATCTCTGAGACTTTCCTTCTACGTACCCATAGTCTGTCCTGTTTCAAGGTCTTTGTGAAAAAGGGGAGACCCATATCTTTCCTGTTTTGGTGACACATGCAAATCTGACCCTCAGCAAGATAGTACGTGTAATTTCCAGAATGTCTAACCATTTCTTGAAGTAGATTCATAATTAGTCCCCTCAAGATATACTTGAATATTCAAAAATTATTTCTCTCTTTTTTTACGACTCTAAATGGTAGCAGCAAGAAAGACACTGTAACTGAATGTGAAGCAGCGCTTTGACAGTCATCACAAATGTTTCTGTTTACCCTTAATAAATGGTAAAGACTGTAACTGTCATTTTGCTTCTAAGTATGATAGTAACGACAATAGCTAACAGTTATGTGTGGTTTCATATGATGGGCAGGGGCTTTGGCTAACAGCTGAGTTCAAATCCTCAAAACTGAAATTATGTTTTACAGGAAGAGGGAAAAAAAAGGGATCTTAATGGGTGAAATACTTTGCATTTTACATGAGATAAATAATTAGCACAGATGATTTCTCTAGGTCTTTAAAGTAGATACTCAAGATTTAATCTTGGCATGTCCCATGTCAGAAAACAACGACATGAATAGAAGGGCATCAAGCCTCATTCAGGCACATTTCCTGTATGAGGCTCCTAAGATTCACATCAGCAGATTTGCACATTCATATTACAGCATTAAGTGTCCAGATTGTGAGTGCATAATGAAATTTTGTTTTCTCTCCTCTCACCATTAGCAGTCCCTTGTAGGCATAGACGATGCCCAGCCAAATGGTCATGTGGGTGTTCTCACAGTGCTCCAAGAAGGGACGGATGGAGATGTCTCGGCCTTGGGGGTCCGCCTGTTGGCAACACAAACACAGGAAGAAAGTAAGAGATTTGTATACAGTGCCCCCTTAAAAAGTACTTTCATTGTTTTGTAAAAACAAATTAGACAGATGAACAAATAATCCGAAGTGCCAAATGTACAGTAACAGTGGAACAGGCTTCATTTCCTGGAGGAACAATAAAACTTGCTGAGAAAAACAGTTAGCAGCTATAAAAAGAAGAAATCCACAGTCAGCAAATGAGCTGTTTCTGTATTAGTTTTCTCTTCGCAAAGTGTTAAAAGTTCACATTCCGAGACAAAAGCGACTGAGACTGTCTGCTGCTATTCAGAATGATCACACATCACGCATCCAGGTGTAAAATCAAACTGTGTCCTATCATGGCCACTGGGCTTCTCCAAAGTCGGCTGAAGTTAAATTAATCCGTGCTTAGGACACTAATGGGCACGACTAATGAAGCTTATTCATTAATGTGATTTACACCTCCTCCTTTCTTTCTCGTTTCTCACTCACTCTCTGTCGCGCCGTCTCTCCACTGAGTGTCCCTGACTCTTCATTTCTTCAGCTTTCTTTTCATTGCCACTTGTCTTTTACTGCAGCCGGTGACTCAGGTGACTTACAGGGCAAATTAGCCCCTTAGGTGGATATTAATACGCTAATATACGTCACCTCTCCCGTCTCTTGCTCATTCCCTCTGCTTTAAAATACCTCTAATAAGAGCTTTAGTTTGCCCTGCATGAATTTATCTGAGGCCGCACCGATATATCAACTCTGAGACACCTTAGTCGAGGCTGGGCATTATGCCATTCTGCTCCTTAGGAGTGTGTGTGTGTGTGTGTGTATGTGTGTCTCTTCAGGCTTATTTACAGAGGGACTTCTCTAATGGCTCAGCAGATGATGTGTGTGTGCGTAGGTGTAGGCATCTACAGTATATTGCTTGATTTGCTGTGATTCGATTCATAAGCAAATTTATTTAAGGCGGAAAGCAAGAAGAGCAGAGATGAAAAAAGGGAATATACCAAGTGTTTTGTTTTTGTCCACACACAAATGACAGTGAGTGCTTTATTGGATGTGAATGCTCTCGTCATTCATACATACACACCTACACACATACACGTCCCTCTAGGTGCTGCAAAACACCCCTTCCACTAGTCATTTTGACCTCCATATTCTCCATTCAGCTCCCATTAATGGAAATTGCAGCAATTCACGCTTTCCTCTGCGACCTTGATGCATTGACATCAGTGGTTCTCTATAACATGATCACTTAAAATGGGAAATTGGTGCTTAAAGAGCTGCACTGATTCACCAACCAGAGAGAAACAAAAAAGGGCCAATACCGTATAATATGTGGATATCCTTGAAGTGTTTTATTATGGCACAGTTTTCTAGTTTTGCCTTGGAAATACAGCTTTCTCCTCATCCAGCTCGCACTTGCTTTGCTTTCTTTTTCTTTGCCTTCAATCCCGCAAAGGATTACATATGCAGTTACACATCATACGCAGAGACAACATAGCAGGCAGAACCCCCCCTCCACACACGCACATATACACACACATACACAACTCAGACAGAGTCAAATTTTCCACCATCTGCCGAAGATCTTCATAACCTCTGATGTCTCGAAACAGAAACACATTACAGAGCGACGATTGCTCTGGTGGCAGTGAGTTAACACACTTTGTCAAAGCTCTCCTGTATCCTCTTCCGAGAGTTCCCGTGGCAACGGAGTGGCTCATGTCACTCATGTCTGAGAATATTCTAGGATGAGAGGGCTGGATTCTTGCTAACTATAGGTAGACTGGCAGAAAGGGGTTTCTGCCTTAAAAGCCACCGAGGAGGTGGAAACACAGAAAAGTGGGGCAGCGGATGACGCACAGCCAGGCTATTTTTTAAAAGGAACCACAATTAACTGACACAGTACAGCAAAAGGGAATCTGAGACTCTTACATGACATTTTCGACGTGCAGCTACAGGTAACTTCTTCATGAAAAAAAGATTTTTCTCAATCTATTTTGAACTTAAGTGATGTGTTGGGACCGAGCAAGAGAAAATCATGAGTTATGCATGAAGTGTCCCGCTTTGGCGAAGTCTCCGGGCAGCAGTCAGCGGCAGGAGTTATTTTACATTTAATGCAAACAGTACAGAGAATCAATCTGCAAGCTGCTTGCCAAATTGGACTGTAGCAGTGATAGTTTAGTAAACAAGGAATAACAGGGTGTATAATTTAAGTTTTGGCTTGTCTTTCATACATCTTTGGACATAGTAACACATGCGTTGCACTTTAAAGAAGTCTGAGCTGAATGGTGTGCACTAACATAAGCAAGAACATAGCAAAGAGAAATTAAATGCAGCTTTTTTTCCACATGATTGACAGAACTATAATATATTTTTTATATATATTATCCCCTAATTACCATCATTTGTACAGAGAAAAGAAAATAAGTTTTACTCTAAAAGCATTCATTACTTGTTGAGGAAATTCTTCTCATGTCATATCTAAGTCATTCCATCCTAAGCCATGGTGCAGTTTATAAAAAAAAGCGGGGTAATTCTCTGACTAATAAATGATGATGAATGATGTGTGACTCTCCCTGATGCTTACATTGGTCATTAATAACCACATTCTTCCAAAATATAACATTACCCTCTGTGCTCTTTAATGATTGTAATCTGTGGCGCATCACTCTAAAAATCTCACCTGTGGGACTTTCTGGTGACAATAATTCCACACTGCTTGTGTGGAAGTATCTGTGTTAATATATTCAGGTTTTTCTTTGATTTGTTACCTTTCTGTATATTAAGGTCTGAACCAACAGCACTGTGTCAGATATCGCCATGTTTTCAACTACTGCAGACAAGCACCTTTAATGTTGGGTAAATGTGCGTGTTACATTATGACATGTACATCTGATGTTCACATTTGCATCCAACAAATGCATCGTGGTAAGAAAACCTCGTTCCTTTTCCAATGCACTCCTTCATGGCGTCATCTGCATCTTTGTCATTTATGCATATTTATGTTTTTCGACTGCGCAATCTCTCATTCAAACAACGATTCTCAGAGAAGTCGCACTTGTTGCAAATCATTTCCTTCTTTCAGTATGAGAGACACATTCTGCATCAGTGCTCTTTGCATAGTCGCAGCTTCGAGCAAACTTGTGTCACTAACAACAAAATGATAAAACAAAATGAGATATAATGCTTATTAGGCTCGGGTCTCTATCGCAGCAGAGCAGACAGGAGCTCTCGCCTTTTGGAGGGAAGCTGTCTGGGGAGTTGCCAGGCAACAGGGCTGTAGGCGGCAGGCAGCCCCAAAGCGGTGGTGATGGCAGTAAAAGTGCCGGTTCGCTGTCATTTTTCACAGCATTAGCCCTCTAACGGGATCACTCTGGGAGGGCTGGAGCGGGCACACTGCTGGCAGATTGTCTATGGATAGATTGGCGGATAGATGAGGCGATGGAGGGAGTGATGGAGGGAAGAGGGAGAAAGAAAAGGAGGGTGGGATGGAGAGAAGATGGGGGCAAGAGGTATGGAGGGAAGATGGAAGTGGAAGTGGAAGAAGTAACAAAGGGAAAGCAGGATAGATGAGACTGGATAGAGGTAAGAGAAATAGATGGTGTCAGTCCTGTTTTTGAAAGGAGTACGTGACGAACAATTTAAAGTGAAGGGAAGAAGAAATTCTAAAAGGACTAGATAACAGGAGAGCAGAGCAGAGACACCAGGAGGAGTTATGGAAAGGTGGAGAGATGGAGGTGAAGATTAGAGCGAGCTGATGTACAACTTTCAGATATCATTTCTTTAAGCTGGGAACAGATGAAAGTATTTTTTTTTATCTTATTTATTGCATTTTAAGCCTTTTCAGGACACTTGGTTTGATAAACTCTCCCAGCTCGTCACATGATCGCACGCTGGAAAGCTTCGACATCTGAGACTTGAGAGTTTGCTCCAGAAAATTCAAATCAAAGTTTACATTATACTATTCACTGTCTTTGTTTGAGTACTTTGTTCTCCAGGTTTTGCCCTTTGATGATGTAACAAAGCTTGAGAATGGGACGCTGCTCAGCGTTCGACCCTCACGCCTTTTATTACCACGCAATTATGACGAACTTCTGTGCAAAAATACAATTAACCACGAATCTGTTTCAGTCAGTTTGAAGTCTCTATGACTTGATTTTTTAATACTTTACTGAATTAATTAAACACCATGGGTGGCCTGGAGGAAAGAACAACACATTCAAAGACCTAAAACCTTCAGCACAGTCGCTGGAATAAAATGTTGGCTTTGTCAGCACTGCTGACCACTAATACATTTAATTTGAGCGTTTCATACGTATCATACCAGTTTTTCATATTAAAGTTATTTAGTTTAGATCACATGCATTTGAGCTGACCTTTTCATTATGATGAGGGGATGTTGGTGGCTTGACAGCTGTCAAGCAGCAGATCACGTTTGAGACAAAACTGTATATTTTTAATGAGAGATCGGGATGATTTCCTTGACCTGACCTTAAACCTTAATCACAGAGATGACGGGACATAAAATGGAAATTGAAACGTTCACAAACGTAATGTTTCAGCATATCTGTGGTTTGCAGAGACATACAATGACAACTTTTATTCTGACGACTGGGCCGACATGTCATGTTTCAGAAAATTACAGAAAATATTTGAGGCAAACTCAACAAACCCTCATTCAAAGTCTTGCTACTTTCCCATGCCATTTGACAGCAGAAAAATACATGAACAAAACAAGAAAAACAGACTGCTAAATAAAGTACAACTTCCTGTTTTTCCATGACTCCATAATTACAGCTACTGGAGCTTGTTTCTGGACATGAATCCCACTCTGTCTATTCGATGGCCTCCGGCCTAGTGGAGAGCAGAGAGAGACCAACAAGTGAGCAACGAAATGGAGAGCTCACTCATTGTCACCTGCAGCTAATTCACAAAGAGGTGTGTGTGTGTGTATCCTGTGGGTGCCAACGTTTGCACACGCTGTGAGCACACATATGTAATGTGACTGGGCTTGCTTGTGTGTGTGTGTGTTAGTGATGGTTCGTGTGGGAAAATGTGTGTGTGTGCGTATAGACGAGCTATCAGGCAAACTATGACAGAAACACTCCATCACTTACACTGGTAATTACAGGGGAGATTCCACCGTGGTGAACGAAAAAAAGAGAGATGAAGGCAGAAAACAGGTGTTGTGGGAGGAGCTTTGGATTTTATGGCAGCACAATTTTTTGAAAAAGAAGAGAAAACGAGTGCGATGAAAAATGACAAATGGGGGTAAACCACTGAGAATATTATGAACAGAGGGGAAATGAGATTCACTGAATTAAAAATATTTTTTTATCCTTAAGGAAGACTGTAAAAGTCATCATAAAAACTCTGCATTAAAAGCCTGTGTTTTAATTACTTCAGGGATTAAATAATTTACATTTCTGTATACCGAGGCTATTTAAAGTCACTCTGAGAATATCAAGTACTGTCGTATGTTGTATACGAAATAACAGCAACAGATCTTGATTTTCTGATTGGTGACTGGTGGCGTTTTGCATGTCAGCGGGTGGCAATGCATTTTGCCGATGCCCAGGGTTCCAGCCCTGCCAAATGTTTTCCTGGGCACGGAGACAGGGAGAGAAACGAACTGATACGTTGCTGCCTGATAGAGATGTCACACAAAAACAAACACAAACACATTATCCTGGGTGGCGGCACTTGTTTTCATGCATGCAAACAGAGACATTTTTAGCATTTGTAGCATGCCTCTTTCAGCCGGTCTCCGCTGTCTGAATGTAATTACTGTTATTGGGACTGCGAAAGACAAATATGTTATGGAAAATCTTATGTGCTGAAAGTGGTTTTAGAGAACCTAGAAGTAGCTACACTATATCATGGTTATTCAAATGTAATTTTTGGTTTATAGTCTCGAGGATGGGGGGAAGTAGAAGAGGCAACTGTAAGTATTTAGTATACAGAGAAATGTTACAAGGGAGCAGGCATTTAAAGAATGAATGAGGGGCTGCAGAAAAGCCAGGATGAGAGACGTGGAGAGTGGCAGGGAGAGAAAAACACATCAAGAGCACAGAGGGCAAAGAGATGGGGAGATGAAAGGCATTCTGGTGCCACAGTAATTTGTAGGAAATCATTTGAAAAGCGGCGAGCACCGTTTTCACGAGCCCTCTATGAAATCCTGAACAGCAGTAATAGCCTTTAGACAAATAGATGGGAGAAGTGCATAGTGGGTGATTAGCTCAGCTGGTTGGACAGGGAGGTTTATGCCAATGATGCTAAAAAGCAAGAGTTTAAACTCAATTAGGAGATATTTTCTTGCGTGCTTACCATTATATTACCTTACATGTCCAACCATGACCCAGATGGCAATCTATTAAAACCTAATTTTGAAGTTACAGAAAGCAGCACTGACTTCCTCATCCTAACCAAATCTTTCAAACTCTTGTCTTACATATGCTTTGACTTAGAACTGTAATTGCCGCACTTAGAATATTTCTCAAATATGCACCAAATTTTCCCCACAGATTTCTTCCCAGTTGCCCTATTTTTAGTCAATAAGTAGACTCCATCGCTGTACAGTCTGGTTGGACACTGCTGTCAACGCTGGCAGATAACAACAAAGCTATTAAGAAAATGCTGCTTTTATGGTTTAACAGGAAATGGTTCAAACGGACAGTTCAAACTGTGTTCGCAGTGTTTCATGCTGAGATGACATATTGCAACTTAACTTTGGACTTCTGGACCAACTTGGGGAAAAACTTTTGACTTTGAAAGAGGAATAGGTAACATCGTGCCTTAAGTCCTCCTATTTAACATTTATAAGTAGTATATTAACCTCAATTCACTTCATATATAAGAGATGAAAGTAGATATAAGTATATTAATGTATTTATCAACAGCTATAACTCCTTCTGTGTGCATCCATACTGTAAGTAATACAGAGGCTGCAACATAAACAAGAAACAAATGATAATTCAGACAGTTTTGATCTAAAATACCAATAGAACAATAAAAAACACTTGTCCTCATATCTGCATATTACATGACAGACCTGTTAAAAAACATTTTATTAAATGTCTGATCATTGCATATAAATACTAAATAAGAACATTTACAGTGTTACCAAGAAATCAATTAGAGGAAAATCCTGTCTAGTTTTGGCAATTATAAACATAATACCTGTCTAGTTTGTAGCATGAACATTACTGCTGGCGACATGTCAGCTGAACACAATGATTTTTATGTGAAGCATCGGCAGGCAGCAGGCTAAAATGCGACTAAAAAACACAAAAATCACCCAAGCTGAATAACTTAAGTATAGTCATACAGAGCAAGTATCAGCAGGAATCAAGCAAATTGCCTCATTCCTCGAGTAATGTCCCCTGCATCTCACCTGCTGCAATAAATAGTTTTATGAAGCCGATGTTTAAAACCAGCTCCGCCTCCCGACTTGATGACCTCAGCCTCCCCGCCGAGGTGATGCAATTATGAAAGGACCTTGTCTGAGTTCCTGATGCTTGTGTGTGTGCATTAAAAGCAAAGCACCTGCTCCATCACTTGATCAGCCTCAGTAGTTGAACAGCAGATGACGCACAGCAGTCACCAGTCAGGGACTGAAAAGTTCTGGATAATTTAAATCAGCATAGACTTTCTAAGAAGGCTTCCGCTGTTTATCTTCACAATGTGGGGCGCTCAATACTCATATAAACTCAACTCCTGAATTGTGTTTTATTTTCTCTCAAAATCTTTCCGGGTGTGTTCGGTTTAATAGAGAAAATTAGACAGTCTGAGTGTCAAACTTGTTTTCTGAAGTTATTTATTAGAATACAGCTTGATTCTCTTCAACAATGTGGAAAATTGCCACTTTTTTTAGAATTTATAGGGGCTTTAGAAATTTTACAATATCACTGAAGAAAGACAGAGGAAAACCATGTATCTATAATATTATATTTTTACGACTGTGTGATTTTAAACTCGTCAGATAACCTTTTGTGGTTTGTAAAAGCCTATGCTTAAAGCTAAACTAACTGTTAACAAACCTAATGACATATGTTTAAAACCTGCAATTACACTAAACTGGAAATAGGGATGTTTTTCTCATTTAAAGTTGACAATTTGACAGTTTTTGGACAAAAAGACTTGTGAAATCAAAATGATATCAGGTCTGCAATAAGAAGGAAAGTAATGTTAATGTAAAACTGAGGCTGACAGCCTCTTGATTTTCCCTTTTCAGCTTAATAAAGTAAATAAAATCTGTGTGAGAAGAGTTTTAACCATGGGGATCTTACACACACTGGAGGTTTAGCCGAACAACGTTTCGGTAAAAAGAGAACTGAGAGGAAGGAGAGAAGGAAGAAGGAGCCAACAAGGAAGAGTTGGAATAAGTGAGGGAGGTGAGTGAAAGGGAAAGAGAAAGAGAGAGCGGGAAGGAAGGAAGGAAGGAGGGAGGGTAAGGGTGGTGTGCCCCTGGCTGAGGCTGACCTACATGCAGCGGGGCCATGGTGGCAGGGCAGAAAGACGCCGCTGGCACTCCAAGCCATGTGGATCTCAGCCACCCAACTTCACAGTGTGCGCATGAACAGCATCTAACTGTACGAGTGCGTGTATGTGAAAGAGAGGGAGCTTGTGTGTGTTTTACTGTAGTGTTCTAGTCACACCGGATGGGTGACCAGGATATTCCACCCCAGTGCATCTTCACAGATATTATTCTGGCTCACTTAAGAGAGAGAGAGAGAGAGAGAGAGAGAGAGAGAGA
>MDSQ01000430.1_pt1 | contig 10609 bp, 5 predicted proteins | sample 1008251 | NCBI WGS metagenome assembly MDSQ01 (sample SAMN05526597, study PRJNA338239) | gut metagenome | isolation source: Hindgut content | host: Naso unicornis | place: Saudi Arabia: Red Sea | collected 2016-05
GATCTGCTGCTTTCTTTTTCTACTGTCAGTGTTTGAAAACAGGATATATTTTTTAAGATGTGTTTATGACCAAACTGCTCTTTTGCAAACAAGTGTCGTGTTTCTTTCACTGTCTTCCAAACAAATGCTTGCGCTAGACGAGATCTTTACGACAGCAAGCAGTACCGCTTTTGTCCAGATGCGTCGCTATAATCAGTACAAAATGAAAGATCTTAGGAGGGGCTTTAAACAAGCGTTACTTGAAAATTCACCCCGGGTACAGTTGTCTCGATAGAGACTAAAAGCCTTTTTTGTACCAGGCTGCAAACATGTTTATTGTTGCGGTAAAGTTTGACATTTTAATTCAAAGCTCTGTGAGGATTGGCTCACTTTTCGAGCGAGCCTCAAGTGGTCGTTTGAGGAATTGCAGTTTTTGGCGCTAAATGTTGGCTTTAGCACCGCCAGGTTGTGACTTTCTCTGAGCCTGCACAGCTCAACTCCTGTCCTGCTCTGTCTGCATTCTTAGAGGGTTGGTTCTTAAATACTTCCTGTCTCGCCTGTAGTGATGTGTAGCCGTGCAAATGTTTCTTCTGGTTTCACTTCGCTCAGGTTAAACTTTGCGGTCTCTGAATGTTGACCATGAAAATGACACTGCATTTTTGACGTTTTCCTTTCAAAGCTCTGTTCATAGCTGAGTGAAAGTTTTTTAAATTCATAGTTCAGTTTGGTATGTGGTCATAAAAGACCCTCTTGTCACTGTTGATTTTTGTTATTGTTTCAGTCCTTAAACAGGTCAGAACACACAGCAGCTGAGTCCAAGTCTAGTCTCAAATCCTCCTTTTTGTGATTTTAGTAATTTTTCTACAGCTTTGACATAAGGGAGAATTGCTTTGGTGCAAAGTATTTCCAATGTAAACTGCTGATGTCTGTTGGATTATCCGCAGTCAGGACTTCAGTTTCTGGAAAGAATGACATTTTAAATTGTTTTTGAACGTTCTGAGAAACATAAACAAACCTCAGCTTGTATTTGGGTGGAGGCAGACAACGATGTGTCAACACCCAGCCAATAATCCTAGAAATTATGGGGGTATTGTGGAGTTCGGCAGGTTTTGATTTACTTCCAATACAATCATTCATCACCAGTATTGTCTCTTTTGTGTTACAAGGGAGACTTTCATGCAGGAATCTGAAGTTTTCATCCCGTCACAGACCAATAAACATTTTTAGCCTTAAGCAAACTGTTTTTCTAACTTAAACCAGGTGTTTTGTTCTCTAAACTAGCTAATAGTTCATGGCAGTAACCATGATCGGTCTTTAAACAGTACTGTGCAGAAATGGGAGAAAGTGAGAATCGTCCAATATTTACATTCTTTACTGGCGTCAGGCTTGAGTTACCATTAAGTGCGAATCATTTTTATTTCAAGGGGATTGACCCTTTAAACTGTCCACACCTTCGTCTCCCTGCATGCTCAGGAGATGGGTGATCTCCCAGGGAGAGGCTCTGCTCTGGTTTATCTTACAGCTGCTAAACTCATCATCAGGGGAGTTGGTCTTTCTCTGAGTGCTGTGACATCCCACCAGGTCAGGGTCAGACACTTCCTCTGCATCGCAAACGCCACCGTTTCCGTGATGATCACCACTCAGAGAAATAAATGAGCCCCGAGCCAGCCTTATCTTGCCCCGATTAATGGGTCTCCCCATATGAAGGTGCGCTATTGTTTGTTGCCGTGGACAGAAATAATAAATAATTCTAATTAATTTGTTGAGCTCGTCAAAGTCCAGAAATTCCAGCGCTGAGGCTGCCAGGAATCTCTGCGACGACAATTAAATGTCTCCGCAAAGGAGGTCAGCCTGACTGAGAGGAGAGTTATATTTCCAGCAGGGTGTAATGATAATTGCGTGTATTGTGCATTCCTTGGCTGACAGCCTAATGAATTTTCCATCTCGCTATTTCAAAAGCACTGTTCAAAAACTAATATTGATGAAAGCAGAAAATTGCATAAAAGTACAAGCAAAAAGTCTTTTTTTTCCATCCTGCAAACTGGGTCTGTGATTGTTTGGCTCCCATCTGCTACTGTTAATGCTTTAAACACATGAACAGAATTTAACTGCAAGAAACTGAGGCAGAAATGTCGTCTCAGCTGGATTTATGTTTTCAGATCTAATTTGTCAGACTGGAAAACAAGAATTAAATTTGAAATGGTAAACAACTTGCAAGTGGCTCACTGCGTCGGGACAGTGTGTGTTATACCACACCCTGTCATTCAGTTGTCAGCGGCTCTGTTACAACCACACATTCCCTCACACAAATCTCTTCACAGCCATGAACAGAAAAAATGTATTAAACTTTTAGATCTGCTGTATATTTTGTCATTTTAGCATTCAAGCCTATTGATTCTGGAAAATTCTTTTTTTTACAATATAAACAGTTGTTTTTAAAGTAATACAGAGAGGTTGGTTGAGGCTTAAACCAGGCAAGTTCTGGAGAAACATTTTAATTTCTACAACTTTTGAAAAAAAAGTATTTTATTTTGAAAAATAATAATTCTAATATCCTAACTAGCAACTTTAAAACTGTAGCAAACTCATGACTCATATTATGGAAATTTTTAACTGGAGTTTAATCAGGTGCAGAAACATGTGATGGAAATACAGCGTGACACAGCAGTCTGATGTAATATGACACAATATTTAGAAGGAATGGCAAGTAAAATTTGTTTAATTTGAGACTCCACAGCAGTCAGATTGAGTTTAATTCCAGCTATTTGCACCAGTTCTCACTGCACCTGTTAGCCTCCTGCCTACCACCTCCTCTCTGCCTCCAATGTGCGATCTGCTCCACCACTCTTTGCTACAGTACAGCAGGTAGACCCTTTATCTACAGAGACCGGATCCAGATCGGTCCCCTGGTCCTGGACTCACCTCTCAGGAGCTTCCCTCCAGTGCTGGTCCCACTTGAACAAAGCCAGGTAACAAACCAGATCAGGATCTTATTTATCCTCCTTTAAACACCTTCTTTTTTCCCAGTTTCCTCCAGTGACACCACAGAAGAAAAATGCTGCTATTCCATCTAAGTGCTCACAGAGCAGGCTTGACTGAGAGAGCACAGGAGAGAGGAGAGGAGAGAGAGAAACAGAGAGGGCTGGTGTCCTATTACACACTCTCCACTGAAGTCCTCCTCCTCCTCGCCACCCCTCCCCTGTATGATCTTCCTCTCTCCCTCCCTCTGTTAACTAGACAGCAAACTTAAACACGCACGGCTCCAAACATCAGAGAGGTGGAGGACCCGTACCTCACACCGGGTGAAGCCGCAAAGGTCAGACACATTTAGGTTTGAGGCGGCTTTTCATCTGCGGATGATCAGGTAGCCATTCCAAAAGTATCACATGCACCCTCCGTGATATCAGTGAAAACACACGTTTTCCATTCATTTCTATTTTCATCCCAGTATAGCATCACTTGTTCCACCTTCATGAATCAGCTTGTGTGATGGAACCATTTTTGCAGCCAGTCTGCTTAAAACTATGCACAGAAACTATAACTTATGGAGTTACACTGAAAAAATTAATGGTCTACAGCCCGTCAGACTGTACTTTAGCACTGTGGTGCTTTAAGCTAAATGCTAATGTCTGCATGCTAACAGGCTCACAGTAAAAATGCTAGCTAATGTTTAACAGATCTTGGGGAGAATTACTACGTGCGAAAAAAATTGATCAAAGCCTTTTGTGGCTCCAGATTGTGCTGCACCACGTCTAACAGGTTACCTCAAGTGATGTCACATGAGTCAGCATTGGTTGGTTATAGAGACAGAAGGAAATGAGTTTCCCAGACCTCTGTAGCCTTTTAGTCATCCCTACTTGAGGCTCTTTTAGCTGCTACTAGCATAACACTCCCGTCGCTCCCACTGAACCATAGGCTCCAGGTTTCATCACTGAAAAGGAGTTTGTGAATTTGTGGATGGAAAAAAAGAATAATATTCATTTTTCAAAAACTCTAACAATCCAACACTGTTACAAGAATGCAGTGCTAACTTTTTGGAGTACTGCTTTAGCTAAGTGTGTAAGCCTGGATTTGCTAATTAGCTAAGGCAGAGTTAGCGACCCGGGGACAAATAAAAAATTACAGATTTTTCTGAGTCTGAACATCGCTGGAAACATTTGGGATAATTTGAGTCCACAAGTAAACAAAATATACAACAAAGACATGTAGCCTGCAGAGCAAATTTTAGACATTTTAAATAGGAAATGTTAGATATTGTACAGTGAACGACAATCCATCTGAAAGATAGGAAAAGTCAAGGAATCACCGAAGTCAGTGTTTGGGAATCTTAATGACAAACTTTTATGCTAGTTCCTCTAATTGTTTATTGTTTTATTAGAAAAATCAACCCATTCTTCTAGACAAGCAAACACAAAATTCAACCGTAGTGGCAGTGGGGGGAAGCCCAAAGGATCAAGTTGGTTTGTACCAAATTTAATTGCACTCCAGTCAATATTTGGAGATATTTCAGTCCAGACCATTGCACCAGTTAACAGACCATACCCAGAGATATGTAGCTAATGTGGTTAAATAAAGCTGAGTTATCCCTTTTTCCTCTGCTGATGCATTCTTTCTTAAACCTTCCTCACGATTCAGTCTATTCAAAAGTCCTCCTTTGAGTGGTCTTGCCACAGAAGTGATGGATTTTATCAACAAGATGGTAAGTAAGGTAAAATAATCACATAGAGGACAGCCTTCATCCCATGTGGTCAGCCATGAAAAAAATTGGAGAAACCCACTGTTGCACACAAACTGAACTTGCAGAGAAAAAAATAATGTTAAACTCATGTTCATAACACACAATTGCTTTAAATGGGCTCACTGGGAAAAGTTTGCTCAGCACGGGAAGCTAAAATGCTATGTAGAGGGTTTGAAGCATGCCAAACTAAAACGCTTATTGCAGTACATATTTGTAGCTTCAACACAAGCCCAAACCAGAGGAGTCAGGAGTCTAGAAGGACTTGGCTGGAGAATGGAACACTACAGTTTGTGCTATTGAGTATTAGCCACTAGCAACATGCTTTTAAATTGCCATTTCCACACTGAGCTCCAGAAAGTGAGATTATGCTCTGTTTGCACTTTCATGAATGGAGGCATTTGTGTTGCTATTAATGTGAGTGTCACATGTCACTTACTTGCAGGTATGAGCCAGAATGTGAAGGCTTATTTGTTAGTACTTTGACTTCAAGGCAGAATTAGAGCTTATTGCTAAAATCACAGCTCAGAAAAGAAAGGAAAGGCTCTCTGTGTGTGTGTGTGTGTGTGTGTGTGTATGTGTGTGGTGCGTGTGTGTGTGTAAACCAGGTCTCTGATGAAAGTGCCTGACAGACAGAGAGAGTGAAATGGGGGAGGAAAATGGGAATTGCTGGTGGCTGAGACAGGAGGAAATAATTACCTTTCTTCTTGACAATGGAGCCTGATTTATGCCTCTCCAATTAAAGTGTCAGGATGGCCCACTAGAGCGGTGCAGGTCTTTCATTGGGCCCCGGTTGCATGCTTGTCACTGGTGGGGAAGAAAAAGAATGCAAAGTGGTGGGTGAGAGCAAAATAGAGATGAGGCGTATCCTTTACAATTCCTGCGACAGAACACCAGCAGTAAATTAACTTAATGAGTGTGAAGAGCCAAAAAGAGTGTAAGTGAATGAAGTGTCATGTCTGACATGATACATGATTATATGGGATGTGTGTCTTACAGTCAGTGATCGTAAATCTTCAGAAAAGACACGTGTGGCAAAATGATGTTTGTCTCAGGTCAGAAATACAGAGCGGTCACGCAGCAGCCACGCTGCAGCATCTCTGGGACACAATTTGCAAATGGCAGGGTTCATGGAGTCTTTGAATTCTGTGCATGCAATCATCTCTCATCCATGCGCACATCTTTGGACAACTTCTCCCTTATTAGCACTGCAGATGTTCTGCATTTGTCACAGTGATGTTGAATGTAGGCCAAGGTCGGAGGAGGCCCTCCTGCGATGCACATGTATGCACTGGATAAAATATTGTCTAGTCTCAGGCACAACTGTAACACACTAATATACCATCACTGCTGCTGTGATGTTTTATTTTGGGTCCCTGCTCATATTTCCTTTACGCTTTTACTCTTTACTGTGAGAATCATGTTTGACTTCACGCAGGAAAAGTCATTATCTTTCTATAAAGTTCCAGGAAAAGAAAGGTCACAAGTCAACTCAACTATGACCAGAGTGTTTTTATGTGGTTTGCATTTGTCTTAGCTCTCCTGTGACTGATTTTCTTCGGTGTCATTTCCCAAAATTGGGATGAAAATGATCACGGGCATTTCAAGCTTTTTAGGGCAGCAAACAATGATTTAATCAATGAGCTGTGTGTTTGTTATGATCTGAACCTAGTCGGTGGAATAAAATGTGTTTTAACACTGTGGATATGTCACTTTCGTTTGATTTATGCATATTTTATTAACTTTCTAAAGTACATATTAAAGTGACGTTGTGCAAATTAAATGTTTGCCTGTAGGAGCTGACTTCATCCGTAGAAGGAGAGAAGGTGATGGTGATGGTGTGACAAGCCGCTTTGCTTTGACTGACCAAATCGAATGTGTTTCAACAGGATGCCAAGACATTTTCAGTCATGTTTGTAGCCACAAAACAGAGTATTTTTAACAAAGGCTTTAGGTATTTTTTGCCATGTTTGCGGGGACAAAACTTGGTATTTTAAGCCAAAACATAATCTGTTTAACTCTCACCACGTGGGTTTTGCCTAAACTGAACCAGACCATGACTAGATCATTGTCACAACATGAAATTAAAAACTTAAACATAAAGAAATGTAAAGTCTTAAAATATCTGTGGTTTGCAAATATGTATAAAGCAGAAGAGTTATTCTAATAACTGGGTTGATCTTCCTGGTTTACTGATTTATTTAGACGATAAAAAATTGGTAAATAGCACAAATATGCCCATACTATTTTCCCAGTGCACAATGTTCTCATTACAGTTGCATAAAACAGAAAACCCTTATTAGAACCAGTGAATGCTGCAGATTATTTCCAGATAGATCACATAAAGATCCCCTCAAAAATGTTTTATGACATAAAAATAATGTGCTTCGAATAATATCTTGTGTCTAATAGTTTTCCACAAAAAGGAAAATTGAAGGAACTATGAAACTGCAAATATTTTTCGTTTCAAAACTGCTGGAAAGTTCATTCTCAGTGTTGACAGGTCTTATCTCTCCAAATATCTTAGTGAGTTTATTTTATGATAAAAATCAGTAATAAAAATTTCCATTTAATCTGTAACTATTAAACGTGCAGACTGTGCAGTCGCACACATTCCAGTCAATGTAACACAGACAGACGTCCCACTTATCTCGTTGATTGCTTGATCAAGATAATTTAAATATCGAGATAAGCACAGAGTCATTTTTCAGCCTGATGCATGATTGAACCTTGAACTGATGCTGCATATATTTTTTCTTGGAATAATTTCTTTTTCTTTCTCCCATCAGGGAAACTAATCTGATTTTACATGTGTTCATTCCATCTGTGCCGCCGCTGCATGCTTGTGGCCGACACTTGTGTAAACCTGTGAAATTCAGGAAAAACAAAAGCGGCAGAGACGTGAAAAATGAGGTCGGTAATTAACTGCTAGTCACCAAAGGACAGATCTGATAAATGCTAAACAGAAATAGGCAGTGTACTTCACTTTCAACAGCCCACTCTGAGAGATTAATCTGCAGAAAGAGGCGAGGAATTCTGCTGGAGTCACGCTCCGTGTCAAAAGAGCTTGAGGGAAATCTCCCTGCACCTCTTTCTCAGTGTTTCAAGTCATCAGCTGGGATTCATACATTACTTTATGAGCACAGCGTCTGGTTCTGATGGGGTCTGCTCTGTAATGTAGAGAGACTGGGGCTGAAAAGTGAGCTGCTGTGACTTTTCTGTCCGAGGAGGTGATTTCCATAATAGAAGGACATCAGCAGTTCAGGATCTTTGCCGCAAGTGAAACAAAAGGTCTGGCACAAACAGAGAGGACGAATAAAAGAAGGTGAAAATGGAAAGGGCAGATAAGCCGGTGATGAGCTAAAGAAAGGAAACAGTGAAGTCAGTATGGTGATTCATTTGTTCACTGACTAATTTTTGTTCCGACAAGTCTTGTAACCCCCTGAGCTAAACTCAATCAGATCCACGTGTTTTCACTCTTACAAATCCAAGCAAGCAATTTAAGCGGTAGCATTTCTGTCAGTCTGCAGGTCGGCCGTTGCAGGCAGTGTGCGAGGTAAACAGAAACAGTGAGACAACAACACTTGTTGGATGTCATCCTACACTTCTATGTCATTTCATCTCTTAAGCTACGCTGCTATTTCTGGTCTCTTTTCATCATCGGCTGGCGACACCAACATGGCGATCAATGTGCGATCAAAAAGTTAAGTTACAAGGAGCCAAATCTGGCAAGAACGGAGGGTAGGAAGTGACGACTGTATTGGATGAGAAACTCGCATGCTTTCAATTTACTCTAAGCGGGCACGTCATCATTAGATGTAGTTTAATTTAACCATTATTTAACCAGCTTATCCCCACTGAGATTTAAAATCTCTTTTCCAAGACTTACACCTGGCCAAGAGAGTCATGCTGGAGTACATTATGCCACAGTAAAGGTCTCTGAATGTCTCAGTAGGACTCACAGTGAACAATTTAAACCCTGGGGGGTGAATTTACGATGTACAACCCCATGAATGACAAAGAAAATCACCAGAATGTCCTTGGCTCTCTCTCATTTAAATTTATTTATTTTGGAGAAGGTGATGCAGTCTTGATTTGATCTACCGCTCAGTATTAAAAAAGCATGATGCCAAAGTGTCAAATCGAAAGAAAGAGCACATTTCTGTCTGATTTTGTGCCGTTTTTGACTGTCATGGCCGCCTGCGTGTTGTTCAGCAGTCCCCGATTTACCTGACACACTGTAATGGTGATTTCTCATGTGTGTCTCCTCTCCCATCACTGCACATCACTTCCTGTCCCTCACAATTCCATCTCAGCGGGCGGAGGACATAATAAATCAAATTTAAAGTTCTTCACTCGAGGCATTCGCTTCCACAAGGGAACTAATGGAATCTGGTTATAATTTATCCTGCTTCCTGCTTCTTGCTTAGCTGCTGTACTGCACGCGGCTCAGAGTAGGACACAGCTCAACACTTAGGTCTTCATAGGTTTAATAGAGAGTGCCATCATTAGTCCATCTAATAAACTTAATGAACTTAGATGTAAAACAACCGCTGTTACAGTAGTTGTGGTTTTCAGAGGCAGCTTTACAAGCCGTGTGTTGGATTTATGTGTTGTTCACTGGTCTCTAAGCTCTTGCCAGATAAAAGCCCCTAAAAGCCCAGGACAGAGCAAAGTTCTGCGATTATCATTTCTCAGTCCGAGCGTCTGATTTTTCCCGACACAGACACGCTTTAAATCAAACTGATCTGTCTTCAGGGACCAGTGAGATTACTTCCAAAAGATTACATCCAGCCTCTTGAATTTACAGTTAGGTTTGCTCTTAAAGAGATAGTTTGGGATTTTTGAGCAAGGGGTCATATGAGGTACTTCTTCATAGTCAGTTTATGGTGGTCTGCAGATGTAGTACTGGTGAAGGATGCTAAGCAATGAACTGCTGTGGATTGGTACTGCAGCAAAACTGATTGAGGCTACCTAAAAAATTACTACCAGTTTAAATGTGCGCTGTATTTATAATATATGCTTTGACAGACAGCCCTTTTTGACAGGAGCCTTAAGTCCTTATGATTATTCCTGTCAAGGACAACAGAATCCCTTGAGAAAAACAGTAATTTAACCTGACAAAAAACAGGAGGTTCTGGTTTACTGCCGAATCAATTGGCTAGTTTGTTAGTGTTATTGTGTGACTTTGATATTTAAAAGGGACCGATTTACTGAAGTCACACAATAACACAAATAATCAACCGTTTTTGGGAAGCACATCTCCAGTGTTCTGTTTGGTTAAATTACTGCTTTTATTAAAAGGGTCAGGTGACTTTGGGGAGAGCAACATAATAGCTTCAGTTTTTTCTGATGTAAGGTAAAGCTGTGAAAATATTCCAAATGCAGCACACACTGTAAATTAATATTGATTCTTTCGGTTCTCTCTTTTTTTTTTGGTGGCTTAATGAGTTTTGCTGCTGTGAACGTCCACAGCAATTTATTGCTCAGCTTCCAACATCGACACTCCCTCTGCTTCTCCATGCTGAGTAATTAAGTAAATACCCTATAAACCTTACTTCAAGAAACCCGAACTTCAAGTAGCTTCCAAGTTGGAGAGAAATATTTTGTTCCAAGGCTTCATTTTAGCCATTTTATAACTTTTGGAAGCAGAAACATTCAAATTTATGGTGTCACTTTTGGTCTTTTGCCTTGCATATCATTTGATATTTCTTTGCTGCAGTTTATTTTGATATTTTTGGCGTTTTTGGGATCTATGGGATCTTGCTTGGAGTCAAAAATTAGATCCCTTGGGCTTAAATGGGTGTAGAGAATGTGCAGACTTTATTGGACAGCTCACCCAAGAGAACAGATTTTCTTCAAACTGGGACTGACATGAAAAGATCTTCCACATTT
>MDSQ01000431.1_pt1 | contig 10594 bp, 4 predicted proteins | sample 1008251 | NCBI WGS metagenome assembly MDSQ01 (sample SAMN05526597, study PRJNA338239) | gut metagenome | isolation source: Hindgut content | host: Naso unicornis | place: Saudi Arabia: Red Sea | collected 2016-05
AAAAAAGCAGTTTTGTTTATGAAAGTTTGTCAGAGGGAATGTACAATTCTGAACGCCAAACATCTCAACAATGAGCAAAGTAATCGTAACATCACCGGTGTTTATGATGAACCCTGCTATTCCTCACAGTTTTACAGTATTATGACACAATATATCTACTAAATTCTCCCTTAAAATAAGAGAAAACAAAATTAACATTTAAAATAACCATTGATAACTAGAAAAGTAACAAATGTGAACAAACAGTCTTCTTTGGCTTTGTTAACAATGGCTCAAAGGAGCAGGTCAGGCACTTTCTTTGGAACACTGCCCACAAAAGAGCCAGTTGTTAGTAGTCACTCCACTAAACTAACACCCTTGCTGGCCGAGTGTAAAGATTTCAACGTAAAGGTTTTTTTCTATTTGCCCTGCAGGGCAAGTACTTCTCTAATCTACTTGCCCTATCTAAATTCCTACTTTCCCTGGACAAACGATACTGTTGCGTCTATCACATAGGCCTATATATTTCTTAATACAGGCAATGAGAGGGATGAAGGACCGGCATACTGACATATTTAAAGAATTTCCAGAGATTGTTGTCAGCTCCCCTTTCATCACAACTGAAGCATGAAACTAAATGACCTAGTAAACTGCGTTTGATACATGATTTCGTTTGTTTGCTTTGTTTGGGAAGACGGTTGCATTGATTTACACTTTGATGAGTATTTAGCGATGGTAACTTCATTGTGATTCAGTGTTATCTTTTGAAATTTTGTGTTAGGAGAAACTTAAGCATCTAGATTAGATTTGTTTAAAGAAGAAATAGAAGAAATCTATGTGAAAAAAATATCTATCTATCTATCTATCTATCCAGTTAGCTATTAGGGGTTGGCCTTTGCCTGGTTATTCTAATCAATAACATAAAAACATGATGACAGGACAGATCATTAGGTAATATAAGGGAATTACAGATCTGCATCTGTCAACTAGGATACTTAACCCAAGCCCTTGTTTCTTTTTTATCAAATCAGCAAATTAGTTTGAATTAACAAATCTTCACATATGAGACACCCACAGGACTGGCAGCAGAAGCTTAGTCTTTGAAACTCAGGAAACACATTTGAGTTAATCCACTCTTTTCGGCGGTGAAACCAGCTGTGATAAATTTATAATTGCTTTAGTTCAGTGTAAATAAGCTATTTTGCCTCAGTTTGCTAATGAAGCGCTGATGTAATGGCGCAACTTAGTCAATGCACACCTGCAATTTTATGTAACTGACAGTGCCACCTGTTTTTCTTGAGCTGGTACAGTAAGTACATTTCTTGGTTGGCCTTGCTTGGGGGTATCAACAAAGGATACATTGGAGAATGATTATTGCAACTTATGGCAACCTATATAATTCAGTTTGGAATCACAAGTATTTTAAAATGAATGTATGTTTGCATATGTCAGTATGACACTGTTTATATAATTTAAAGATTAAGTCACAGTATATCAGTATCACTAATAAGTGATAGCAATTACAGGTAATTTAATGTTACCATCATTTTCTTAGACAAGCATTCCTTAAGTAATATAGTCAAGTTCATACTTCCACTAATTTCTGCTTTAATCCTTCCACTAATGCTGTTTACTTGTTAAACATCTTCTCCATAGATTGCACTGTACTGTATGGTCTCTTATACAAGGAGGAACAAACAGAGCAGCTAATCTGACACTGCAATTCTGTGGCCATTTCCAAAGCATAAATGCATCAGCAGAGAAAATATGACTTTCAAGACATTTTTCTTACCAGGTAATAGGAGCACAAAGGCAAAAAATGGTTTATGATATGTGAAAAACCTAATGAGGTAGAGAATGAAGAATATCCCCAGACAGACACTGTGTACCTGTAAAAATAGCACCATTTGCAGTATTTCTTAGTCTTGTTACAGAAGGGCATGTCCCCTCTCTGTCATACACACACACACACACACATACATACAAAGGCATACAAAATCTGTTTATATCCATTCACTTAAGTAATGTCTCCTCTCCTTCAGCATGATGCCAGGGTTGTAGTGACAAACACATCTGCTCTACACCCCCCCCATCCCCTGCCTACTCCACCCACTGTGCCAGTCCTCTTCATATGTCAGCCTCACACTGGCACTGCCCTTCCTATCCACTGTGGGCTTTATCCAATTTGTCAGGGTTGGCATACACATGGCTCAAAACGCCTCCCTCTCTCCTCAGCCACACGTGCCCCGTCCCTTCCTCATCACTCTGCTCTAAGACGGCTCTGTCTGCGCCAGTGGGTATTACGGTACCTGATGGCGGCGCCCACCTGCCACCACGGCGACTTCAGGCTTGCCCAATCTGCCTTTCCAACCCAGCAGGCACCAGCTGGCCCAACAGCCTGCATGCTGATAGATGGACAATTGTAGGCTGGATGATCACTCATATTCACAACAGCCAACCCTGACTTACTGACTAGAGCAGACACAGTGTCTGTGTTTGCTAAATGTTGCTAATTAGAAGAGAAAACAAGAGGTAAGATAACAAGAAATAGATGAGAAGAAAAGCAGTGTTGTGAATTTTTGGCTTTGCCAATGTAATTATATATATTTTTTTTAATATGTTGGTTTCTTCCAAACAAAGGACACATTGCATTCAAGTGCACTCCTGGGACCTCCACGTCGAAAATGTATTAGCCACCTTAGCTTTCATTTATCGTGTGGAAACACTAAAATAAGCAAACAGTAAAGGCACTCTCCTCTTAGTCACACCACATCATGTTTGCACATCTTTACTTTGACTCCTTATCCTTTAGCGTAAAAACAGCAATCACCAGCTTTCTCTTGGCTGTAATTTTCAACAAATATCCCCTTTTGTTATTTTAACTTTGCTAGCTAATCCAGCTTGGATAGCTTGCTTGTAATCAAACCTTGTGTTTCATAGCAATAACAATGATTATGCAATGCGTCTGCACCTATTGACCTCTGGCTCTCTGTCACAAGTAACACTCACAGTCAAAGCAAAAGTCTCCAATCTGCTCACAGCCAAAGGACAAATGACACCTACAGAACAGTAAAAAATAAGACCAGCAAACTTTACTCTCTTGTGATCTCAAGCTCAGCAATGAGACGCTTGTAACTTGTAAATGTCATCATAGAAAATGTTCTTCTTATGCCTACAGTAAGGTAGGCTATATAATATTTTGTTGAATTGTGACCTTACATTATTCTAAAGATTTCTGTAATGTTTCTTAATTAAAGGTAACAGTTTAATTTTGTTACCTGGCTGTAGTAACTTCAGGTTTAACACCAGAGTATACGTCACAGAGTGAGGAAGGACATTAAGTGAATATAATGGGAATACAACTTTAAAACATTTCCAGGTTTGCTTGAGTCTTGTCTGATAGATTTTTATTAGCAATAGTTGTTTTAAAAAATTAAGACAGCAACTCCCATGATCCTGGCCTCTTTACAATGCCATCCTATTATTGCTCTTTGTGTAAATTATTTTTTATCATTCCTCTGCCTGAGCCTCTAGGAGTAGAGATTACATGTGCGAGCAAAACCAAAGCTGTCCTGAAGCTATCACAATCAGCACCTAAGTTACATCACAGAAAACCCATAAACAGAGAAAGAAAACTGTTATTGGGATACCTCAGTAGTTAACTTATCTAGATTAAACACCATAAACAAGATTTAAGGGCGTCATTCCAAGCAGCAGCATGCCCAGTACAAAGTGTGGGAGGTATATTCAAATACTCATACATTAGTGTCTGCTGTGCATGAGTACCTCTACACTCCCACTGATCCCTCTCTGTAAACACTGAACGTCATTGGTTTAGGACAAGAAAATAACATCCTGTGCCCTTTTTCCAAGAGTGATGCAGCAAAAATCCTGCAAAACTATAAAGACATCCGTATAGCTCTCTCGACTGTTTCTGAGCTGGTGGAAGCAGTTTGACAGAGTAGAGCAGAGGCTCTACAGAACCACTGATCCAGGATCCCGCTCTATTTGTCAGCTCCTAAACGGTTGCAGTGGGATATGAGCAAGGGGAAATCCGACCCAGGACCAGTCGTATGTCTGAAAATGCTCAGAGGCAAGCCAATGCCTCTGTAGAGCTATGCAGTAATTCTATTCGGCTATACCTACGCCCAAAATACCTTTATCATCTTGGGTTGCACACACCATGTACCCCCCAGCTAGAATCTAAAATTAACACTCGGTCTTAGAAGTGGACCTGTGCGGATTAACATTAGACCGCATTAAATGTCACTGATTAAAAAGTTACTTCTTACTAGTTAAACTATTTTAAGTGATGGTTCAGTAAATTAACATGTAATACTTTGAATTTCCTACAGGTATAAAAAACTATATTAAGCCTAAAGATCAAATGAAAACATCAAATACGTTCTACTTTACTGCGAGATCTGCTGAGAAATAAAGTATAAGGATGACATCAAGATTTATACCGACACCACACAGTGCTGCAGCACTTTGTAACGGTCAAACACATACACTGCATGCCGTCTGCCTCACAGAAATGGGACAGAGGACGAAAATAGGCAAAACTCACATGAAATGCGAGATGAACACAGGAAATGTAATTTCATCACTACTGCCGCCGCAGTCAATCGTCTAACAGCACCTCATTGTGAATAATTGCTGACAAAATCTTAGGAGGCCCCGCAGTGGACGCCCACCTCCCTGTTTCCCCCCAATTCCCCGTCACATCACATCATTCAAAAATCACTGGGGGGGCTCCACGCCTGACGAGCACACATTTTCCTCATCTCCTATCTCAGCCTATTAGGAGCCATTCTCTGGGGCAACATAGCAAACCTATCAGTTTCTCCTGTGCAGATTTTTCTCAGTCCCAACTGATGTAATTGCTGTATAGACTTGCTTAGATTCAGCAGCTCTAATTTCCCATTTCATTTCCCTTTACAATCACTGGCAATGATAGTACGAAGGATTCTTGCCTACCGAACCTGGAGGAACAAGTTTGTTCTGATATATTTGAGCTGGGCCCTGTGGCAAACATGTGAAAGAAGACCATCTAGAGGCTAATGGGGATGCAGGATAAAAACAATGATGGCCACTACCAACCATCACCCAGTAATGAAGCTTTCCATCACATTAATGAGCGTTTTAACCATGGTTCACTGTAGTCTATCCACATGGGGGACTATCCATTATGCTGGCCTGTGACCTTCATGGAGCTACAAAATATTCCAAATCTCTCAAATGTCTTCCAGTGAGAAAAGTGACATTTATTTTGTACGAAAGCAATTCTTCCCTCTTTTCTCACCCTTGGCTTCGACAGTTCTGCATGAGGCAGCTCAGCATTTGCACTTCATGGCAGCTGAATATGTGGAATGTCACCGATTACCAAACACACTCACTCGTGCCATCTGCCGCTATGCATGAGAGTGCTGTTAGCATCAGTTTTTTAGGAGAGGCAGGCTGAAGGACAGAGGGCAACATTCATTTACATACCCGAGAGCCACTCAAGCTCATTAATGCATTCGGTGACCAACCAGAAACATCAAATATACACCGCAGACCTGACGTACCCAAATGCAACGAAGGGCATCAAGTTGTCTATGTAGGTAGAGAAAAAATAATGTGTGTGCGCTAGTGGGGGTGTAAGATAATTATATTAGAGCTGTATGTCAAAGAAACCCCGTGCTAATGCTGGTAGCTGATGTCGGGAAAACACTTCTCTGCAGCCTGAGAACTTATGACAAGACCACAGAGAGAATTGTGTGTGTTTGTGTGTGTGCGCGTGTAAGTGTGTGTGTTCCACTGTGTAAGAGTGTGTCAGTAGGTGTGCCAGCTCTGTGAATTCACATCCAGAAAATGGCTAACACACACATAAAAGACAGAACATCACATATTTTAACTGTGGGCTACATTGTAATCAGTCTACGTCATAAGGTTCTCTCACTCTGTAGGTGAATACATGTATGCTGTATGTAAATGAATGACCTTTCAACATATGGTTACACACTAACATCACTCATCATTAACATGCTTTAACAGGCAAGAAATTACCACCTTCAACCACATGTTCAGGTTCTAGTCTTATTAATTATACTGACATGGGCCATTCCATTTGAAATACAACCTCCAGTGGGTGGCAATACACTCTGAAGTTAGGATTTATTGGGGAAGTTACTGCAGTTGATCCTAGAAAAGGAGCTAAATGACTTTTTCCAAAGGAAATTGTGGGGTTTCCAATTTTTGTTGCACTGTGGAGGCATGCTTTCACGGGCAACCATCTGTCGGGTAACTTTGTCGAATAAATGTCTGTAAAACGTGCCACAAACATGAAACCTGAGGAGGACTATCATTTTTCCCCACACAAGTCATTAAGTTTCTCACTGCCTTAGACAGAGAGGGATTCAAAAGCCAGCTCCATCCACAAAAAACGCTAATGAGATTTGGTGCTATTGTCACAGCTTGAGATAATTCATTGCAGCCTTTATGACTGCATTACCCTGTTTTTTTCTTTCCTGTCTTTTTGTGTCTTTGTTTTTTAGACAAACTAAATGGTATTCTGCACAAAATGCCTCTCTGAGTGACAGCAGCTTTACACCTATCCCTCTTCATCAAATCAATGATAGGGAGCGTGAAAGGGTACAAACCTAATAGCATGTCAAGTTGTCCAGACATTGACTGCGTAGACAAAAGACAGCAGGAAATGCAATCCATGGAAAACCCTGTAATCTATGTGAAGACACTTGAGTGACTCTGCAGGGATTTTGACAGAGCCGCAACTTAACAATAAAAGAAGACAATGGAGGAAATGATGTTTATGTCCTACAGCTTGATGCAGCAGAGGCAGTGATCAAATATTCGGTGCTTTGGCATCCACAAATGTGTCAGTTTCCACACACTGTTTTCAAAAAATGTTGTCCTGTGTTTTTTCACATCTCAAATACGGTGAGGTGGCCATACATATATATCAAGAAATAATTTTTATAGTATTCAAATAAACTGCATGATAATTTATCTGGTTCAATGTATGAGTGCAGAATGATGCTTCTAACTTAGCACTCTAGCACAAATCATAATCTTAAAAATAAAGAAGTGACATTTGAAGCAACTCATGACAAATGTATTCAAATAACTTCTTTTCGCATATATTACCATAATTGAAGAAGGCAGAACATTATGTGAAAGCCTGTTGACATTTTCAAATACCTGAGATATAAAAGTGTTGTTCTAAATTATGCAAATCCTCTCTTTATTCTGTATATTTAGCATTATGAAGTTATGAGTTATGAATCAACTGTGAGTGTTTGTTTATAAAACTGTTGTGCCTTATGTGTTGCAAGATCTGTCTTTTTAAAAATAATGACTCAAAAATTCAATGCAGAAACAGCTCAGCAAAAAGATAGCACATCCTCTATCCACATCCTCATTTAGAGTGACATCCTCTAAATGTTTAAGAAGGTAGTTGTGGAATAAAATACAGAAAAAAAAAACCTTTTGATCTCACTACTGTGACAATATTGTGCATTTTAAAAATGGTGTTTTACTTTAATAAGCATTTTCTATCAAGTATAGCACTTCTCTGCATTTTAAGATGCATCCATTAAAGTGTTACAGCAAGTCATATCAAAAAGTCAAGATAAAACATTTAACAATGAAAGAAAAGAAACCAGCGCCTGCAAAGGAGAAGAACATTCTGGTGAGTCTGCACCAGGGCAGGAATCTCACAGCCCTCAATTTTGCCTTTTGCCCCTCAAAAAATGTCATACCCTGCAACCACAGTGGCCTTTGTGTCCAGCCTGCACTTGTTACTTCGTCATCTTCTCCAGTGCTTTGCTTCTGTCATTACAGATTTTAGACATCAGTTTCTGTAGTTGAGATTCAGATTTGTTATTGGTCAAATGCTGCCGAAACAGCGAGCAGTGAGTTTGATTTCGATCCTTGAAATGGCAGCCATAACATTAGTTACACAAATCTATCACCGCCCAATCACAAGACCTTATCAAACTCATCCTGATATTGCAAAGCTGTAGACAAGAGGGAAGATTTGAGAAGAGATGGTGAGATGAAGACAGGTTGATAATGTTGTAGTTACGTGCCTACCAGAATTACAGCCAAACGTTAATGTTTGTGACATTACCTTTAGGCCTATGTTAAAAATGGCAACGTTAGCTAACTGTTGCTAGTTAGCGTTAGATGATGTTTTAATGTTAGGTAACATTCGGGTAACACAGGTAAGTTACCTTCGTTCATTTTTCCCCAGACAGTAACCATGCCGAACAAACAGTGGATGAAGAAACTTTTAAAAAATTGTTTTGAGGATGCAGCTAAAAAATGCAAACCACTGGATGTGTATCCGTATTTTCTCAGGCAGAAATTAATCACAGTGTGCTGAGGAGCGCTGGGATGAAGGGCTTGTACGGTGAAAGAACAAGTCTGCGCATGATTAAATGCAGTAAATCTCTTGGTGTCTAAACAGTGATGGCAAAACCAAACTGTTAAATTAGGTGATATAAGTTTATATTTAAGCTTACAGGCAGTGCTTTAAGTGGGCCGGTACGCACCGGTACGCAGTACCCCCACCTCTAGTTTTTACCCTCTAGCGTACCGGGACTTTTTACAGCGTACTGGGACCTTTCACAACCTCCCAGTGCCCTTTCCTGTCCCCTCCATATCAGAGTGTCTCTTGGGGATTCATTACAGTAAGCTGCAATACATAACTCTACCCTCTCTCTTCTCTCACTACATGACTACATGATGCTTACTTTTTTGTTCTTGCGGAAGTGGAACATCTCATTAACGCTGCATCCATGCGCTAACACTAAGGTTAAGGCCACATTCAGACCAAATCCAGCGATCCAGCAAAAACGTAGCTCTTTCCATTCATCTTAATGAGGCCCGTCTGTTTTGGCCGCGGCGGTTCCAGCCACAGTGGCTGCCTGAAAAAAACGCAGCTGGATGCGGCAAAAAAGTTGAGACCGGTTCAGCTTTTGGAGGAATGCAGCACAATGTGACATTCCGCTATCCAATCACGTAAAAAGGGCGTCTGCCAGTGATTGACTGGTAAAGACATAGAGGAAACATGAAGGACTTGTTTACTATGGAGCAGCAACTTTTAGCATTGGTGAGATGGAGGAATGACTCATTGCGGCAGTTATGACCTATCCTGAGCTGTACAATCCCTCCTGCAGGGATTACAAGGATACCAACAGACGTGGAGTCGCCTGGCGTTGTGTTGTCGTTCAAGTCGGCATTTCAGGTTGGTAACATTAGCTGTTGTTGTTCAACTACCTTAGTGGCTAGTAGGTAAATGCAAACAGTAAAGTCACCTAACCCTAACTTGACGTCACAGAATGGGGTCGGTTATGTTAATTATGTGTCACTTCCACCGCTGGACAAACCTGCCGGACAGCCCTGTGGCGTTTTGCTGGATCGCCAGATTTGGTCTGAATACGGCCTTAGCTATACTGATGCGCACTGATCATTTACCCGTCAACCTAGCAAGAGCAGCAGTGGTGGGAAGGATCGAGGCTTGTGTTTCATTCATCCAGATTTTCTCAGTGAGAGAGAAAGAATAAGGACATGTGTCCACTTTCTTTTTTTCTTCAGGCAGAAAAAGGATGGCAGGGTGACTTTCTGGAATTTCAGAGATTTTCAATCAGAAGCGACAGAGCACATGCACAAAAAAAGTTGGAGCGCTCTGAATAAAGACGTTAGGTGCGATGTATTTTCTCTAGGTTGGCCACATGCTGCCGGATCTGCTCTTTCCTTACAGAGAACAATTGGAAAAAAAAAGACAATGGCTGTGTGGACGTTGCGCTATGGATGAGCTCTCTGTTTCACAAGTCGCTTAACAACTATGGATATCGGCTACTTGGCAGTAAATAATGTTGGAAGCTGCATACAATGATCAATGAAGAGACAGGACCTTTTTTGGCTATTTCAAAGATATTTACAACACTAGCATCGGTATGCTAGTATGACTGTCGAATCATTTATGTTTCTCTCGGGATGTAATGAATACTTTGAATGTTTATTTGTAACACTTACATTCAAAATGTAAATGAACATTTGAATGCATTATCATGCAGCTTTGCAGAGCCGAGGGACAGATGCCGGTGGACGGCTGCTCAGAGACGAGGTGCTCTGGAGGAGTGAGCCGAGGGCAGACTGGAGCTTCTGCAGGAATGAACACATGGAGTCACACTGGACTCTGCTCTGATCCAGAGCCGTTTACTAGCAGGATGGGACTCTGAGTTCATTTTTAAAACTTCTGGGAATATAACATTGATTTATTTTGACCTGCACTTGCAGTGAGATACAGAGATCTGAGCTGTACTCAGAGTTGACTGATTAAAGCCGCCGAAGATGACTTTGAGGTAGATACCGCTACCTTTTTGTGATCTGTTTGGAAAAAAATGTCACAACACCCACAGACAGCTGTTAGTAAGTGACATGGCCCAAGAGTATCGTGAGATCTCTGTGTTTTCCCATCATGCCTCTGTATTCAGGATTGATAAAAATCTTATCGCTCCCGTTCTATTTGCCCAATCAGTGACGCTCTCTGTACTCTTTGTCCTGATTGGCCGGCCTACATTGCGCTTCTTAGCGACAGGTGATG
>MDSQ01000432.1_pt1 | contig 10587 bp, 4 predicted proteins | sample 1008251 | NCBI WGS metagenome assembly MDSQ01 (sample SAMN05526597, study PRJNA338239) | gut metagenome | isolation source: Hindgut content | host: Naso unicornis | place: Saudi Arabia: Red Sea | collected 2016-05
CATGATGAAACCCTTCGTGAAAATCTCAGTGTAGAAACAGTGGTGACTACCCACTGCACGTGCGGGCACATACCTGCATGAATACATCAGCAGTTGTCGGTTGACAGGCTGATGGTGGCCATTCGGAAAATTTTAGCATATTGCCCAAAACTATTATTAGACCCCATTTCACCGCCCTTGCCGAAATGTGGCTCTTGCCTGGTTTGCCTATATGGACGCACCAGCCCTGGGTGTAACTGTGTTTACTGTGACCATTTCACTCAACCAAGATAACTAGATTAAAACAAAGAACGGCACAGTACTGAACCATATAAAAAAATATTAATAACTGTCAAACAGAAAATTACCAAACAAAAGAGGTCAGCAAAATGCCTCTGATGTTGTTAATGATCACTACAGTGCTACTGGTCTTATAATGAGGTTTCACATATAATACTAAAATTTTTGCATACAGTTTTGGCATACTTGAGCATACATACAACAGCATACTGGTAAGGAACTTCAGGTGCAGCCAGTGGCTCAGTGTTGGCTAATGTGAGTAAGATGCTAAACTAATTTCAATGAAAATAGTAAAAAAAAACAAAAAAACAAAACAGTTATCTCCAACCACAACATATCCAACAAAGTAATTAGCTACATGAACAGTCATAATAATTGTCAATGAACTGTGTAAAATTTTCTCATCTGAGGAGGGTTCACATTTGATGTTAACTTGCTGTTAGCTTAAAAGCTATCAATCACCTTACACTTCTTAGCTTTCAGATATATTTTGTGTTTGATTCAGTGTTTCTTCAGGTTAAGCATGTTGCTCGGCTTTGCATTTTACATCACAGACATTGCAGCAAGTGTTGACTGGCTAGAGCTTTTAAAATTGTTGCCATTGCCCCGAATCACTGTGACTTGAAACTCTAACAACACTAATAATGCACTTAAAGGTATCGATCCATTTGAAGTCAGTTGGTATTCAATAATATTGACCTAATTCAGTCAGTATCCTTAAAAGTACCCAGTTGGGTAGCCAACCTTAAATCCCAGATATTTCAAAGTAATAGGTTATGCTATTTTTCCATCCAAATGCCCATTTTGAGGACAAGTAAGACAACAATTTAATTTATGGTCCTTTTGATTAAACACCTGAGGTTTTTCAGGTTTTCCAGGTTTTGCTGGCAAACAACACTTAGCACGCTACCATCTTTAAGTGTAGGGAAATCTTGTAAAATGGAACATGGCTTGAGATTGAGCCATAATTCGTCTCAAATTAAGAGAGGATCCTCATGGCAATGACCTTTATGGACCTTTAAATCTATTGCCAGGAAGGGATCAAAGCAGGCTGATCTGAGAGAAGCCAGCTGTTTAATAAGAAGTGCATCCACACTTGACAAAGTCACATTCACCTCCCGAGACAAGCCAAGGATGTAGACACAAATTATCAAGTAAACTCAGCTGTAGCAGCCATACTGTAGGAAGGCTGTCTGCTTCATAATAAGATATAAAGCTTGTAGTAATGAACTCCACATCACTAATACTACAGATATAACAGCTGCTAAAGGCATTGTTTCCATTTATGTGGCCTTTAGGCATTAGTTCATATCATGAACCCTAACTGTAAGGCAACATGTGAAAGGGCCATGGCAGCAAAGGTCAAAGCTACGCTGAATAACAAATGGCAAGATCTAGAAAATGAGGCAAGAAATTATTAATTCAAGCCGAAGACTGGAAAATGATATAAGGATCATTGCTGCTCAAGGCCTAAATTTTTTATTAAAAGGAAATGAAGAGTGAGCAGTTTATTTGTGCCTCTTCCACTCAACAAATTTAAGTGCTCTGAGATTTTAAAAAGGGTAGATCAGATTACGTTTTAGAACGCACAGCTAGAAAACAACACATAAGCTAAATTGGAGAGAGGAAGAATAAAAAAATAGAACAAACGAGAGTGAGAGGCTGCAGGTGCAGTTTTCTTTGAGCTGGATGTATGCATTAAAACACATTAGGCCAATCAACCACTTCAGGCTTTTGCTTGTTGATGATGACATGAAGTGCAGAGAAAACTAAGGAAAAAGAGCCAGTAACAAGACAGAGTGAGTAAGAGTGGGTACTGTGACGTGGCCAAGCTATAAATATAGTGTTCCAAAGGCCGTATTGACATTTAGGTGCTGATTTATCTGAGAGTCTGGCTCTAGTTTATGAGGTCTTCACCACTGTTCACAGGCAGATGTGAACTTATCAAACCCCTCCTCCTCTCAGAGTATGAAGAAGTGCTGTGTAATTGGCACAAATTGTTTCTTTTTTGGCTCCTGCTATGAATCAGTCAGGGAGGCATTGAACAGTCTATGCAATGACCCCAACAATCATGATAATGGCAGACCTGACAGCTATAAAGTTTGCAAAGGGGAGGAGGGATTCAGAGCACTGGTTCTGGAGGAGTCACGTTCATTTTCTGCATAGACATGACGAGCTCCAGGTTGAATCATGAGTACAAAAGATGAGCTAATGAATCAGAAAATTTCTTGCTTCTTTGATAAAAGTTACAAGTATTTATACATAAAAACCTAAAATCAACTATTACTCCCTGAATGCATTTGGTTAAGAGATATCCAGATACCAAGCTTTAAATTCTGCTATATGCGACTGCAAATGTGATTAAATACAATATGATTGAAGCTAAAGAGTATACCTTACTTAGTTTAGCTACAACTTACTTGGATTTTGAATCAAGTTGAGGGAAATTTGGCAGCTTTGTTGCAGTTTTGGGGCCAGAACTGAGATTCTCTTAATGGCTTCTGCTCCTAAGCAATACATCATGCTGGCCATAAGTCATCCAGAGCAGCCTCTTGTCACCATGCCCCGCTTGAGGGGAGAAACACTCCTGCTGTTGGCGTAGACAGTAACAGCGCAAATAGTCAAAACAAGCCAATTTAAATGAAATCTGCCATGTTGAGGAGTTGTCATGTGGTGTAGTTGTTTATGCAAACAACAAAGCAATAAACAAGAATGTACGATTTATTCTCCAGCGTGAAGAGGAAGTAACTTTCATTAATCCTCTTAGAGAAATTGATCCTTCAGGCTTCAAATGATAGCTAGATGATCTGCACCCTTTCATCAGTGAAAAATTTTTGCGCCTCCCTTGTAATTTCTCATTTTGCTTGCTTTGTGAACTCAGATGATTGAAATTAATATGATAAAATAAGTAATTTCACATAGACATAACCATCATTCATCTCCTAGAGAGAGGTAAACAGTCATTCATATAGTCTTCTTATATAGTTTAATTCTGTTCATTACCAGTTGCATAAAAAAGTAACAATACGAGTAGGCCTATGATGACGTTGAATTGGATTAAAACACAGGAGGAGAGGCATCACCTCCTGTGCGCTGCCCGTTTGTTTCTTGAAGGCCAGACTGACAGGCATGCTAACTTACAAGCAAAGTTAGGACGGCCGTCAGAGCTTGGTCAGAGCGCAGCGCTACTGTTAACTAGGGTACTATCTAGACTGAAAAGTAAACTACTTCAGTGGTAATTTGTTTACCTGAAGACTCAATCAGATAAAAACAGACATCAGCCATCAGCATATGATACCGCTGGCCACTGTGTGTGGTCATTGCAACAGCTTGATGCTGGGAGACTGCATGGACAAGCTTTAAGACTTATCAAATTTATTTTTTCGATACATCTTGCAAGTTCTCTAGCAGGCAGAGTGGACGTATATGAACTAGATATGGTGTCTTTAGATAATTTTTTAACTATTTTACATCGATGGTGTTTGATTTGTGTTGTTTTGGACAGCAATTGTACATTAAACTCAAAGGCGAGTTTGGTTCATTTTCCGCGGGACAGTGGGACAGTGTCAGGAAGCCGAAGTTCCCTCATGTGCTGATCTGATGTATGGCAGCTGAGATTTAGCAGCCTGGTAGCATTAAGAGAAAAACGTGACTTCTCAGAAACAAAGTTGAACTAATGGAAATTAGTGGCAGTAAAATACATCCATGGCATTGTTCGATAATGTGGAAAAAACACACGTTCCTCTGCTGAAAATATCCTTCTAAGAAAAATGTTAAAATGAGAATTCAGAAGGGGGAAAAACAATCATCTCAGTTAAGGAGATCCTGGTTAACGAACTGCATTGAATGCAGGTGTAAAACGTATTGCCAGCTTTTTTTACTCTTTGATAGTATATGGAAGCTCATTACACGACATGAGGTGACTTGAGACCAGAAGAAATATCTGAAAGAACTTTAACAATGGCTATTTTTCACTGCGGTTTTGACTTTAATGTTGACTTTTGCTATCGATAGCCATTGTCAGCAGTACTCAGGACTTACCAAGGTCACACAGTTCTTTACTGGGGGAAGTTTGTATCCATTGCCTCCAGCCACAACTGCTGTTGCTCACACAGTGTGCGCTCTCTCTCTCTCTTGCTCGTATTCATTATGCTGCCAAGAAGCATATGGCTATGTGCTGACATAGTAATTATATACATTTCCAGCACGTCTTTTATTTTCACTCCTACCTTGTCTTGTGTGTTGTTACTTGTATGCAAGACACAATGAAGAGTATTGTTGTTTCGAGTGTGTGTCAAAAACATTTTCACACTGTGTAAATTCTTGCTGCGGTCGAACCAAATCAGGTTCAAGGTTAAAACACACTGATTTCACTAAGCCTAACATTAAACTTCTGCAAATGATGTCAAGAAAGATAGTTGTCAGTTTGTGTTTGTGTTCTTCGAACAGGTTTCCAGAAAAGAAACAATTATAAAATGCAATATTATCAAGGTTAACAGTGATAATAAAATGTACATAGAAAATAAGGATGACTAATTTTAGTGTTGAAAGCTGAAAAATCTGCAGATGATATTGTTATTTTGCTCACTTGGTTTTCAGATGTAGTCAAAAGTCTCCTCTAAAGAATGACGTTTTGTGAAGAAATCTAAATATTTTCATGCTGTTATATGTTGACATCGATGCAGTGAGTAAGCAGGGACTTTGTTACAGTTGATCCATCCAGAAGGTGCTGAATTATTCACTGTTATGCTGGCAGGAGGCCATAGGTTTGGATTAAAGGCCTGGCTTCCACCCCAGGAGGGCTGAGGGATGGGAGGGAAACAGCTCGCTGTGCCTGCCCTCCACCACTCCAAGCACCGAGCTAGTTTAGCATAGTTAGTGGGTCTAACAGCAGTTTGGTAATTAACGGCCTCTTGCAGGGTGACAACATACAGTCAGTGTCAATTAGACAGTAGCAGCTGAACAGGTGGGAGTGTGAGTGCAGGGGGGAGAGGAATCATTAGGATGAGCGATGAATGCCAGGAAGTACAGCAGCAAACATCTGAGGTTAGCGACTGATGTCGGTAGCTGTGGTCACTGGCGCAGGTACTGTCACAGCACACTGAACAAGGTGTGCGAGTACCTCGCCGAGCAGCTGCAGCATGCACGCTTATGGCGTCCACACCGACAGCGTTTGTTGCTGCTGTGGGGCTGCTACTACCAGCCCTATCTTTCTTCACTGAGTATGTGTCGCCTGGCAAAAACAGCTCACTCACTGCACTTATTATAAAACTGGCAGTAAGATGCATTGTGATGCAATTTATGTATCTTCATCATATCCTCTCAGGAGAGCAAAGACATCGCTTGACCACCAATTTTGGTCATTTGGCATTGACAAAGAAAGAAAGACGAAAGTACCACAATACCCATGAGCCTCGGCCACAGTTGCCATGGCAAATTAATTTAAGGAGCAGATTGTGTTGTCGGTTTTCCAAAAAGTGACATATTTGGCTTTCTCTCTTCATTAGCAGTACATGTAACAGAATTCTAAGCTCAGTGACTGGATGGCTCAAACCAAAATACACATTGGGAGTTGTTCTTTATAATTATATTCAAAGTTTGTACTAATGGGCTCCGTATTACTAATAATACAGATTTGACAGTGGTGTGAAGTCTTGCTTACCACATAGAATATATCCACTGATGTGGTCTTCAGGCATTAGTTTGTATTTAGAGGCCGAAGTGACGGCAGCATGTGAAAAGGCCTACACACCTCAGCAAAGGTTCAGGCTTCCCTGAACACACCAATAACATGACCTATTTTTTGGTACAGCTGGTGTGGCATTTGTCTCTAAATACTACATTACCCATGAGCCTCCGCCAAAGTTGCAATGGTAAATTCATTTAAGGCGCAGCTCTTCATTAGCAGCACATGTAACAGAATTTTAAGCTCACTGACTGGATGTCTCAAAAAGAAAACACTTTGGGAGACTTTTAAGTGCAATCCAACATGGACTTGAACAGCAGCAGAGGTTGTGGTGTCCTCTTTGACAGACAACAAAATCTATGTTGGTAGCTTGAATTCAGTCAGTTATATGGGATTCCAAACGGGACACGTTTTCACAGTGGGGGAAAAATAATAAAACATCCACTGAAATGTCTTCAAGCCACTCCTGCAGCATAATCCACTTTTCCACTGTCCATCCATCTGTATGGTCCGTATGTTGCGATCCTGATTTTGCCAAAATACGGCTAAATACACTGCTTCTGTGTCATTCTTTTTCAATCCTAGAGGCTCAGAATTATTTGACTCTTTGGGACATATTGAGCACACAGATGGAAAGCAGGAAAATGGATTATGCTGCAGAATTAATTTTAGAAGTTTCTATGGAAATGTGAGATGACTTTTGATGATGAATTTTTTGTATTTGCACTGCAAACCTCATTGTCTCTTCCTTTTTTCTCTCAAGGACTGGACTGCAGAATCAGCAGCTTCCTGTTGTCTTAGTGCCTTATTCCACGTTATAAAACCTGAAGCGTTTTCTGAGCTTTTATCGTAACTGAAGGACGCACATCCTCTTTCAGCGGGAAACACAGATGTTGCAGGAACAAGGATATAAAATATGTATGAAAATCAGAAAAAAACAATCTCCGTCTTTTTAAAAATCTCAACATTTTTCTTTTAACTTCTGTAAAAAATGAAAATCACGATCCTTAATTGAAGTTTAACTAACGTTCAGTCAAGCCTTAGTCTTAAATAACACACATAAACATGTTCATCCTACACACATGCACTCACACCTGTGCTATGTATACACACAGAGCGCTAACTCCCAGAGAGGATCTAATCATTTCCTGTTGAAACATGTAGTCACCTCCTTTGAGTAAGAGACAATCTCCATAAGTAAGAATGCCTCTATAATGAGATTTTTCTGATGGGCCATTGACGTTGACACCGACCTTATTCAGCGCCTTACCCTCATCTAAACCACAAATTCATCCACACGATCAGAGTGAAATATTTTCAATTAAATGTGGGATAGCTAAATTGGAATACTTATCTTGGTATTTTTCATTTTCCCTTTGAGTACAAATTCCATTATCTTTGTCTCGACAACTGTCAACGCATCGAGATTTCACCTCTTGCCGTGGCACTTAAATACTCTTTTAAGATCACCCGACTGCTGCTAAGGTGAGGAAATTAAACGCTAAAATCATCTCGCTGTGATCCCGTAAGTGCAGCGACAGTCAAATAAACTGCACCTTATTGTCCTTACAGAGGTTTTGTTTTTTCAGCATCAAACCAAAAAGGAGTGAGTGTGACATTTCCCACATTGTTAACAAGCCCAGCTACATGTCATTGCCTCTGGCTTGAAATGTCCTTTGTGTCTGTGAAAGGCAGTGCAAAGCCAATGTACTGTACATTGGCTCCTAATGTAACCTCAATTCGGAGCTAGAGGCGGGTAATGTTACTGATGTTTGCATAAAGACCACCATCTCAGTTACATAAAAGAGGACAGTTTTATAGGCTACTTACACTCAAATATTCCATTTGCATCTTTCCGATTTAAATGCGTCTTTAATCAGATCCTGTGGCAGCTGTTGGTGTTTTCCACATTCCATCTGCTGCTGCTGTTCCTTCTTGTCCCCCCACTGTAGCTGCAGTCGACATACAGCCAAGAAAATATGTTTTACATTTATTCATTATTCTTTTTTTTGTTATTCAGAAGCGTGTAGCCTACCAGATTATTAACAACAGTGGGCCTCCTCCTGGATGGTCTTTTGATTCCTTTTTTCTTCCCATCTCCACCTCTTCTCCCGATGCCCGCTGCCCCACAGAGCATGTAAATCTCACCAGTAAATATTTCATTAGGGCCATGCTGAGTTTCCCCCCTCTTCGCTGAGGTTAATAGAATTCGGAGAGTGTCTGTTCCATCAGGATCAGTCTAATTAAATCAGGGGAGGGATGCGTGCGATGTACACTGGCACTTGCCCACTCACCCCATGCTATAGTGTCCAAAGATACTGGAGCAAAAGACAAAGAGGGGCGACAGTGATGACTGATGGCAGAGAGGATCCAAAACTGCTCTCAAAATAGACTGAAGGCTCTCTTTTCCCAGAGCTGATCGTTAAATGAGTATCTCGACTAATGGTTTTCAGTTGTCGTTTGGACAAAAGTGTCTATTTTTCGTCCACTTTTCTGAACCTATTAGACAGCCCTAGCGACAATGAGGTCTGATGATTCAAAAGTCACTCATCACTTTCACAGAGGCACAGAGACAGAGCATTGATTTGCATGTGACAGTGATTTACACAGTGCATTAAAACACACTCTGGCTTAATCCTGCTTCTGGCTTTGTCTTACAATGCAGGCAAACCAGTGCATGGCTCTCGAGAACATGTACCACTAAGGAGTTGTTAAAGGGAGGGTAGTGTTTGACTTTTTTTAGGGCTGTGTGAGTTGTTCAGCCCTCCCTTGTAAGATTTAGTATATAAAAGAGGATCATGCTAACTAGACGCTATTTGTGAGATCAGTTTTTGCAGTGTGCTTTCAGTCCTAGGGGAACTCAGTTAAGGGGCACTCCATCAATTTTATACATCAAAGTGTGTTTACAGGTCTTTGAGATTATTAATGCATATGTGAAAAAAAAAAAAAGTTGTATAAAGCCTTTTAAATCTCAAAAGGGAGCTGTGCAAAATCTGATAAACATCCTCAAGTGATGTAACTTGAGGCACCGTCAACTGAGGCCGAAGACCACAAGAGGCTCAAGGCTATGTTAGCTGCTAGTAGCATAAAACACCCAAATCTCCAAGAGAGAAAAAGTCCTGTTTTTACCTAACTGCAACCCTTTCTTTCAGTACGTTTATCTGTGTAACCTTTCATAATGTGTAAGAAATTGCTAGTGTAGCAGTTTGTGGCTTTATTTCAAGCATGTTGCTGGAATATTAAGCAACATAAATGACAGGAAATCTTTAAAGGATCAACAAGGAGATTGTAACTGATAGTGAAACATTTGCATTCATTCATTATCTGTAACTGCTTATCCTTTGAGGGGTCAAAGGGCTAGCTGGAGCCAATCCCAGCTGACGTTGGATGAGGGTGGGGCACACCTGGGACAAGTCGCCAGTTCATCACAGGGCTGACATATAGAGACAAACAACCATTCACACTCACGTTCACACCTACGGGCACCAGTTAACCTAACCTGATGTCTTTGGATTGTGGGAGGAAGCCGGAGTACCTCGAGGAACCCTTGCAGACACGGAGAGACGATGCAAACTCCACACAAAGAGCTAGTACCCCAGCTCAATATCAAACCTAGGACCTTCTCACCATGAAGCAACAGTGCTAACCACTGATCCACTGTGCCACCCTGACAGTGAAAGAGTCTCAATAAAACACTGATGCCTGTATATGTCCTACATAAGATAATAAGATCACCAGCAGAGATAGCAGTTTCAATATAGTTACTTTTAAGACCTGTCGGGTTCAATTCCCTTCAAAACCAGACAAAAGAAATCACAGCACACACACTGGAAATGCTCATGCATACATTTTCCAGGCAGCGTTTCAGCAGTAAGCATGCTAAAGTAGTAAAAAAAAGAAGCTGGAAGGAGAGAATTTTATTTTGGAGGTTATTTTTTATGGTAATGCCTGATACTGAGGCAGGAAATGACTGAAAAACAAACATCACAGTCAACCATGTCCGTCATTTAGTGGAGTAAAGCTCATTCAGCAGCTTTGTATGCAAACGAAAAATAGTATTTAAAATGTGTTACATTCTTCTTTTTACGATTTAGAAAACAAGGGGGTGGTGCTAATGGGAAATGTAGTCTGATTATCTGATTTTTGTTCAGTTACTTATTTGTAAAGAAGTTTTACCAACTTAATACTGCTATTTTATTTGAAGATATCAGTGTGAGGGCTTTGCAGTGTTTTTCCACAACAGAAGGGAAGGAAAAGGGAAGGAAAATATTATAAATGCAGGATTTTAGCTTTTAAAAATGTGAAACATGAGGTTCAGCACAATCACTTTTGTACAGTCTCATCCCTTGGGTATGCCATAATCTAATAAACAATACAGAAGACCAAAGCACTTAAGTTCGATGAGAGGAATAACTGAGTTCCCCCCCAAAATTGTAAAGGGGTTGGTCATCCATTATCAAGGCTACTAGAGGTTAGGGAAATGAGCAGAGTAAGAAATTCTTGAGGGAGTAATCAAGCTGTTTTATTTTAGCAGGAATAATCCAAGAGAGACGGTTTTAATTTCCAAATGCCCCACAGCACTGACCCAAAATTAATTGTTCCTTTTGCTACAGAAGGAGACC
>MDSQ01000433.1_pt1 | contig 10587 bp, 10 predicted proteins | sample 1008251 | NCBI WGS metagenome assembly MDSQ01 (sample SAMN05526597, study PRJNA338239) | gut metagenome | isolation source: Hindgut content | host: Naso unicornis | place: Saudi Arabia: Red Sea | collected 2016-05
ACGTCCCCCCAAAGCATGTGTAATATTACATGTGTAATATTATTTGATACTAACTTTTTTATATTAACATATAGATATCCAAAATGTCAATCTAAAATCCTACCTTTGATAGTTTTACTATTTTTTAATAGTTTATATCAAAGATAGACACTGTTTTAAAGCATTTTATAAAATATTTTTATTTTTCTCTAAAAAGTATCTCATCTTCTTTAACTAAACCTAGTTTCGTTCTAGCTGTTTGTTCAATAAATTCATCAGTTTCCATTAATAATGCTTCATCTCTTAATTCTTCCAATTCTTTTTTTAACAAGTCGTTTTCTTCTGTTGTATTTTCTATTTTTCGGTCAATCTTTTGCAGTGCCACAGTTACAGATGCAGCTTGTACTGCTAGTCCTAGCACAATAACTACAGTAGCCGCTATAATAATCATCATATGTAGTTTTTTCATATAATTTCTCCTAGTATTTTTTTATTTTGTTTCTGATTACATTTAAATCCGTTTTTATATCAGCATTTTTTAAAGTAGCTTTTCTATTTACCACTCTTAGATGTGCTTTATTCTTCTGGTTTGTCTTATACATTAATTTATTGATATATCTTACTGGTATCATTAATTGTTTCCATATCCATTTTATCGGTTTTATCACAAGTATACCAACGCATTTTCTTGTAAAATTAATAACTGCTGTCGCTATCTTCATAAATATAACACTAAATGTAAGAAAATATAATGCCGCACCTAATATTATGCCTAGCAGTGCAAATAATCTAATGTTTGCATAATTGTGCATATATAAAATCCCAAAGCTAATAAAACTACACGCAACCCAATATAATATATCCTCTATATGTACTATGATATCAAAATGTTTTATAATTCTGCGAGATATACGAATAAGGTCATAAATTGCCCCCATCAAAATGCCCACCTTTATGCATTCAATAAAAAGTGCCGCCTGTTCACTTACTAATTGATTTATCATGGCATCACCTACTTAAATATCTTCGACATAAAGCCAGTTTTTTTCTTTGACACGCCACCTTCTTCGTATATAATAGCAGATACTTCGCCTTCTACAATCAATTCACCACTATCTAAATTCATTTTTATTATGTGAAGCCCCGTACCTTCTATATCCATATATCCATCTGATACAGTCTCTAATTCAATTAGCTCTTCATCAAAAGAAAATACGTCTTTTATCGCAGTAATTACTAGTCTACTTCTGTCCACTAAGTTAATCGTATGCTTTTGGTTATCCATTCTCTACTCACTCCTTTATAAATATTATATAATATTTATATTGAGGACTTGACCTTTTTATTCCACTATACGATATAATATATCTTCTTTTTTCACATGCTCTCTTATTTCCAAAATTTCATACTTTGTTGTGTTATTTGCAAAATTAATTTCTATAATATCTGCAACCTTAACCGTAGAGCCTGGCTTTGCTTGTTTCCCATTTATAAAAACTCGGCCTTTCTCACACGCTTCTTGAGCTATTGTCCTTCTTTTTATTATTCTACTAACTTTTAAATATTTATCAATTCTCATATCAACCTCGATTTATATTAAAAATCTACACAATGTGTAGATTTTCTATTAAGAATTCACTATATCTTTTAAAGCTTTACCTGCTTTAAATTTAGGAACTTTGCTTTCAGGAATTGTAATTTCTTCGTTAGTTTTTGGGTTTCTCCCAGTTCTTTCCTTACGAAGAGATACTTCAAATGTTCCAAACCCTACAAGTTGGATTTTTCTCTCATTTTTTAGTTCTTCCATAACAACATCTTCAAAAGCTTTTAAAGCTTTTTCCGTATCTTTTTTAGTTAGACCAGCTTTTTCTGACATAGCTGATACTAATTCAGATTTATTCATCTTTTTACCTCCTAGAATTAACTAAACGTATATATAACAACGCTTATAACCTAGTTATAACTGGTTATAAGCGTTTTGTCAAGATAAATATTAAATTTATTGTTCCATTTGTTTGCCCAAAAAGCCAGATGCGGACTGAACCAGCTTTTCTTCCACCTCACCCATCTGCGAATTTTGATCCATGCTCAAAAAGATTACTGAGCCTATTGCATCTCCTTCGCTTATTATTGGGGCAATTATCTCTGAGTAATACTCTGAATTATTTGTCTCCGATAATATAGGTACAAATTTACTTTCTTCTTTCCTAGCTTTTACAATATTGCGGCCTTCAATAACCTTTTCTAAATGTCTACTTATATTTTTATCTAAAAATTCTTTCTTAGGAGCCCCTGAGATTGCTATTATTTGGTCTTTATCCGAAATACAAGTAATATGTCCTGAAGTTTGTGCCAAAGATTCTGCATATTCTTTTGCAAATGCACTCAATTCTCCTACTAAAGAATATTTTTTCAGTATCACTTGTCCTGTATTATCTGTATAAATTTCTAGGGGATCCCCTTCTCTTATCCTTAATGTTCGTCTAATTTCTTTTGGAATTACTACTCGCCCTAAATCATCTATTCTTCTAACGATGCCTGTTGCTTTCAATTAAACAACCTCCTTACTGTCAAAACCTACAAATGAAGTACATTACTATTTTATTCCTTTAATTTATTATGTATCAAAAAAAAAATAATATACCTTTTTTACAAACATATACAGAAAAAATAATTCTTCTTATCAATTCGTAAAGGTAAATTAATAATTACTACTAACAAGGACGTTAATAGAGAGATTGCATATCTCCATATATTAACGTCCTTAACATGTTTGACCAAAGTATTACTTTATTCTTCTATTTGTACTTGTGCGGTATCATTCTCATTTGGTAAAACATTTGCTATAATCTTTATTTCATCAAACAATGGTTGTTTTTGTATATCTGCTTGGCCTATTAACGAAAGAAGCTCTTGTTCCGCAAATGCATATTTAAGCCCCAGTACAGCCCCTGCCCTTATCTCATCTTCATTTATCGGTGTATGTGCAATGGTTTGCCCTATATGATACCCATAGCTTGTTTCTACAGGCTCTGGCCAAATTTCACCTTCTGCACTATCAAATGCTGCATTTTCAAATTCCACAACCATTTTGCCTCTTTCAAATGTATATTCTCCATTATTATCTTTAGAGCCTGGGTCTTCTGAATATTGAGCTGCCAATTCACCTATATCTTCACCATTTTTTATTCTGTCCAACAACTCATTTGCTAGAGCTAACTTTTCCTCTTTTAATTCGTCTGATAACGGTATACCCATTTCATCTGTTGTGCCAATTAATATATGCCTTGCAGTCACTTGCTCATAATAAGGTCTTACAGCAGTAATCTCTGCTAATATATCTTCTTCGCTAGGCTCATACGTCTCACTAATTGCTAATTGTACTTTAGTAGAGATTTCTGCACCTACTAATAAATTTACAATATCTTCTTCCGTAAATTTATGCTGATTTGCAATTGGTTCATTTACCTCCATAAAGCTGGCCGCTTCCATTTGAATTCTGTCTATCTCATCATTTGTTAAACTTATTTCTTGTGCTTGTGCTGTTTCCCTTGTAACTATTGCAAGTATAGCCGATTCAAGGGCTCTTTCTTTAGCCAAATCACTCATAGTTTGGCCTTCAATTTCTATGTCTCCCATAGCTACCAAATCTATGCCTAATTGCATCTCAAAAAATGTTTGTGCACTCCAAAGGTATGCCCTGTACAGTGATTCATTAACGGTTATATCATTAATAACTGCTATTGCACCCCCTGTTCCTAACTCTGTTGCCGAAAAGAAACCAATGGATTCTATAGCCTCCTCTTTTGAACATCCTGTTAGTGTCCCTATTGATAATATTGTTGCTAGTAATATTGCTACGAATTTCATGTTACGCTCTCCTTTTGTAAATTGTGTATGCACATTAAGAAATTTTTAATATACTTTAGTAGTTCTTTACGAGTTATATTTTTTGTACTCAACGTCAGAATAATGTTTTTTGCCAACTTTACTTTCAGGTCATATTCTTTAGTCAAATTTACCAAAACTTCTGGTTTTATCTCAGCTAATTCATCAAATCTTAAAATTATATTATCTGGGGTTTGGGTTAAAGTTAATATACTTATTTCATTTGCTATACCCTTTATTAAAGCTATATCTACAAGATTATACACACTAGCTGGTAAGTTTCCATACCTATCTTCTATTTCTTCTACAATAGCATCATAATCCACTTGTGTTTTAATAGAAGCTATTTTTTTATATATATCTAGCTTTTGGATTTCGTCTATAATATAATTTGTAGGTATAAAAGCATTTATCTTCATCTCAATGGTAGTTTCTATTTGAGGTTTAATTTCCTCTCCTTGTTCTAACATTATAGCTTCTTTTAGCATTTTTGAGTACAAATCATACCCCACTTGTGCCATATGCCCATGTTGTTTTGCTCCTAACAAATCGCCTGCACCTCTTATTTCAAGGTCCCTCATAGCTATTTTAAATCCTGCGCCTAATTGCGTAAATTGCTTAATTGCAGATAACCTTTTTTCAGCAACCTCTTTTAAAACTTTATCTTTTTTATACAGCAAATATGCATATGCAACCTTATCACTTCTTCCCACTCTTCCTCTTAATTGATATAATTGGCTCAGTCCCATCTTATCTGCATCATTTATTATTATAGTATTAGCATTTGCTATGTCAAGTCCCGTCTCTATGATAGTGGTGCAAACTAATACCGTTATTTCCTTATTTTCAAATGCTATCATGATGTTTTCAAGCTCTCGTTCACTCATTTGCCCGTGTGCAAACGCCACTTTTGCATTAGGTACCAAATGAGAGATTTTATTTGCAGTTTCTTCTATATTTTTAACTTGGTTAAATAAAAAGTACACTTGCCCTTCTCTATTTATCTCACGATTTATAGCATCTTTTATAAACTCATCACTATACTCCATTACATATGTCTGCACTGCTCTCCTGTTTTGCGGTGCCTCTTCTATTATGCTCATATCTCTTATCCCAATTAAGCTCATATGCAAAGTCCTAGGAATTGGAGTTGCAGTTAATGTTAATACATCTACTTCGGTACGCATTTGCTTTAATTTTTCTTTATGCGTTACCCCAAATCGTTGTTCTTCATCAATTATAACCAGACCTAAGTCCTTAAATTTAACATCTTTCGACAGCAACCTATGAGTTCCTATAACAATATCAACCATACCATTTTGAATAGCACTTAACGTTTGTTTTACCTGCTTAGGCGTACGAAATCTTGATAATACCGAAACCGATACACCGTGCGGTTCCATACGTTTTAGAAATCTGTCAAAATGCTGTTGAGAAAGTATCGTTGTAGGAACCAGGTATGCTACTTGCTTTTGGTTTAACACAGCTTTAAAGGCAGCTCGTATCGCTACTTCTGTTTTACCATACCCTACGTCACCACAGATTAATCTATCCATTATTTTATCGCTTTCCATATCTTCTTTAACAGATTTTATAGCCTCTAATTGGTCACTTGTTTCGGCATACGGAAACAAATCTTCAAATTCTTGTTGCCATATAGTATCAGGCTCATACACAAAGCCACGTTGGTTTTCTCGCTTACTATATAAGCTAATTAATTCTCTAGCGATATTTTGTGCTGCACTTTTTACTTTGGCCTTAGACTTTTTCCATTCAGGGGTACCTAATTTATTAAGCTTGGGTATTGTATCTCCTATATACTTTTGCACCATATCCATCTGATTAATATTTACATAAAGAGTCGCATTATCACTATACTGAATTTTTAGATTATCACGGTTTATCCCTTCTATTATAATCTGCTCTACACCCAGAAAAATTCCGACTCCATGCATTTCATGTACTACATAATCTCCTGGAGATAATTCTAAGAAGCTTTCTATCTTCGCTCCTTTATACTTTTTCTTAGTCCCTTTTTTGGATTTGTGTGTACCAAATAGGTTCTTATCACTAATAACCACAAAACCTATATCCGGATAAATAAATCCCTTATTTAACGACCCTTTTGATACTATAATCTGTCCATTTTTCGGCGTAATATCTAGTTTATCGCTATACGTTGCAAAAACGTCTCTTTGCTCTAATTCCTCAACAATGCCTTTAGTCTTTGCACCTACCAAAAGGATTGTTGTAGAATTTTTATTTTTATACTCCATCAACTCTTTTTCTAGCATATCCATATTTTTATATAGCTGTTCATATATATTTAGTTCAAGAGTATTTGCATTTTCTGATTCCCCAAAGTTCATAAATCCTACATAATTTTCACTCAGTGCACGAGCCAACACATAGTCCTTTTCAAATATAAACCTGACTTGAGCAGGCAACATATGCCCAAATTCTAACCTATCTTTTATACTTTCTGTATATTCAAACCAAACTCTATCTAATTTTTGTATACATCTATTAATATCTGTTACAAATATAGGTCTATCCGACTTAAAATAATCAAATAACGTCACTAGTTTAATATCCGCAAACGGCGCATATAACTCTGGGATATCCATCTCATTTAGCATTTGCAAATCTTCATTCACTCTATCATTTAACTTACGTGCCGCTTCTTTATTACCTTGTAATATTAGCCTATTTACAGGGCTGTCTAGTTCCTTTTTAATCTTATTGCGGTCAACTGTATCTGGTGGAATTATTATTTCTTTATTAGGGTATATTACTATTTGCTCAATCTTATCTATAGAACGCTGTGTAATGTGGCTAAACCTTCTAATAGAATCCACTTGCTCATCCCATAATTCAATACGAATTGGCACATTATGCACCGGAGAAAAAATATCTATAATTCCTCCTCTAATCGCAAATTGCCCAATAGCCTCAACTTTCAGACACCTTTCATACCCAATTATTATTAGTTTATTTATTAATTGAGTTACATTGATTATATCATCTTCTTTAATAGTAATTTTATGTGCCTTAAAAACATTTTTTTCACATAACGGATTTAACAAAGCCTCTATTGTCGTAACAATTACCTTATCCGAATTTTCTAAAATTTTGATACGCATAGCTTTAATATCCGTACTATGCACATCTGCATTATAAAAAAGTATATCTCGACTGGGATATAAGAGCACCTCGTCTTCTCCATACAAAAACTGTAAATCTTGATATATATTTAACGCTTCTTCATCGTCTGGAGCAACAACAATAGGACATTTATGAATAATATTTGAAATACTATAAATAAGATGTCCTTTGGCCGGAGTTACTACCCCTGTTACTACTCCCGTTTTCGTATTATTAAAATTTGATATAAATTTGTTGAACTCTTCACTTCTTTTAAGAGGTTCAATCAATGCCATTTTTTCCATTTTTTCACCGACTCACGTTATATCTATTCATCACAATATCCAAATCTTTTGTTATAAACATCTGTATTGCCTCTTTTAACATAGGCATTTGCTCTTTAACAGCCAAAAACTGCTCATCCTCAAATTTTGCCAATACATAATCTGCAAGCACAAAATTAGGTGGTTTTTGCCCTACTCCTATGCGAACTCTCCCAAAACTTGTTGTGCCCAAATGTTCTATAATATTTTTTATACCATTGTGCCCGCCTGCACTGCCACTTTTCCTAATTTTAATTACTCCAGCATCAAATGCTGTGTCATCATATATTATTAAAATATCTGTTAAGTCTAGTTTATACCAATTGACACAAGCCGATACAGCTTCTCCACTTAAATTCATAAAAGTTAATGGCTTCATAAATACTACTTTCTGCCCCGCCACATTTCCTTCACCAATAATGGATTTAAATTTATTTTTACTCAACTGCACATTTAGATGATGTGCTACGTAATCTATTGCATCAAACCCGACGTTATGTCTTGTACCTAAATATTTTGCACCAGGGTTACCTAACCCTACAATTAATTTCATGCTTTCACCTCTTACTACGCATTATAATGTACATACTTAATACTGTCAATCTTTTTAACTCTGCAAAGGCAAGGTGATAACCAAATCTATAATATTTTTTAATTGTCACTGCTCTAAAATATATGATACTCATAAATCCGTTAGCTTTTTCATATATTTATATATCTAATATTTTGAAAGGAATGATGTTAATTATGTATATACATACATCTTCTAATTTATCAAACCAACAAGTAGGCGGTGCCTTAATCGTCGAGACACGTACTAAAGATCTTATACCTGTCGCCAACGTCGAGGTAACCATTTCAAGTCAAGATGAAACAGGCAAACTTACTACCATAGCTACATTATTTACCAATTCTTCTGGGCAAACTCCAATAATTGTATTAGATGCACCTATACTCTCAGAAAGTGAGGACCCAAACTTCACAGGCATCCCATACGCAACTTATCATATTTCAACTAAATGTAACGGATATATTCCTGTAATAATTGAAGGTTCTCAAATATTTAGCGAAGTAACTTCTATACAGCCTATCACGTTAATGCCTATAGAAGACATGACTGTTGACCCGTTTTCTTTTGACAGGCAACTAAACGAGGTTATATCTATCGGTCAATCCACCTTAATCGGCGACTACGCACCAAAAATACCTGAGAGCGAAACTAAAGATGTATCCGCTACTGGATTTGTAGTTTTAAGCGAAGTCGTTGTACCAGAATATATTATAGTTTATGCTGGCTCACCTAATAGTACTGGTGCACCAACTTATACAGTAAGATTTAGAGATTATATAAAAAACGTAGCTTCTTCAGAGATCTATCCTACTTGGCCACGTGAGACTATTAAGGCTAACGTTATTGCAATTATATCATTCACCTTAAATAGGGTTTATACAGAATGGTATAGAAATCAAGGAAAAACTTATACAATTACTAATTCCACTGCTGTTGACCAAGCATTTATTTATGGCAGAAATATATTTGATACAATCTCTTCTGTAGTAGATGAATGCTTTGATATATATATAAAGAGGCCAGGAGTAATCCAACCACTTCTAGCACAATACTGCGATGGTCAAAAATCAACGTGTCCTGGTTGGATGACCCAATGGGGCAGCCAGCAATTAGGCGAAGATGGATTAAAATATGACCAGATTTTAAGATATTTCTACGGTAATACCATCGAAATATTATCTGCTAAAGTAGTAAGCGGTATCCCAGAATCTTACCCTGGCACTGCTCTTAGAGAAGGTAGCCAAGGAACTAATGTACGCATTATCCAAGAACAGTTAAATCGAATTTCTAATAATTATCCACTTATACCAAAGGTTCCAACTACTGGCATATTTGATCCACAAACAACAGAAGCAGTAAAAGTATTTCAGCGGGTATTCCACTTAACACCAGATGGTATAGTCGGAAAAAGCACTTGGTATAAATTATCATATATTTATGTTGCTGTAACTAAAATTGCTGAACTTACCTAATTTTTTATACACAAAAAGGGGTTACCTCAATTCGGGTACCCCTTTATTTTTACTTGCTAATTTAACTTGTTTTGCATTCTTGATAATATTGTTACCATTTCTGCTCTTGTTACTGCTTTTTCTGGTTCCATTGTATTCTCACTGGTTCCATTTAATATGCCTGCTTGTATACAATAATCTATTGCTTCTTTATACTCTGATGCAGATATATCCGCAAATTCTTTTGTAATGCTACCACTCTCAATTTCATTGCCCACTAATTCATATATTACTTGTGCTAATAATCCTCTAGTCATAGCACCGCTTCCAACTTGTGCAATATCCATTAACGTATCTTCTGTTAACTTAGATGCTATTGATGCAATTGAGTTATATGCCCAGTTGTTTTCATTCGTGATATATTCTTCTACTGTACTTCTTGATAATTTCATATCTGTTATATCATTGATTAACAAAAATCTATCTAAGAATGTAAAAGTATCTGCAAGTACTAACGGTTGCCTAGGGTTAAATGCACCGTTTGAATCACCTACCACTATACCCAGTTCAGTCATCTCCTTAACTCCCACACTTGCCCAGTGGTTTTCAGCCACATCTATAAATATCGCATCTTTTGTTGGAGATAATACAATTGCATTACTAAATATATCTGATTTAACTCCTACTTCTTCTAATATACTTGGGTTAGCTAGTATTGATAATATTTCTTTATCGCTATATGTGCTACCCAATATATCTTTTAATATATCATAAGTTAATTGTTGATTTAAACTTGTATATGGCATATTTTCGTAAAAGTTTTCTTTCATCTTAGCTTTAGAAGTAGTTGACAATTTAGCCAGCTTTTCTTTTGTGTCATATACATCTATCGCTGTTATAGAATGTGCATTTAAGAAGTTTGTAAATATTTCTTCTTCAGCAACTGTCATTCCTATTGTTACTGCTTTTTCTTTTTCATCCGTAGTTAATACGGTATTACTTGTCGTCGTACTAATACTTGTTGGGCGATTTCTAACCGTTACTCTAATCTCTAACGTATTTTCATTCCCTGCTTTGTCTGTTGCAGTATAAGTTAATATATATGTTCCTGTACTATTTGTATTTAAACTACTTACTAAGCTACCTGATTTAGTTATTACAGGTGTTAATTCTCCTAAATATCCGTCAACATCGTCTCTAGCCGTTACAATAGGCATAGTAAAGTTATTCC
>MDSQ01000434.1_pt1 | contig 10585 bp, 9 predicted proteins | sample 1008251 | NCBI WGS metagenome assembly MDSQ01 (sample SAMN05526597, study PRJNA338239) | gut metagenome | isolation source: Hindgut content | host: Naso unicornis | place: Saudi Arabia: Red Sea | collected 2016-05
TGTATATAGTGAGCAGTAGTTCATATTTTATAGTGCACAGAAGATCTGCCCCTTCTAGGGGGGCCATCGTGAGACCTTATTTCGTTAAAAATAAATAAATAAAAAAAATTGAATTGTGCTGTCAATTACACATGATGTTTCTCAATTTAAAAGATTCTTTTGTAAGTCAACAAGTGTGTTTTTCATAAAACTGTTGCAGTAAAACAATATAGATATTTTAAAAAGACTACACACACACACACACTCAAATGTCACACGTCATTAAAACATTCTCTGAAGGAACTGACTATCTTTCCTCTTGCAAAGCTGCAGCTCTCAACAAGACCACACTTTTAATTATTTTCACCTCTTTCAATACTTCTTCCGTTGTTCTAAAAGAACAAAGTTATGTTGGTGTTGGTGGCGTACACTGTGTAAGAGGAGTGATGCAGTTCACCGAGCAGTACTTTACCATCTTTACGACAAACTTAGAATTTGCTGATTTGAAAAATTTTCTTTCAAATATGACAAAAACTGTGATAGAGGTGCAAGCTGATGATTTTGGAACATAAAGCAAAATAATGCAAGACAATCCAACTCCAGTCACTGTCAGTATATTTTGTGTGTGTGTGTTTGTGTGGCTTACGTGGGAGGCTTTGGAGGGATGTGCTCTTCATTTTCAGTACCCTGTTTTGGAGAGATCACACAATTCAGGGAATCGGCTTCAAGATAACAGATTTACAACCTCACCAGCAGTGCTATGTGCCCTGTGTGATCTGTACTGATCATATGTGTAATACATTAATAGTTAATTTAAAAAATAATAAACTCAGTTTTAAAAGCCACTTCAGTTAGAGACTAGGACTGGCTGATGTGAGCGTCACTTACTTCAGATACCATCTTCCGCTTTCTCCATAGACATCGCTTTGGTCTAGGATATTGTTCCCTGAAAGACAAAGAATTAGTTTAACAGTGGATTCATGCATGCAGCGTGTCACATGTTTTAAGGTACAGTATTAACTGAAAATATTTATACAATACTAACTCCAGCATCCCTCCGTTGCAGTCTTCAGTTGCAAGCTGACATTCCTTCACACGCTGAGCCTGAAAAAAAGTCAGTAATTTATCAATTAAAATTTGAGGCAAAGGTGTAAATTTTTAAAGATTTTAAATTTAAAGTGTCACCAAGAAAACAAATCCTTCTGTATTTTGTACTTCCTTGAGCTGTGAGGCGCCCAAGCTGAGATGGTATATATTAGTCCACATTTTAGCAGTGCAATTAAAAGTATAAAGTATATAGTGAAAGAATGTGCTGAAACAAATGTATTTTATTGTTTTGCCTTTTTGATGGCCTATATTTCACAGCCAAAAAAAAATCAAGAACCTTTAATTTCGGCTTTTAACATGCAGAACAAATCTTGTGCAGTACGTAACGCTTCATCAACCTGCATGTCGCTGTAGCCTCTGCACAGGGTCATTTCCCTGTTATCTGGTGAAATATTATTGTGTATATCCCTGCTAAAGAAACAAAAACAACCTAAAGAAAGAGTAGTACAACAAATATAAAAGTCATGTTTTATACTTCACTTTTGCAGTAATGAAGCTGTGGCAGCACAATTAAAACCATCTCTCATTTTCTCTGTTTATTCAGAATGCATCTCAGTGCAGTTTAGGAGGGATTTGTTCAGACACAATCCTCCCATGTGAACAGTCTTATCCTGGATGCTTCCCCATTCATATGTTTCCCATTCTTTTTATGCGTGCCTAATCCAGACTATTAACCGGCACTCCACAGGAAGAGACAGATTCACAGTTTATTTAAATCTTTTGCATTGAGTGATTCTGTATGTGAAGGCATGAAAATGGGGTCCAAAAACTGAGTAAAGTGAGTCAGTGGTTTGCCAGGACATGTTTGATTTTAGAGGTCACCAAAGGAAATCAAATTCCATCTAATTCACCTTTTGAACAAAGACCTTCCAAGTGACTTGTAAACCTCCAGATCTGTCATGTTTTTCATCAGTGAGAGTTTGAGCTTCTCATTGAGTTTGTGGTGAAACCACAAGAGGGGGACAACCTCTCTGGACTCTTGCATGGCAACCAGAGAAGAAAACAACTGATGCAAGTTGCAGCAGGTGATCGAGGATTGTGAGACAGTAGTGGGGACACAATCTGACCAAGATAAATTCAAAGATTTCACTTTTTACTGCAAAATGACAAAAGCTGCAAATGTCCTTGGTGAGTTTTTATACACTTTCTGAAAATGGTGCTAAAGCTTCTGCGCAACTGAAAACACGTAAACAAAATCCTCTTTGTTGCTACAGCTACCTGATAAAGTTGCTCTGCTTTTTTGCCCTTTTCCTGTTAATTAGAAATTTTAAAAGTTGAGTGGCGTAGTGGTCAAATGCTGTTCGGTGTCATCAGTGGCACTTTGATTTGAAGGTGAGCACATTTTGCTGGTAGGTCACACATTTAAGGTCAAAATTCTGGTCAATTGTCACTTAATTATGGATGAGGCAGCGCAGTTTCAGTTGTGATATCAGTTAGAGAAGTCGCACACTGTTGCTTCCAATTATTCCGTTTGTATTTATAATGTTATGGTAATTCAGTGGAGCTGCGTTTCATTATCTTATCAGATGTAATATTCCCGTAAAGGCTAAATAAAAACCCATAAGTAATACTTTAGAGCTCAGTCAGTTTGTGCAGCAGCTGTTGGTTGTTGATTCTTAGATTGAGTAAAGCGGTTTTTGTTTGTATGAAATCTTGCAGCAGTTCTTGAAAACATGATAGGTCCTGTTTAAGGTGTGAATATTCTCCCCACCAACGACACTTAGCAGCTTGTAAGCGCCAGAAAACCCACAAACGGTGCTGAATAGCTCCCGTATTTCCTCACATGCTAAGCAGCTTCAGTGGGAAGGACAAGTCTCCAGCGTGCCAGTGGGGTTCCTTCTAATCCAACTTGTTTTCACTGTCTTGCTGGGAAGAGAGCGCTCGCGCATTAGCACTGCGTTAGCATGAACAAAAGATATGCATGCCCGAAACTTTGTCTTGCAACACCGAATGACATCCTGCATACTTACAGGGAGACCCTACTGTGCGCAAAGCACCTCCGACCACTGCGCGCTCTGAGCACCACAAAATAGGCCTTTTCATTTTGCATCTTGTAACTAGAATCCGAATATTTTCCTCAGAATAGAGTATCCTTTTTGATGGGTTACATGTGATGTATGATTGACATGATTTGTCTTTGGGATGTAGGTAACCTGCATCAGTGACTGTCAAAGCAAACTGACTACTTTCAGTGCAGGAGTTCCAAATCATTTTCACGTAATTTAGAGTGATTTGATGCCGCAAAATAAAATAGCCCACAAGATTAATAAATTACGGCAATTTCCAACTTCTTCACGTTTAAATGTTTATTAGCTATTCCCTTTGTATATTGCTCACCAAAAATTGTTGATTGCACGTAAGCTTCAATCGAAATTACCTGTTTCTTGCACCCCACCCAACCCCCCAGCAAGATTTCGCCACTGCGCACAGAGGTTCCCTTCGAGAAGATACTCACTCCTCGTGATTTAGTATAGCTTAGACTGTTGACAGCATGTTTTATAGTTAAATAGTGATGGTAAGAAAATGTCACTGTCTCTGGATTTGTTAAAGAACAAACTTGTTTGTTTTAGGCGTATTGCCTTCTCCAGATGCACTCAATGCTTCAAGCCTTCGTGCGTAAATCTCCCAACACTGATTTCAGAGGCAAACTAAGAATCTCCGCGTTTTAAGTGCCATGTTGGTATGTTCATAAGGGTTATTTACATGTTTACTGTCTTTCTCCCGACTCTCCTCGTACATGGACCCTCCCCAGCCCCCCGGGGTGATCAGTCATTCTGCTTTCAGATAACGCGTCATTCTCTCCTCGATTACGCAGCGGGATTTACATGAAACTGTTAATTGTTTGCTCTTCAAATAGAGTCAGCCTGGAGCCAGCAGTCTGCCAGAAGTTAAGGACCGACTCTTTGACCTCCCTCCCCCTCTCCGTGCTCCTGTCCGAACGTGCGGGCCGATCTTCCCCCCTGGCTGCTCAGCATGACAAAGCACTGGCCGGAGCAGAGCCTCTTGGCACTACCCTTTCTGTCCCACCTTGGAGAACATCGCGACCATCAACTTGACTTCCACAGAAATGCGCAGCAGAGTTTTCCTGCCCGCGGTGTAGCGCGGAGCACTCCAGACCGACACTTGCCTCCCTACGCGGCTCCGAGTGTTCCTGAGCAGCAGTCGCGCTTGGAGAAGCCCGCAGCGCGCCCCGATCAGCTCAGCGGTGCCACTGCATTCATGGATAGAGCTGTGCCGCCGGGCTCATCATACCCGAATCCTCAAGATGACCCTTTCAAGCAGAAAAACATCGCCCCGGACTCGTGGAGCAGTGAACGGGAGAAAAGTAGCACCAGCGGTGGGAAGAAAAAGAACTATCAGCGGTATCCAAAACCGCCGTACTCCTACCTCGCTATGATAGCGATGGTCATTCAAAGGTCACCAGAGAAGAAACTGACGTTATCTGAGGTAAGAAATCATCTCTGTTGCTCATATAAATGTACAGAGATACTCATACTTGTGTTAAATTAGATCGATGAAGCGCATGGTGAATTTTACGCACAGTGCTGCCTACGTTTTTCCCTTCATTTACGCAGAATTGAATATTTATTTAACTTGCGTTTCTATGTATTTCTGTAAGGAAATTAGCTCTAATCAGGGAGTTGATGTGCCTTTGTTATTGACCATATTGATTACACACTGACAAATTCTTTACAGTTTAGAAAGTGACACTAAACAGCCTCATGGTGACACTTGACTGCCACCGGACCATTCTTGGTTTGCGTTGATAAGGCTTGACTGCAGTGAAACCAGACACTGATCTGTATCAGCAAGTGATAAGATACAGTTTATAGTAAACTCAAGTTTCAGCTCATCAAGTACTATAGACATTCTGATGATGTTATACAGTGAAAGTACTGCCCAAACAACCCAGAGGTTTGAATTGTACTTATCTTATTTTTCATTCAGAAACAACTTTCAAGTGAAGTAGGCAACAAATGTAGTGGGCTTATGCTTTCAGTTACTCTGGCATTTTAAACTGTGCTATTGTTGCTTGTCGCCACATTAGTATATATTTAGACAGCACTGGCCCACTGTATAACGCAACCAGACTGAAATGCAGAGAAGATGGGCAGACAGACATACTGACATTTTTGTTTTATTTTTAGATCCTCAAGGAGATCAGTACTCTCTTTCCATTCTTCAAAGGAAACTACAAGGGCTGGCGAGATTCTGTGCGACACAACCTCTCCTCCTATGACTGCTTTGTGAAGGTATGTGTTGAAACTAGACAGTTTCATGGTTAAACACTTATTCAGGCTTGAGTCAAATCAATCAGCTTGATGAAAGGAGTTCAGCTTAAAATTTGCAGCGCACACCCAAGTTGTGGTTTATTATCCTCTTTACTGTTGTAGAAATTTGCTCAGAGGGCATGGGTTGAACCCTCAAACCGGTTTTGAGCTTTTATCTTTTATCCACTGTTACTGTGATAGTTAACTGTGAAACTAGGTCAGTCCTGCTCGACTGGGTTGCCAGGCCAAGTGCTTGTCTCACGATCCATCCTCCCTCCTCCTGTAGGTGCTGAAGGATCCAGGAAAGCCTCAGGGGAAAGGAAACTTCTGGACAGTGGAGCTGAGCCGTGTTCCTCTAGAGCTCCTCAAGAGGCAAAACACGGCTGTGTCGCGCCAGGATGAGACAATCTTTGCCCAGGATCTGGCCCCCTACATCCTGCAGGGACACAAGCCAGAACCAGAGCTGCCCTCTGCCCCTGTCACCCCCCTCCCTCCTCTGCGCTCCAGAAACCCCTCCCCAACACAGGAGGATTTGTACCGACCCAAGCTGGACTCATCCTTCGCCATCGACTCTCTGCTGCACAGCCTGCGGCCACCTAGTGCCTCTGAGGATGTGGACGTGTCGACAAGGGACTGCTGGGGCAAAGTGGAGCGCCCCCGCTCTTCACCGCCTCCACGACCTCGCTACGCCTCCTCTGCACGCAGTGCCTCGGCCAGCTCTGCCAGCCCAGCCTCCACCTCCTCTGATGAGGAATGGAAAGGGATGTCCCTGTCTGGAAAGCGTGTTCCTCTTGATGGTGAAGCTGGGTCTGATGGTTATGAGGACTACAGACCGCCACTGCACAAATCAGCCAGACGGGAAACTGTTGCACCACCATGGGAGCTCCCCACCTCATACGCCAAATATGCTCCTCCTAATGCTGTTGCCCCACCCAGCATGCGGTTCAACGGAGGTCCTTTAATGCCGCTGCATGGTGGACTTCCTCTTTACGGCTATGGAAGTTCTCCTGTAGCACCCAGTCATTTCTTGGGTCATGCCTATTGGCCCATTCTCCCCAGCGGACGCGTCTCTGTTCAAGCCCCTCCCCTCATCATGGACCTGGACAACATGTTGCAATCTGTGCCTCCCAATAAGAGCGTGTTTGACGTGTTAGTGCCAACCAATCAGAACTCTCACTCACATCATCAACCACCCAGTCAGTACACCCTGCAGAATGGGCCTCCCATAAACAGGTACCCCCAATACTGACTGACTCTGAATTACTGGCTTGTTACTCAGACTGTCACTTTAAAAATGCACAGAATCTAAACCGCTGTGAAGCAGGACAGGAGCTTTAATTATGACCCACAAAGGAAAAAGATTCTTGCTGCAAACTGTCCTCAAATACTTCCCTCTGCTCGAGAAACGTTCATTGTTTCATCTGCAAAAGGACGCTGAACCACAGACAACCCATTTTTTTTTTTAGCAAAATCAATGTTTGTTCTTTGAAGGTCAAGATTTCCAAAAGCAAAGACCTTCTTGTTCCTTTTCAGTGTGAGGAGTATTAAATGTTTTCTTTGGAGAAAATTAACAGCAATACAACAAAACCATTATCTACCTCAGTCTTTCAAAGAGACTCTTTGCACTGCCTGTTATGTTTGCACTGTTTTTTATTCCCATGAATTCGTTTTCTTAAACGTTGTTTACCTATTGTGACCGCTGAATGTATTTTTCAATCTTAAATTTACAGTCGTGACTAACAGCAATTGGCTAGACTGGGGATTAAACATACACAAAATACAAAGCAACAAATCAAAGCAGTTTTTACCTTTTATCCTGCCAGCCTTTGAAACAGAATATGGAATTTTTTGGTAAATAACTAGCAGAATTTCAGGGCAAACATTTTCCCTTCATCAAGGTGCGTCTGTTAGCTCAGATCAATGCACAGACACATTTCTGTTATTGTTCGTTCAGATGGTGAATTATGCAGGACGAGGACAAATGTTTTTCTGTCTTAAATTTCAGTAAATCTGGACATTCTGCATCAGTCCAATGGCACATTAATCAGATAACGTGTTACTGTAATTTGGCCCTATTACTGGGGTGTTTATTTTAGTGTTTACTGTTGTTTTCTCTGGTGGTGTTTGAGGATTTGACAAGTTTTCGCATCCCAAAAGCTATTTTTTAGCCAAGACAGCGTGCTACATGTTAGATAAAAGTCAGTGTGGTCAATGTGAAAATGCTGCATGTTGTCAGGACACTGGAGACAATCCATCACTATACAGCCGCCAGCATCTATCTCAGGTTTTTAATGGGACATGTTCCCATGGACTTTGCACTGCTGGTTATTTGCACTACTTGAATGTCATTATGATCATCTTGCAAAGGGAACAGCTTATAAATGTCTGCCTACCTTGACGGGTGAATGTTTGTCAGTTTTTTGCTATTTTCCTGTGGTCTTGTTAAAGGTTCGTACAGTGCTGAGCTGAAGTGAAAACACTCATGTTTAAGTACCAAAAGTTGGACAGTTTTATTTAATAAAATGCTGTTTTTTTTAACTGCAGCACAGTGTTGTATATGGCTTTGTCATTTATAGACAGACTGACTGATGTTGCAAAGCAATTTAATGACCTTTAGGAGCACAGAACCCAAAAAACTAAAGCGAGAGATTCTTCATAGCAGCAACAGGGGGTGAGTCTCAAATGCTTTCAGTATGATGGATTGTTTTACCACAGGAATTGTAATCTATAAACAAGGAAACTATCTTTGATCCACAGTCCGTGCCTCTGTATTCAGTTTACAGCTCACTCACACCCACACACAAACACACACACACATTGAAAGCCAGCTGATTTACATCAACGGTCCAGCAGCCGTCAGCCTCCTGCTGCTTCCACTGCTGTGGCCACTATCTCTTTATCAGCTGCCTACGCATGCCTGCACTCCCTCACCGTCCTTCCTCCTCTTCTCCATCATCATTCCTGGCCAAAAGACGGGAGGAGGGGGCGCCACTTGAAGGAGGACCTGCCCCCCTCCTCCCCCAAACACACACACACACACACACACACATACACACAGCCATTCGATGTTGTATCTCAATACGCCCACTCATGAATTTACATGTATGACTGGTTGTTACACTGGGCTTTGGTGGGTTGTGTGTTTAAATCTGACTGCTAATACATGCAGAGTGTGTGTTGTGCTTTTGCAAACACTTGGAGGCAGTAGAGGACGATTTAAAACGTTTGAAAAGCTTCTCTGCTTCACATAATGATTAAGTAGTTTGGAATCTGCCAAATCAATGGTAATGTACAACTTGACAGAACTCTACAACAAAGAGCTAAATATGACAGGAGCTGAGAATAACATTACTTTACTGACATGAGATTTGTCTCACAGAACCCAGATATTTTTTACATGCTCTCTACAGATTTACTCCCGTCTGGCACTCAGAAAACAAAAAGAGAGCTGGTGTTTTCTTTGAAAGCCATGGATTAAAATCAATTGAACAGTCTCATTAATAGAAATGGGGTTTATTTGTCTGTCCTGTTAAAACAACAGAAATGCAGTAACGACTTTGTGGCTGTGGTGTAAGATAGGTGGTTGTTTCTGTTAAAAACAGCAGCTGGCAGCTGCTCCACATGGAATGGAATTCTGCAAAACCGGCTGAGATTTTCCTTCAGTAAGGAAATATTGCAACTAACAAGCAAAATGTTACATTTAAATGCATAACATCTTATGTTTCCTTCTATCAGATGCATTAGGTATGAGTACTCAGTCACTTGGCCAGCTCAGGGAAGCTCCGCCTCACCGTCAGGCTGAACTCAGATCAACTCAGACATTGTGGCGATTAGTGCAGGGTTGTGCCACTGTGACTATCATTGAACAACTGGGAGTCTTCTTTCCGTGTGTTTTGAAGTCCAAGTGCAGGCTTACATGATTGGCCTCGGCAGTGTTAATGTCAGGTTGTGTTTTCAGCATCACCTATAGTCCACACGAACAAGCTTAACACACAAGTCACATTAAAATGAAAGGGAGGGCTGGTGTTTTCCTGCAGAATATGTTTTGTGAACCATTATAATGTGACAGTTCTGTTGTTAGCCTACATCGAGGTGTCAAACGTTTTCCCCTCTAACTTTAGCATGTGCCTCCTTTATTTCTCACGGTAAAATGATTGTGCTGTCTCATCTAGTTACAGAGCCCCACTCCTTGTTTCCCATCTCTCACTCTGCCTGACTACCTGTAATGTCTCCACCTCTGTCCTCCTTCTTCTCCTCTTCTGACTTGTCTGTTAACTTTCTCCCTCTCTTTCTTAATTGTTTTCACACTCCCTCTTGTGCCATTCGGTACTCGTAGACGCTGCCTCTCTCAGGAAAAGTCTCATTCAGGCGCCTGCGCTTGCTCTGGGGTCTCCTGTGTGTGTCCTCCTCCCTTCCATAGCCCCCTCCTCCAGGGGTGTAGAGGCGGAACATGTCCTGTAGAGGGAGACACACAGTCAAAGAATTGTTTCAGTGGACTAATCATCAGTCTATACTGTTAAATTATCAAATGTATTAACAGCAATGAACCAAGCAAAGTGTATTTTATTACAATTTTTCGTATGAGCCTCGTTTTAACAAGACATCAAACACTTTTTAATAACTAAAGAAATAATTCAGAACATTATGATTCATATCAAGAGTCAAAATTCATCTTAATATGTTTGTTTGCACTTACACTTCAGTTCTGAGATGAAACAATGTTTTTAAGCAGCTTAACAAGGTTCATTTTATGATTGCTATGGTTTTCAATTGATAATAATATTTCACAAATGCACTTAAGGCAATCCTACCCCTGGCTGAAGGCTGATGCTGGTTTTGGCTCCAAGGTTGAGAACTCGGCCGTCCGCTCTGTGCAGCAGGTTCAGCCCTGCAGCGCCGTCCTCACCACCTGAGCAGCAAGAAGATGCGAGAGAGGACAGAGAAAGCAAAATACTGACATGATTGAGCTAAGTGTAAACCTGGTCTCAGTACGGAAAAAAAGCAAAAATGACTGCAGAGGACTTTACAGTCAGGCTGAAAGGGTCAGAGTTTACCCTGGAGGCCGTAGGGACGGGTGGATCGCCTCTCTGTCAGTACGGACAGCACCACTTTGCTCCTGAACAAAAGCTTCCGTATCACACCGTCTCCACCGCTGTGTTTCCCAGCACCTCCTGAGCCGGGCCGCAGAGAGAACTGCTCCAAAACGACTGGATATCTAAACACCAGAT
>MDSQ01000435.1_pt1 | contig 10579 bp, 7 predicted proteins | sample 1008251 | NCBI WGS metagenome assembly MDSQ01 (sample SAMN05526597, study PRJNA338239) | gut metagenome | isolation source: Hindgut content | host: Naso unicornis | place: Saudi Arabia: Red Sea | collected 2016-05
AACACATCTGACGAGGCTGTTAACAGCATAAACAACTTTATACACTGTTACTGTAAAAACAGAGAAGATTGAGCTATAAAATATAAATGGTACTCTTTCTGTTTCTGTTTCAGGTGTTCATTTGCGAAAGCAGCACTCATTTATCGAGACAGGAAAGAAATGTCGCTACTGTGATGCTGTGTTTCATGAGAGATACGCTCTCATCCAGCACCAGAAGACCCACAAGAATGAGAAACGTTTCAAGTGTGATCAGTGTGACTACTGCTGCAGACAGGTGTGTGTGTGTCGAGTGTATGTAAAGAACATGTGTGGGGTCTTGATAAATATGTTTTCATGCTAAATCACTGTTTTGGTCTGACCTAGGAACGCCACATGATAATGCACAAGCGCACACACACTGGGGAGAAGCCGTTTGCCTGCAGCCAGTGTGAGAAAACATTCCGGCAGAAGCAGCTTCTTGACATGCACTTCAAGCGCTACCATGATCCCAACTTTGTCCCAACCGCTTTTGTCTGCGGCAAGTGTGGCAAGACCTTCACCCGCAGGGTAGGACTGAGCTCAGTGTTAGCACAATGCACTTTTTTGTTTTGTGACGGTATCCCCCCGATTTGTGATGTTCATGTATGTGCTCCTCAGAACACCATGCTGCGCCATGCAGAGAACTGCACAGGCGAAGTTAATGACGATGAAAATGGAACTCCCACTCCCAAAAAGGGTCGCCGGGGCAGGAAGAGGAAGATGCAGGCAAGAAGGGATGATGATGACGACGATGATGATGACACAGGTACTGTTATCTGTGCTCCTGTAGTGGCACCACAATTTGACAGAAGCACACTTTTAAATCTTGGTTTTTGAAAATATATTTTGTAGAATATACAGTATTGCATTGTAGTAGTGATAGTTACATTGAGTATGATTGTCTACTACTCCCCCCAAAATTTATTCATATCTGCTTGATGTCTTTATGTCACATATAGAGGCTGACTTGGAAGAGGCAGAGGAGGATGAGGAGCTGTTAAGTGGGATTGAGCTGGAGCAGGCCCCACCAGTCGTCCCTATCCCAGCCCCTGTGGAGCCACCAGTAAAGAGGAAGCGTGGAAGGCCCCCAAAGAGCAAACCAGACAGTAAGTGCCAGACAAATATTTCTGCTGATAAACTGTAAAACAGATCACACTACATAGCTAAAAACGTTGCCAGTGTTTCCTTCCTTAAATTATTTTAACAGTGTGAAAAGCATATTTACATTTAAAAGTACCAGAATCTGACCTGAAACTCTCTCAACAGCGGCTGCTATCATCCGTGTGGAGGATGAGGCCACCGGAGAGGTGGACGACATAATTGTGAAGAAGGAGGTCGGAGCCGAACATGATGACCAGGAGGACGTCGGCGAGGGGGCCGTACAGCAGGTGGTGGTCGGTGGAGGGAAGTCAACCATTCAGATGGAGGAGGTGCCCCAGGAAGAGGGGACCGCACAGGAGGCTCAGCTGTCAGAGGCCCCACCTAATGGAGACCTGACACCCGAGATGATCCTCAGCATGATGGACCGGTGATGGGTGTGACACTCTAACCTGTAAACACACATCAAATCTTCATTTTAATTTTTGGAATTTAGGAATACAAACACTTGCATCCTAAACAGAAACAAAAATCACTGTTGTAATTTAAGATTTGCTTTTTACTTATGTATTGATAAGGACTTGGATGAGTGATAAAGATTTTTAATAAGGATTTGCCTACCAAAAAATGCATATTTCAGTACATTGGAGTTTGGGGTGGCCGTAATTGACAGCAGTATCTTTTAGCCTTCTCGCTGGTACATTTGTAGCTCTGTTCTGTGGTAGAAAACAGCTATGCTACATTATATGCATGATTAAATTACTTCTGGTTTCAAATCTACAACAGAGGAATCATTTTTTTAACACGACTCAAGACTGTGCATGTAATTTTACGAAAGATCCAGATAAGCGTTTTCATCTCTTTTTAAAAGCCCTTTGTTTTTAACTTTTACTTGTTATATCACTGTGTCATTAGGTTGAAGTTGTAAGTAGAAAATAGTATATCTATAATGTGGACCTTGCCTTAGTTTTTTTTTTTTTTAAGAATCCTCACTGAAGAGGTTCAAATACCTCTCAGTCAGGACAGAAACCTGCTAACATCATGAGAAATGTCATAAAATTGTGGAAACAAAGGGGCAACTGTCAGGGAGATGATACTGCCATTAATCACAGCCACTTCAAGATAGGGAAAATGTAATATTTTGAATATTTTTTATTTTCTGGCTTATTTTTTTGTGGTTAATAATTCCCTTTTTAAGTCTATCTAGTTTTTAAAAGCTTAATAGAATGCTTATGCGCCTGTGCTCCTTTCTTGCTACTGTAACACCCCTAGTCGACACATGTACAAAACATAGTCACTGATAAGTTTAAGGAAAGAACGTTATTTTTGCTCCCTTGTGTAGTCATTCCACTTTGGGTTGATGTTTTACTTTTGTACCATTGGCAATGCAATGCTATGTAGCAGCTTGAATGATCTTTTAATAACTGTGTGTCAGACGAGTCTGGATGTATGACTGCACAACCAATAAAAAAAAATGTAGACATTGACACTTGACTTTGTAGGTTTCTGCAAATGTAATAATATCATTACTAAATTTTTAAACTCTGAAGTTCCCACATTAGTGAAACAGTTACAACAACAACAAAAAGGTTAGCTGAGGAACACCTTAGTGCTAACAGAAATGTTTGTGTATTTTACTTGCAAGTATTTTCTTAATTACATGGAGAACTTGGTCCTAAGATCCTCACTTAATTGTAAGTCTAAAAGAACCTACATTGGTGGGGTTGTATATCATTGTGAAAGAAATCTCCATTTTATTTAACACAGTGGTATTGTCACATCTTGCTTTCGTTACATTTGTAGCTGTTTGTTCTTAGTTCAAGCTGGAATTTGACTAAAACCTCAGTGTTTCACTTCAGGATCTTGAGGGTGCAGCTTCATCAGACACATGCAAAGTGCAGACAAGACCCAAAAGATGCACTTTACACATTTGCAAAAGATTGTATAACTTAACCTGATGTTGATTGATGTTACAAACTAAATAAAATGGGGTCCTTTCAGGAAACAGGATCGTAACTCGGTTTAGCTTTTATAGAAATACATCAGCTGTAGCATTGCTTCGTATTGGCTGATGTGCATGCATGTAACTTTATAATAACCTCTAATCTGAGAACAACTGGAAACGACATGATGTGAAAATTCTGACCAAGTTCTTTGCTTGTGAGATGTCACATGAAATTTCATCATGTGAGAAGAGCATGTTGAGGCCAATTAAAAATGTCTTCACTCGCATTCCATTATGGTTTTTGTAAGGTTTTCTGTTGTCTAGTGCTGTCATCAGCGAAATGAGAAAACAACTGCATGTTCTTCAATGGCAAGAGGGAAGACTGAGTATCTGCTTCAAATCATGCTGGAATTAAGTATTCACCGTGGCGTCGCCAGCAGAGCACAGGCAGCAACGGAGAAAACAGTGACAGACTGAGGGACATCCTTGTTGCCACAGCAACTAGCAGAAACATGAATTCCGGTTGGAAGAGCAACATTTCAAAATAAAATTACATAGACTTGTACCAAACTCTCTCCATGTACAAAATCTGCAACATTTCTGGCTTGCAGAATGTCAGATAAAACACAATAAGTGTACTTATGTAGCATTTTTTCAATGCTAGACTCTTCTAAGTTTTGATATCTTGTCACCATAGTAAAGTGTCAAATTTCATTAACAATAGGTGATCATGTATATGACATGAGTTGCAATCTTATTACATTTGTCACATTAGAGATTAAATTATTGATTATTGAAATATTATAAGAATTCAAATCTAGACTCAACTCCCCTCAAATTTATTTGTAAAGCACATTTAAAAACAACACATGCTGACCAAAGTTCAGTATGGAAAGGAATTAAAACTAAAAACACATACATTACAGGTAACATAAATGTCAAGTAGTAGGCTATAGTGTTCATATATTCAGAGAAATAACCCACATAGGCACATGTCAACACAAGCCTCATTCAGCAAATTTACACACAGTCCCATTGATAAAATAGATTTATGGCTTCTCCCTTGATGTTGACATGGAAAATTGCTGGAATATTTACAAGTTCTATATGGGGAAATGGCTGCAGTAAGACATGTAATATGTAATATTCCTCATGATAGAATTACAAAAATGTGACCATATGTCACATAAATAATTGTCTATAGATTTTGCTTTAATGAAGGTGTGAAAGTATGCAGTTGGTTACAGTTTGGTGTAGTGACAGGGACTGGATTCATATACAAATAGATATCCACCTTATAACAGATAAAATAAAAATATGCAGCTATTCACAATGTGGTGTAGCTAAAGAGGGAGTTACAGAATGTAAGTAATCCACATATTAATTTGCATTTTATCATTGATCATTAGAATAAACCAGTAGCTTATTCCTACTTTACCACCCAGTGTCTTCTTCATTTAATAAATTCTGAAGAAATAAGTCATGATTGTCTAATATTTCAGTTTTAGTGCCATTTGATGCTGTTGACAGTAGTATTTACTTACTTCAGTATCTAATTGCTTGATTATTGTCATTTTTTTTTCCATATTGTAATTAATCTACAACTATTTCTGTCAATTCCATATGCATGACACCTAGTCAGTTTGTTCTGGAAAAGGAAAAGGGAATCCCTCCACTGTTGCTACACACATGCACACACACACCTTTTTTTTTTTCTTCTTAAAAGGCTTTTTGGGGACATTGTACTTCTTCCAGACTGAGGAACCCATAGAAGGTGATGGCCAGTATGTATTTATACAAATTCTCAAGCCGTCAGACAAATTAATGATTTGAATATATGAAAATTAACCTACACTGTCAAACAAAACAAAACAAAACAAATCTTTATGCTTTGCCGTCAGCCCTTTTAATTTGTGGTGTACTTCAGAGGTTAGTAGCTGAAAATGTTGACATTTAATTCATATTTTTTAGTTTGTGTAGTTGTGCTTCCATATTAGCCTCAAATATTGGTCCACATGGGAAGCTTTTATGATGAAAAACCCTAGCCGGAAGTCCTTTTGGGTAACTGCTGCTAGCTTGATTGTGGACACAAAAAACTGCGAAAGCAAGGAGAGGGACAGCGCCCAGAATAACTGTAAACCTCTGCTAACTGCTTGGAGCATCGCGTTGGAAATGAGAGTCCGGTCACATTCTCCGGGTTGTCGGACATTAAAACAGAGGTAGGCGGCCGTTATTTTATCGCCAAGGTCACAACAAGAAGCCCGTTAAAATTTTCCCGACATGGGCACGAGCCCGTCCGACGTGAAGTTGCTTTCCTGTGATGATGTAGAATTTATATCCGCCAGCTGACTGTGATTTACCAAATTCCCCTTATTCGGAACTGTTTTTGTGTTAGCTATGTGTTAGTGGACCGACACTTGGAGTTAAAGAGGGCGTTGGGGGTCCTGGTGCGGAGGGGAATAGACTTATTTGGCCTGTGAGAAGCTGCGGTGTCTGGGGTGGGATACGTACGGAATACAAAATCTGGCACGACAACGTCTCCCAAGTTTTGTTGTTCGAACTCCATCCTGCACTGCTAGCCGAAGCAAAGAGCACAGCCGCGATGTGTGAGTGTGTTTATCCGACTCAGTGGCCTGCTGCTGCCTGGTTAAGCTAATCCAGTAATCTGGCATAGAGGTGGTTGTATTGTATAGTAACACCACTACCCTTCATCCTCCTCTTCCTCCCTCCTCCAACACACACTTGAAGCCACAAAGTATGGATGATTACTGATGTAACGGGCTGTGAGCTACATAGCTGTTATATATGCACTGCTCGTTGAATTAATTACATAAGACTGTTTTATGGGCTGAAACGATTAGTCGGTTAGTGGATGGACTGATGGAAAATAAATAAACCGCTTCTGGTAACGATCATGATTCATCTCTAAACTTGCATACGTTACTTTCTGTTCCCTATTCTGTGTTATAAACAGTGCGGACTGGGTTTTTGACCACTTTGCATCACATAGGAATGACATTTTTCAATACACAGTTTTAGTGCTGAAACACTCAATTTGTCCATCGATTTTTCCATCAGCAGAGAATAAACCCAGACTAGTTTCACAGTGAACTTATGGGGTAACTTTAGGTCATTCACTTAGGAGAAATGTCATGGATCCACTAACTCCAACTTGTTGCATGTTTTTTTGTGCTTTTGTCTGATTTAAGACATTTGTAGGATGAACATCTTCCTCTGTTATATTCTTGTTATTTTCTTGTGACAGTTTATAGACCCAAAAAACGTATTTATTTATTTAAAAAAACAGCTTATAACAAAAGTAATAGTTGCAGCCCTGGATTTAGCTCATAAGGGAAGTTATTGGGTTCGTATTTGAAAATGAGTAAATGATAGTTAAGTTTGTTGTAGGTGCAAACTATTGCCGGAACAAGGCTATATGTGCTTGTGCATGCAATGAGTGCCAAACGCTTTTTTTAAACAAAACTCCAGTCTTGTGAGGTGATTGGAAACAGTGTCCTCTTTGTTCCCTCCGCTCTATGGAGGGGATTAATCCAGCTAAAGATCTCAAATGTAAGGAAATGAGGGAAAGCACATCTGACTGGGTGACTTACATTCGATGGCAAGTTATCCATATTACTAAACTTTGCTAAGCTTTGTTTGAGCATCAGGTGTTGCTATTTATAGGCGGGTGGGAGGGTGTTAGGTCTCTCCCTGTGATGACTTTGCACTTGCATAGCTGTGTCAGGTCTCAGTACTGTACAAGTTCGTCGGCTGTGTTTGGTGGTGCGGTGTTTTGCCGGTAAAGGCCCTCTGGTATGGCACCTTTTCTTTGCCATGTTCTTACCCTGACCAACTCCAGTTAATCCTTCCAGTGTGCAGCTCAGATTAGCGGTTTAGCTGGACCACCGGCCTCTTGCGCCCTGAGCCCATGTCCTCACTATGAGGCATAAAAATGTGGTCAGACAGCAGGGTGTACACAGCTTATTCTCATGTCCGCGGTGTTATTCCTAATAAGGCTTTGATCATATAAACTGTAATCTGTGTTTTTCATCTCAGCGACTCAGCAACAGGTTGAAGATCTGGTCCCATCTGGTATAATGAGGCACGGTCCTCTTCAGGTTTTGAGTTTAATGTAAGACAATGGAGAGCAGATGTCACTAGTTTCCCTGTTCTGCGCTGGCTCATTCACATATCCCATGTGTTAATATGGGTTTGGCTCCTGCTTGACAGATTTAGTGTGGTTTAAGTCTGTAATCTCTTTTGTGACTAGATTAGCTCAGGCACGACCCTCTTTTCCTGTAGTTTTCCCCTGCCTGTGGCATTCTGCTAATCTGCACGTTTGATGGCGTAGCCTGGAGTAGAAACGGATCAATTTTTACACCCTCGCACACAGTGGAGGGATGGTTTTATATTCTTGTGCCAAACTTCTGTGTAGAATTTCCTGTGTAGACTCGGCCATGAGACTTCCTGTGCTCTGGTGTTGGATGTGAAGGGGGGAGGAGAAGTAGGGAAGGAAGAGGAAGAGAAGCAAAAGCTGACTGTACTCCCTATGGTTGTCAGTGGTGGCCACTGTGGTTGCTGCATGCCTGTCGTTCACCGTCCCAGACTTTCAACAAAACAGGGTGGCCAGCCTGAGGAAGTGAAAGAGAGGTTTCTGTCCTCTTTTTCTCCCCAATTTTCCCTCCAGTCACCTCTGTTGTTATTACTGTCCTTGATAATCACAGAGCAGCAGCAAGAATCCTGTCAGGTACGGTGTGGTATGAGGTGAAGAGGGACGTTTTTGTCTCTAATGTGTCATTCTTGTATAATTACAGGACATGTCCTTCAGTTTGTTAAAGCCACAGTGCTACTCTCAACTCTCCAAGCATGCTACAGTAGTGACAATCTCTTTCCACTCAGCAGGTGAGCAGAACTCTCTCGTCCCTCTCTTGTCCGCCGATTTCCTTGAATGAACTGAAATCATCATGAAGCCTTATCAGAGATCCTATGCGCTATCTCTCCCTGCCTCTCCGTCTCTCAGCACTGTTTGATCCAAGAGAAACGTGCCTTGTAAGGAAGCAGGATGTTCACAGGCTCCACCAAACTGCCACCTACTAAAACCCCCCAGCCCGAGCGGCTGGATGAAGTGTACGCTGCCTTACGCAGAGGCTTACAGTGAGTAAACACGCCTCAGGCACAGTTCGCAATGATTCCAGTTGTTGGCTACAATGTGGAATATCACTGAATAAACAGGATATGACTGTTTATGAACACGAAGAAGTAATGGTGATTGTTACTTTTTTGTTGTCAGGTCGTACCTGCAGGTCCACCAGCTGGAGCTGGACAGTCTGGGTCAACAGATCAGAGAAAACAAGAGGAACGGTCGTTTGGTGAGAGCTCCTATAGTCAAACCAGTCACACCTGTACTAACTGTCACTTGGTACCAGGCTGGTTGCTGTTTGTCTCCAGACCTCAGTCAGGATGTTAATTTGACACTTTGTGATGTTAAATGTTTTTTCTTCTTGTTGGTTACTTTGCAGGGGTCTTTGTATGAGCTGGATAAGGTGAGTTTCATTCACACCTGTGAGTGCAGGATGCTGAAACTGTATAAAGATGGAAGAAAGACAAAATTTTTCTGCATTAGTTTATCAAATTTAATAATATATATCTTTTTTATTTAATGTTCTTGTAGCAAGTGAAAGCCATAGAGAGGTTTATGCGTCGCTTGGAATTCCATCTCAGCAAGGTATGTTTGTGTATGTGTGTATGTGTAACGTTTTTAATTTAAGGAGTGAAGAGACTTAGCGACATGTTGTACTTCAGAACGGTTCAAAAGACTCTGTCGTGAAAAGTATTATTTGTATTGATAAACCCAGCATTGAGCTTTTAAATGTTTTTCAGCTCATTGTTTTGGTGTTTACTGTCTACAAATGTAAAGTTTTGGTTAACTCTCACCACTCTAATCAAATTGCTCCCAGCTGTATCAAGTTTCTGTTTTTGGTAAACAAAAAAAGCAGCTGTGTAGAATCACTGTTCGTGATCAGCCCAGCACTAAGCTGAAGACAGGCACAGTTAGCAGCTAGCTAATTTAGCTGCTGAAAAACATGACATTTACCTCAAGATTTGGTGGAGACCAAAACAGAGCTAAAGGAGAGTGATTATGGACACAAGCATGAGTCCAGAAGAATGACATTGTTCCTTTGTGTCTGCTGGATGTGAAAATAAGCAGCTGTTTATTAGCAACTCTATAATGTGATATTGTTCTGCAGCTCCTAAGAGGCTAAAATTTGCTTTAATAATCACATAAAATTGTTATTTTTCATAAATGATATATGTTGTAAGATAAACAAGGCACCAAATCAAATGTAATTCAAGATAATATTAATTACGATTACTCGTTTTAGCTGAGCATTTAACATTCCATCCATTCGTCAAAACCTGCGCAATATTTGCTTTTGCAGGTTGAGGAGCTGTACGATGCTTACTGTATACAGCGGCGACTGCGTGACGGAGCAAGCAAGATGGTGGCGGCCTTCAACTCCGCCACCGGCAGCAAGGAGGCCAGAGAGAGCCTGAGTGAAGCCAACAAGGGCTACAGGGAGTGTACAGAGGCAAGTGACTCTCACATTATTTTTCTAAAACTGCATATCAGAATACTGGCATGTACCGTTAATTCCAGTGTTAAAACGAATAAATGTGACATTATTTAAATCCCCCCTCTTGTCTGTGTCTGCAGCACATGTGCTCACTTGAGAATGAATTAGAAAGCCAGATGGGAGAATTTCATGTCAAGATGAAGGGTGAGTCACTTTCTACACTCATACGACTTCCTATTTGCTGCAGACTGTAATTCCTCACTTCTCATTTTTTCTTCGTTTCGGATGTTTCAGGCCTTGCTGGCTTTGCACGGCTGTGTGCTGGTGATCAGTATGAGGTAAGACACACAAATACAAGCACGTAGACTCAAATTTTGATGAAGTTTCTGCTTCTGCTCACATCAGCTGTTTTTGGCCACTTCAGGTCCTAATGCGTTACGGGCGGCAACGCTGGAGGCTACGAGGCCGCGTGGAAGTCAGCAACAAGCAGATTTGGGACAGTGAAGAGTACATCTTTCTGCCTCTCGTCACAGAACTGCTGTCAATCAAGGTAATGAATTCAGCGTTTAAATGATAAGGCTGTTGTTACTCCTAAATTGTGTTATTGTAAAGAAGTCCCATGAAAAGACCAAAACCTGTGGCTGTGTCTGTGACGCTACAGCCCGCTGGTTCCTACTCAAGGCACAAGGCTTTATAAACCACCAAAAAAATTCTTTTAACAGCCAAGTAGCTTAATGAAGATGAATGATGTCTACTGCTCCAAAAGTGCCGCTTGCTAATGTGTTTTCAACAGGTTTTGGGCAAAATAGAGGGCTGTCACAGGGGAATAATGTCTAGCAGGCTTTGGCCACACAGGTCACACTTGTTAGTAAAGTTCATTGTTGGTTATGTTCACATGGAAAAAAAAATTGGTAAGACTTTACTTAAATCATGCGTACATAAT
>MDSQ01000436.1_pt1 | contig 10579 bp, 6 predicted proteins | sample 1008251 | NCBI WGS metagenome assembly MDSQ01 (sample SAMN05526597, study PRJNA338239) | gut metagenome | isolation source: Hindgut content | host: Naso unicornis | place: Saudi Arabia: Red Sea | collected 2016-05
CTGTTGGGTTTTAGATTATATCACTAATTCGGATAGTTAGAGATAAGGTATAAAATAGGCAGAGTTGCCTGTTAAAAACAGGCCAGCGCTGCTTTTTGACTCTTATTCAGAAACACATACACTTTGTATATTCAAGGCTGGCAGTATTCTAAATGTGGCTCTTGCTAGACCAACAGAAAGGACATAGCTACTGATGGACAGACTGAGCCAAAATGGACGACAATTACTTAAAGATACATGGAAAGAGTTCAGCAGAACGCAGACATACATCAGCACGGCAATTTAAAAACTCCTCCATATGTCAAGCAGCTTGATGCCATGGTAACCCAAACCTTGAGTGGACTTGTGTTTCAGTGTGCTGCCATTGTTTCCCCTGACCCTAACTTTACATAGGGGCACCCATACGCATTGTTGACACTCTCCTGCTGATCCCGTCTAAAAGCTGAATGATTAGGATTAGGCAGTGAGTAGGTGAAACAACAGCTTGGCTGCTTAGAATCAGGAAACAAGACTGCTGTGATGTGAGTAAAGCAAACTGGAATGAGGAAGAGATTACACTGGCGATTAAGCCGGAGAGGGAAGGTTTGGAAAAAGAGTGACCACCAGCATCTCAATGCAGATGTCATTGTGAAGGCCTAGGACTGTGTGAATTGATTTTTGGGGGGAGGATTGTTTGTCAAGCTGTTGCGTTTTATTCTGTTTACTCCGGGGGGAAGCAGTTGGTACTTGAGTGAAAACATTCCAAGCTTTCTTTCTGAGTCCTGGTGCGAGTTACTCTGGCAGCATGGGGTCTAGCTGTCATCACTCCATTCTGATGCTTCAGCTGTGCAGACCACAGCTTCATCGCTAGCATCAGAGAAATGGCTCCCTTAAGTGTGCTGCAGCTATTAAAGGCTGAAATAATGAGAGGGAGCAACGAGAGGAAAATTGAAAATAGACCTGAGTGTATTTTCATAACTCCGCTCACAGTTTTTCCTCTTAGAACCTTGTAATTTCTGGTGTCTGAGAGCAATGCAGAACAGCTAGCGTTAACATTTGGCACACCGATCTTCACCACAGACCACGTTCTATAGAAACGTCCTCATGCTCAGCATGCATGTCCACCATACAGTCTGTGGAGAGGCATGAAGGCTGGTCCTAGTTACCCCCAACGTGCTCGATGGTCCCTGCTCCTCTGCTGCGTCATCGCCACCCACCACTACAACCTTAATGAACATAGTCTTTCCTTCTGCTTGCTTGTTTGATTACGCAGCGGTTTGAAGCGTTGTGATTGGACAAGGGCAGCTCGGGTAGGCATCCATCGGGTTCTTTCGGAAACAAGATGGTAACTCAATCCACAGAGAGGGAGGGAGAGAAGGCCAATGACTTCTCCAAGCTAAAAATACAGCCTGCCAAGGCTGACGTAATGCAGCAGGCAGAGGAGCGGGGGCCTAAGTAATTGGGTGCATTAAATGTGGACCCACAGCTTCTCAGTAGAGTTATATGTGTGTGTATATGTGTGCGTGTGTGTGAGTGTGTGTGTGAGGGCTTGAAAGAAAAGGGGAGGGGAGACAGAATGGGAAAACCATGTTTTATGACCTCTGCAGGATGTGAAAGATGATACAAAGACTGTGTGTCTTTGTGTGTGTAAGAGGTGTGTGTGTGTGGTTTGGGGATTTGTCGAATGAAGGGTGTTCTTATCCATCCATTAGCTACATTAGCTCCATGTGTTTGCGCGTGTGTGCGCTTTAACAAGGTAAATTAATCCATAAATTCTCTCTAACAGTTATTTTCATTCACCACCATCACCACGGCAGCTCCCGACCAAGACCACTTCCCCTGCTTTGTGCATCAGATACCATTGCAAGAGAGACTTGGATTCATTCAAAGAATTCTACAAAGCAATTAATAAAAAGTAAATGAATAAAAAAAGCAAACAGTTAAATCGTACTTCAAATGTTGCATGGTAGGCACAGATGTACCAATTTGCAGGGGCTTTCATTTAGCTAACAGGATGCTGAACTCTGTGTTCCTTTCGCCTCTTCATCATTCCTCTTAGCTCTCTTTCCATTCTACCCCTCCTAGTGAGAGTAACTGCAGTATCTTTGGTGTTTACATTAGAGGACAGCTATGTTTATGGAGGTCTGTCTGAGAGGGGGGAGGGGACAGGATGACAGAGGAGAGGATGGGAAAAAAGAAATGAGAGAAAGGGCATGAAAAGGAGAAATGAGGATGAGCAGGGGACGAGGGAGGAGCTCTGACTCAGGACACAGTAGTATAAGGCTGTATTCAGACCAAATCAGGTGATCTGGTGAAGACGAAGGTTTTCGCATTCATTTGAATGAGGCCCAGCCCTTTAGGCTGCGGCTGTCTGAAAAAAATGCAGCGGGCTGTGGCGAAAAAACTTAAAACCAGCTCAACTTTTTCGCTGCAGCCGGCTGTGTTACGCTGTGGCAGCCAATCATGTGAAGGGACCGTCTTTCAGCGAATGACCGCCACACGTGGATTGGGAGAGGAATAGAGGACAAAACTTGACATCACAAAGTGGGTCCTGCCATGATAATTAAATGACACACAACCAGACAGCCCTGTGTCGTTTCTGCGGACCACCTGATTTGGTCTGAATACAGCCCAGGACAGAGCAAAAAAACAAAAACCAAAGGAAGGGTGAGGAAGAGGAAAGTCAAAATTTAAGTGTAGTGGTTTAAACTACTAAATATATAGCACCTCTAAGTCTATCTCCTGCGTGAAATTAAGATTTCTGCAGTCAAGTCTGCATCTACATTATTATTATTACTCACACACAAATTCCGTAATTGATATGAAAGCTATCTGGTTTATAAGTATATTGTTCTGCAAAGACTATTTTTTTATTTCAAAACCATTTTTGCTTTACTGCAAAAAATACTTTACTATTACAGCTGACATATTTCCACCTGTTGCTAGACAACAATATACTTTGCGATTTTGACAGTTCTCTTCAAAACAGTTAATTAAAATCAGAGCGTAGATAAGATTGAAATAGTGGAAATAATCTGAATTATTTACAACGCGCAATGACTCATGAATTGATTTGCTCACCGTGAAGTGCTGCCCTGCAGGGCAACAACTGACAATTATTTTAATTACCTATTTATCTGCTGATGATTTCCTTGATTTATTATTTGGACAGCAAAATGCCAGAAAAAAGTAAAAGTGCCCATTGCAGCTTCCTTAACAAAGTCCAAAGTAAAATCATTAAATTGCCTGATTACTATCATGTAAGACAATAAAAAAGCAACAAATCCCATAAATGACTAATAGAACTGTTAAACATTTGTCATTTTAGCTCTAAAAAAAATGGCTTTCATGATTTAAAAATATTTGTCAGAGAGAAAGAAATCCTTGCTGTTGCATGCATGTTTAATGAGTCATATTCATTCTTCATTGGGCTTCAACCAGCATAGCAGCGTCAGTCAGCTGACGCCTAAAACAAGATCCTGGCTAATCTCTAGCATCATAGATAGAGGTGATTTACAAGCAGACACACTTGCAATTCAGGATTTTGTCATTGTGTCTGCACAGTCAAGCTGTTAACCATCAGTGATAACCGTGGCCATGCAGTGCAAAGCTTTGTCATTTTCTGCATCAGCTGATAAAAGCATTACAGCCGGGTGAGGCTGGTCATGCCGTTTCCTTGGTGACTCTTGGCTGACGCCGCAGGGGCAGTGGTGCAAGCCGACGACTTGTTTCCACACACAACAAAGGCACGGAGCAGCAAGTTTGACTGTCTTCTGTCTCCCTTTCTCTTACATAAGCACACACATACACACACACAGTTTATTCCCCTCTACAACATGAAAGCCCGTCTCTTTCTAAATATACGTTCGAAGCAAAGTGAAGGTCGATATTGACAAGCAAAGATACAGGAAGCAACTGCTCTGCACTGCCCTTAAAGTAGATCTACTGTAAATGACCTTTAGGCACTCACTTGCAAGATAGGATGAACATCAGATACACAACATGTGCAGAGACAGGTGATGACAATATCTGTATGTCAGACACATGATAGAGTCCCACGAGATTACAGTGAAAGACTGAAGTGATACAGTGAATTCAACAGTAACTTGACCCAGTCTAAAGACAATGCATGTATTACAACAAGCTGAGAGAGAAGTGACAGCAGAGGAGCAGGCAAACATGTTTCTGGACTCGTGAGCTAAAAGCTAAGCTAAATCTGAAGACATTATGCATCTGTTCCACTGAATACACGACAGCGAGCAACACTGCCAACATGTCATTTTCCTGACTGAATCACTCACTAATATTTTGATGTATTCCAGCTGTGTCCTTTGGGTATCCTCTAACCAATGCTTTTAAATTTCAAGTGCTTTTTATTGACAACCTGAGTTGAACGAGGTTAGCTGAGCATATTTCTGTCAGTAAATATACAACAGCTCAGCTTTCCGCCAATAATCATTAAATAAGTCATTTGTCAGAGGAATTAAATATGCAAAATGAGGCTGAGCCAGATTCTGCTGAGAGGGAAGCAGTCAAACCTTACCCAACAAAGCATTTGGACAAAGGGACACTTAATGCTGCCATTAAAGCTTTTAAGGCTGCAGAAATAAGAAACAAAAGGTTCACAGGGTTCTGCCCCGTGTCAGCAATGGTGAGACATCCTTAAAGGTCATGGCTGGTCTGAAAGGTGTCAGGGGACACTGTGACAGATATTGATTCACTTAAGTAGTGTTGGAAGAAGCTATTGGATTTGAAAACATGCACATCTCACTCACACAAATCTAAAACATGTTCGTCTATCTACAACCAAAATAAAAACCAAAAGAAACCAAACAACACTTAGACTTTCCACCTCAGACAGGACATTACTAGAGCTTTGCAAGAACTAAAGTGTACAGGTGAAGTGGTGGAGGCAGAACCTTAAAGGACCATACCAGCCTATTTTTGACTTTCAGCATTAGCAGAGGTTGCCCCTCTCTTCTACAAGTATTGTTGTTAATATTTGACCATATACTTAAGTGGATCTCAGACTGCATTTTGAAACCCCATTCACAGCTGTTCATGTTAGAAAGGGTACCGAAACACTATAGGACAAGTGAGGTATAGGTAAAAGGTATTTCACCTTTTAAAAGAGAACAACTCAGTTTATTCAGTCAAAAGTTGCTGAGCGAGAGAGAGAGCGGGGAGTTGAGACCTGTGGAGATGAAAGTTATTATGCCTGGAAAATAGTTCCTTTCAACTGCTGCCTTCTTAGCTCAAACATTAGCTTGAAGACGGATTTTCACACAGAGGTTCTTTATTACTTACGCTGGCACACATTTTCAGCTACTTTCTGTACTGTTTATTGAATATGGACAAAATGTACAAAACACGATATCTCATAGATAAAGCTGTTTTGTGAAAAATGCGTCAGGTTTATGTTATCTATGTGGCTGATGTTGTCAAAAGACAATGATATGTAGTAACACTGGTATGGTCCTTTAAAGACATTAAGGACATTTCCTCCAAACAAACAGGAAATTTAGGAGCATCCATCCTGTTACAGTAAGAGGAGAGTGCAACAGTGCTGCCTTTAATGCATTAGGAGAGGCCAGGAGGGCTATTAGAGGAAACCTCCTTAGAGACAGATAGTTTGTATCCATTTGTGTCATCTTCCAAACACAGCAAAACAGTGGGGGTACTACCCCTCCGCCATGACACAGCTTTATACAATTAAGTTTTCAGGGACCAGCTGGGATAATGACATTACAAAGAAACTCTGGGACAAAGATCAATGGAGCAGATAGACAATATTCATCTGTCCTCCCATCCATGAATCCATTCGGCCAGACGTCCCCTTAGGACTGTAAAAAGCTGTCCCACTGATGCCTCTGAGTTCGATGGGAAACTCAGTTGCTCTGAAGCTTTTCTCTAGAAACCCTGAGGAGAACATGTTCGGTAAGGTGACACTTTTGAATACTGTAGGGTGTTAAGAAAAACTAATTTCAGGTTAAATAAATGGACAATCCACATAGAGCTAAAACTATTAGCTGATTTATCAATTATACATTTCTGAAATACAAACACAAAGATTTTCCAAGTTTTTTCATTGTAGAAAATTGTGCTTTTCTGTTCCTTTTTTATTATAACAGCATATTTAGTGTTTTGTTTGAAAATCTGAAAAGGTCATTTCCATCACTTTGATACTTTTTTTTAGATGAATCGATATGAGGTGAAATGAATGAGAGGGGAAACATTGTTTGCCTTAATAAAGCCTCATTCCTTCATTATGAATACAAACACCTCTCCTGCCCCTTTGCTCTGTAAAAGAGTGAGTACGGAGACAGACTGAGAGGCGTTGACAGGTTTAAAATGAATGAAATGTGGGCCGAGAACCGCGACAAAACCTCCATCTCGGTTTACCCCTCTGACATACAGGTGTGTGGTGTTACAACAACAATGTGCTGCGCTAACAATTCCTGCCACTTGATCCACTGCGCTGCCTGCCATTACAGGAAGGTGAGAGGGACAAAAAGCAACAAGCATCAGAGTCCCAGAGGAACCATGAAAGTTTGTTACACTGCATGTTCAAGATGCCAAGCATAACTAATTAAATCATCCTCAACAAGCACAGCAGTTCTTTAATGTGAATGGACAAAGAGTGAGCACTTACGATTTCAATCTTTGCTTTATTTAAGTTTAACTGCGATTTTCAAATAGATATTTCTAAGCTAACCATAATTTCTAGAAAGCCTATTAAAGCATCTAAAGATATTTAGTGCAGCTGATACTGTTCCTGCATGACCCTTTATCAAGAGAGTACATTCAAACAGCTACCACAGTCTAACTCAGTCTCAGCACAAACTCTTCCTTGTTCACTGTGAAACTAATTCACTTTGTAGCACATCACAGTTTCACCAACACAGCTGGTGTTTTTCTTTGACACGTTTCCTTTAAACTCTTATCTACATACCACTAAAGCATCAGCAAAGGACTGATTTAACATTCACATGCACACAGGAGCATGTGACATTATGACTAACTTTTCAATCAGTCCAATGTCTGCACTTAAAAGCAAAGGATGAGGGTGTAAAGAAAGAATTTACACATCATTTTGTAAATATTTCAGTTTAGGGCAGATCTATTTGTGCAGGCTGCTAAAATTAACTCTGATGTATGAGTAACAATGAGTGTGTATATAAATATATTTGTCCTGGGGTCTATGCGTGCGCATTTAATGCAGAACAGCACAATCACTGTAGCATCTTGCTAGCGAAACAGGAAAGCTCTGGCCTGGGCAGGACTGCTACTTAGGCTAACTACTTCCTGTCAGAGAGATTAGAGAGCAGGATGATCACACAGGCTGCCAGGCTGTTTCTCACTTCGTAACGCCAGGCGTTTAGGATGGCTCCACAGGCACAATCAATGAGGCTCATTATGCTCAGCTATATATCTGAAATGTGTGTCATGGCGAGGTTTTATGAGGAGAGGCAAAGTGGTTATAGCCACTAATCAAAAGGAATCTTCCTGGTGTGGAATACTGAATGCAAAGATGTGAGCTGTTCACAAATCTCGTCATCAGGGACAGATATGACGACGGTATCTCAGCTCATCATCTCGCCCTCTGCAGGGACTTAAGACCCATCGTTTCTCTCAGTGAGAGGACACTGAGAGTGCAGGGAGGCCGGAGTGCTAGGAAGGCACAAGGGAGAAGGCGTATGAAAAAAAAAGCCCAGAGGAAGTTCAGCATCCTGTGTTAAATCGCGTCTGTTTCCTAATAAAACCTGCACTCCATTGTCAAGCCAAAGTCATCTCCCCCTGGTCACCACAACCTTCAGCTGACGGCATCTTGGCATCGCTAAAAGGACAGAGAATTTAAATAGTTGACACACTGGAGTATTGTCTTGACAAAAAAAGAGTTACTCAGAGGAAACACTTAAGTCACTTCTAACTAAATTCTGATTAACAACAACAAGTGGTGTTTGCTGGCTGTTTCATTAGAGGTTCCTCTGATGTGGTTAATTATGAAACACAATACCAACACTATTTGCTCCTACACAATCGAAACCAATGCTGGATAGATGATGACATATGCAGATGACTTGCGATGTGAATATGTAGGTCATCGCAAATACGAAACACACATTTTCTCTGACATGCAGGGAAAGTTCTCTGCGGCTGGTTGGTGGTACGGCGGCCAAAACTGCAGGCCCCTCACTGGAAACAACCACATGAACAATCAGAGTCGCCCAGGACCAATTAGTTTGCTCATGTTCTATTTATGGAACATTTAGCAGTCATGAACCTGCGTCAGAAAGCAGGAGCAAAGTGAACAATTTGTACTCTGGTGTTTTCTATTGATTATTAAGCTTTGCTACGTGGCTGGAGGAGTGGATGGTGTCAAATAGTAAGACATGGCTGCCAAAACTTAAAAAATGAGAGAGAAGGGGGGGAGAGGGAGGGTTGACAGAGAGAGGGGGAGGTGGATGAAGCAGGCAGCAGAGAATCCAGCAATGACGGCAGAGACCAGAGAACAACATGCCAAACCCTGGAAGTCATTTCCTTCTTCGTCAAAGACTTTTATGGAATTCTAGCAGCGTGGCTAACGTAACAACGCTAAGGGAGAGACAGAGAGAGACACTCCACACCACACGCCTCCCTCCGCCTTCTCGCTTCCCCTCCCACTTTTTTAAACATCCAGACGCTATCCTCAGCTGTCTTTTGTGAGGCTAAGCAGAGAAACACAACCAGAGTACCTCCAGTAGTGTAAGCGTGGCAACATTCGCACCCATAATTTACATTTGCTGGCTAATGCTACTCGCTCAAGAGTCTCTTTTTAATGCTACTCAACCTAGCGTTCCTTTTTTGGGGGTTCAAAACATGTTGGGCCTGGCATTCTTACGAGTCTTGACTTAAGGACATTGAGTTCTCAATTATCACTAAAAGAGGCCTTTAGAGTGCGCCACAAGCAATGCACTTGTGAGATAATTTATATCTTTAGCACTGCAAGTTTGCAGTTTGCAAGTCCTAAAAGCTAAGTAACTTGGGAATATTCACCTTAAATTCAATAAAACTCCCGCCAGCTAATGTTGTTTGTACAACATTTGCTCTTCCTTCTAAATGGCCCAATATTAGCTTTTAGAGAGGAGGCTGGCACTTGGGAAAACATCAACAAAGTCAGAGAAAGCAGCAATGATGGTGAGCAACGGAAGGATGAAAAGATTACAGGAGCGGGGGACCGAGGGGTGGTCAATCAGCTGGCTTTAAATACAGCTCTCCTGGAGGGCTGCAGGAGAAATGAAAGCAGCGTTTGCTACCGTGATCAATAGCTAAGTGCCTTCCTGGCATTTGTCTGTTTAATCCATTATCGAAGGCCATTTGAGCCTGCGATGTGGACAGGCGACCTGCAGCTCACAGGATGAGTTGAAAGATGGAACCAGGATGCATGTGGGCAGGACACACCCACTGACACCGACGCGCAGCTCTGCTCACGTGTGGAAACACAAGCATGAATACTACTAATCAACACTGGCTGCTGTGTAAAAGACTGCAGATGTCAGCACATTTCTCCTGGAAGCAACTATAAATAAAAAAAAAAAAATTGTTGACCTCATGGAAAGCATTGACTGTATCATAAGAGGTCCCTCAGTTTGGTGTGTATAAGACTGGGAGACAGAATGAGAGCGGTGGGGGAGGACAGAGAGATGTGTCATTGCACCACGATGTCCTTTCAATGAGAGACAGACGCGCTGCCTGCCAAAACTCTGCGGTATCTACGTGTCCCTTCTCACGGCACCATGTATATGTGCACGCATGTTATCACATGTACTGTAACTATGTATAACCATCACATCCAAGCAATCAGCAAATCCAGCAGTGGGTGTGTGACAGCACTTCAGAGGTGCTCAGTGAGGGCTGCGCAGCACTGTCACCGGTCAGAGCTGGGAGGTACAGAAACAGGTCAACAACAAAAGAAAAGAGGCTGAGGACTTTTCCCACAGAGCGGTGTCACGTGAGGACTGTTTGCTCTCTTTAATCTCATTACAGGGCTGGGTGACACTGCCTGAAAATTATTTAGCAATATTTTTTGGCCGTATCTCGATACAGGAAATAAATCTTGTCATTTTTAAATAGAATAGATCTTTATTGTCATTGTAACATGTACAACGAAATTAAAAATGTCCTCAAAAGCACTTTATTAATGCTAGAACTGGGAGAACTGGAACAAACACCATCTCTGATGTGACAATATGGTAGAAAAACTTATACAAAATATTGACACAATGAGATTTTTAATCAACAATCATGAGTATAGTGGATATAATGAATAAATTGGTAAAGACAAGTATTAGAACAAGTGCAACAGTCCGGTAAATTCATAAAACTACATAATTTAACTGTCATGCAGTCTTTAAAACCAGGAAAGACACCATTTATTTTATCTCACAATATAATTTTATCCCAAATCTAAAATGATATACAGTCTCATATCTTAATAATGATATAATATCTTTATATCGTCCAGCCCTATCTCATTAGTATGCACAGACTGTTTCCTAGATTGTACACTTATACACTGATAAATGCCGGTGTTAATTATACAAGAAGTCTCCTTTAATAG
>MDSQ01000437.1_pt1 | contig 10565 bp, 6 predicted proteins | sample 1008251 | NCBI WGS metagenome assembly MDSQ01 (sample SAMN05526597, study PRJNA338239) | gut metagenome | isolation source: Hindgut content | host: Naso unicornis | place: Saudi Arabia: Red Sea | collected 2016-05
CCAGCAAGCTCAACCACAGCACTGGCTGACAGCTGGAGTTTCTCTCTGGGAACTGTGCTGTGGCTGCTCCTAATGGATGTGTTAAATGCAGAGAACCAATTTGACAACATTGTATTCAGTGAAATTGTATGTGACAAACAATTATTATTTTTAATTGCTTTGAATGCCAATTTAAGGTGCTGTTTGTTGTCATATTCAGGTATGTGGGACACAACCACTGCTCTTTGTTTTTATCATTATTAGCCTGAAAACCTCATCAGATGTTACACATTTCGTCACATAACGGCATGACTTGGCCCTATTGTCAACTGACTGGAGGCAACAGTTGAAACCAAAAAGGAGGCAGAAAGCAGTGAAAAGCAATGAAATACCAGAATAACACCACATTAATTAACTGTGAACAAACTGCCTTCACCACAGAAGACAATTCTCCCTTTCTGACTGTTCTTTGGTAGATAGAACAAATATTGATTTCTGTTAACGCTTCCGTTGACTTGACTGTAATTTACACTATTTATTCCTTAGTGGAAGAAAATAGACAATTCCCAAACACACAATCTGCAGAAAATATTTCAGTTTATAGAATATTCAGGTTATTATTTAAAAAATGAACAAATTGCATTTTTGCGTGGTATATGCTATGATATGTAGTGATGTGCTTCCATGTAAATGTTTTGTGTTTGTGACTGTCAGTCAACTCACTTGTTTCTACAGTCAACGTGTATGTGCACGTGTGGTGTGAAGAAGCAGGCCGTGTCAAAGTGTAACTTGACAACAGGTCTGGTTTAGAATGGTGTGTGCTTTGAGTTTGTGTGACAAGACACATGAGGTATACCTCCATACCCTAACATTGCTTTGTCAGAGGGCTTTACACTTGCAGTGACGGAGGAAATTTCAGATGACAGATGAGAAAGAGGAAGACAGAAAGAGAAGTTCCCTGCTCTGCCTCTATTCCCTTTTCGTTGTCTTTGTATTAAAGCTGTAATATCTTTTTATCTTTCCACTAACCATTCAGACAAATGCCGTAATATACACTGTTGAGCAGTGAGTTCCAACAAACATTTTTACTTATATCAGAAATATTACTTGGAATTATGCTTAATTTCTTTCCTGTCCCTCTATCAAGTTGTAAATACAGCTGCAGCTCAATGTGATTGTCACTGTAGCTTTGTCAAATCACCCGTGACTAAGGAGCCTGTTACAGTATCTGTTCACACATACACACACACACACACACACACACACACAAACACACTTCAATGGTCTCTGTGTGTCTAGAGTGACACTGACAGCTGGTGAGGATCATGTGAGAAATGTGACCACTGTGTATTGTGTTTTCTGGCTCTCGTGATGTGGTGTGCGTGTCACCGCGTGTCTTTGTGCAAACATATCAGTGTGTTGGCGGAGGCTGCACCAGACACCCAGGCAGATTTCTTTTCAGAAAGGTGCATGGGTGGATTTGGAGCAAGATTTTTTAAGACTCAGAGAGATATATGAGAGTCTTAGGGAAAACCTCAAAACTCTTGAGGGGAAAGTATGTAGCTGTGCTAGCCAGTGTGGTACACTGCTGTAGTGTTAGATGATTTTAAAGTAGGATTATTTTGCTCTGTTCTACCGCTGTGAGCAAAGAGACCGACATTATCCACCACAGGCCTATACGTACACACACACACACACACACACATTCACAAATGCCAATGCTTTCACTCTCTCTTCCTCACAGCCATATGCACAAACTCAGCATGCCAGCTAGCAGGTGGTGAGCTATCATTGAAAGCCCCATCTCTCATCTTTTCCTGCCCACTTTCTTCTTCTTCTTCCTTTTTCCTTATTTCTTCTCAGTTTTCTTCTCCTCTTTCGCCCACTGTGCTGACATGCACCTACTGGCACTTGGATTTTCACTTATCCTCTGTGGTCGTAATTGATTTTAGACTGTGCTATTCAGCCTTTCTCTGGCACCCTGTTGTTAAAAGACACCTGCAGAGAGACAGATAAATAGATGGATAGAGAAGACGGCAGTATACTTGGCCTGTCAGCGAAGAGAAATATAATGGTTTGGGTTTCATCACGCCTTTGCTCTTAGTCTGCTTCTCCTTTTATCTCAGTTTCCATTAAATGTTCATCGTACTACTTTTCTGACTCAAATAAGCAGGAAGTTCTTTTTGCAGTTGAGTGAATTTTCTTTTTCTGTTTACAGACAGCCCTTCTCGTTCAATCGTTTGTGATTAGAAAAAGTTATGAATGATGGAAAACCAACTTTTGTCCTTTTTCTTACTGTCTATCATTTAATAAATGAAGCATTCATTAAATGAACATTTAAAAGTTGGTAAAAGATGTACTCAAAGACGAGTCCCACATGCACTATGATAGAGATGTGACATCGCTGTCACCATACACTCCTAAAAAAAGCACCCATATTGTTTTTCAAGAATCAAAACAGTGTATTACTTTCACTGGCAGGGGTACGACGATGATCCTGGAAAAATGTGAACACGTCAGCAGGACCACTGTTACTGATTCTCCCTCCACCTATTGTCAGAAGTTACTTTAAGTCACTTATGGATGCGTCACGTAGGCGTTGTCGGTCATAGTATCCATCCTGCATTGTGTGCTGGAACAGAGGAAACTATTCAGCGACACACAGCACAGCGAGGAGAAAGAGTAGGTGGCAAGGCAACGTTCACAACTATCAGAGAGGAAAGAGTGTAATGTGCAGAATAGAGAGGCACAGGACAGATGCTATGCAGCTGCTCATACACACAACCATGGTAATGCAGCTTGTGTAGGCGTGCACTGACTGGCTCTGCACCGGCAAATACATACCCCACATGCAAGCAGGTGTTTGTACTCCACAAAATTTGCCATTCCTTTAGCTGATAGGTCAAAAGTGCAGTTTGTATGTACGCATACAAATTCTACATTTGCAAGAATATTCCTGAGTTTTCCCTGAAATGTCTACTCAGATAGGAACTTTTTAACTGAATGAGAGAGCATGCACAGCCAGATATTGGTAGCGGTGAACAGAATTTCTTAAATTGGCATCCTGCTGATAGCGGCTGAAAAAACTGGTGACACGTCTCACTGGGACTCCATAGAGAGAAGGGTAAAATCATGTGAGACAGAGGATCATCAAACACAGCTTGATTGAGATACTTCAGAGAGACAGAGGGGAGACAGTCTACTTATGGTAGATATGAAGGCCAATCAAACCTTGCAGTTATCCCTAGTGAACTTCATTAAAGGTTATTCTGGAAAGCTGCTGATCAATCGCTCAATATCGTCCTGCGTAATCTACGTTGTTGGTGTAAAGGCATTTTTCCAGCTGTCATGCAAGACGAGATGTATAGTAGATACCACAAGGTCACCCAGATCGATTTCCGTTCAACCCAGAGATGTTGACAAGCGTCGGTGCTCTCATCCAATTTGTTTAATGCTCAAATTAAAAGAGTAGAATCTTGAGGTGCAATTTGCTTGAAATTGCACCTTAGGTCTCCACTCTCAGACATTAATATAAAACTAAATGAATGTATAATCAAAGGGAATGATGATCGATGAGGGAGGAATGGAGGACAGGGAAAATAAGGGCTGGTTATCAGTATTCAGTGTTACCAACTGAATTAAATTAACACCATCAACGACTGAAAAATACCAGTTTATTTTGAATGTTGTGCTCATCACAGCTGCTTTTAGTGTTGTTTTCAGTAAGCAGCATCATGTGTAAATGTGCATTGTTTAAATATGCATGTTGGACTATTGATGATATGCCAAAAAACACATACTGCTCATATTCAGCCCAAAGCAGTCATTGCTTCAGGTTCACATTTGAAAGCTGACTGGATATTCCGTGTTGCTATGGGTAGAAGTTGTCTGTGAAAGTATATACTTCCTATAGAAATATTATCGCAAAACAACTAAAAAACAATGTACCACTGAGAGATTAACTTGAACATAATCATTATGAACAGTCACACTCTAACACTGTAAGCTCACTCTTATGTTCTCATGTCTCTTCAAGCTCCTCTACATAACTACATCACAGTGCACCTTCATCAACATCAGCTTGATTCAATAGACGGCAATGAGCACTCTGTAGTAATTGGATCACAACAAAACTGCATTAACTGCTCTGCACAGAGATAATGGCATCATAATTGAAATTCACTCATTTGCATAAGCAAATGGCTGATTTTATGAATGCTTTCATCCACAAAATATCGGAATAATCTGTGGATTTAAAATTCTGTTTATTACCGTCTCTGTAATTACCAAATAACATTGAGGACAGGGACAGTAGGTGAGAGGACAAAAGAGGGACAGGAAAGTGCAGAAAATGATAAAGCTCTGTAATGCTCTCCTAAATAGTGTAATCTATGGATCCTTATATCAAATTGCATCAATATATATATTTATAGATATACATAATGATCAGCAGCAACGATCCATGAAGGTTAGTAATGTCCCTCCTCGTATAAATGGCTATTTTATGAAGAACCAAGTGCTGAATAAATTCTGATTTGGCTGGTCGATGTAGCAAAACAAACTCCAGATATGTTTTTTTTTTTTAAAAGTCTGGTCTTCCTCTTCTTCCACTTCCTGACTTTCTGACAGTTGATCGTTTTTCTTCTGCTCTGCTCCTCTCACCATTGCTCATCCTCATCTTTCACTGTCACACCCCTTCAGTGGTGGATGTCTTTTTAATAGTCCAAGACATTACGACTAAACAGAACTCTCAGATTACAGATATTTGATGAGTTGGATCACTGGTCACTGTGCTGTCAAGCATTGCTGTTTGATTTGTGACTGCAGCCAGCTGATTTAATCTAAAGAAGATCCCATAATTATGAATTATGGACATGCCTTACACTGTGAGCTGCAACAGTCTCTGTCTTCACAAGTGTGTGAAGGGAAGCAAGACCAAGCCTTTGAATGTGTGTCTGTGTTTGCATGTATTGAAGGGATATTCAGAGAACATTACAAGAGATTGCTCATTTTTAAACAATGTAGCCTCAAGCTGAGTTGTTGTGAGAGAAATGAGTCTGGCTCATTGCAGCAGCACCAGCGGATGCAGTCAGTGAGTGAAAAGTTTTTCTTCAACGCCATGTTCACCAGGTGGTGTTGCACTGTGGTCCTCGTGCAAGGAGAATCTGCGCTATGTATATTGAGATAGCTTGTTTGTAACAACCAAGAAATTTTCAATCAATCACAATCTACTGTGGGTGCACACAAATCAGAACACATTTATTTAATACTTGTTTCTCAACTGTCTTTTCTTTATGAGAACAGAGTTTAACCTTAGAGCCTTATTACAGTAAACATCTGGGAAGCAGCTGGAGTATCTTTAAGTTCAATGTATATGTAGCTGATCCAGCAATTTTCATTTCTCTGAAGAGAAACCATGAGAGTCCCTTTTAATAGAGTCAGTAAAATGTTATGTTTTTATAACAGTGTTTGTATGGTGATAAATAAAGGACACATCAAAATATGTACCTATTTGATATCAGTCTAATGTGGTCTTTCTGAATGTTTCTCCCCCACAGGAACAGATGGCCAACGGCGTTCATGGTCCTGGACCTCTGCCTTCCTCATCTGTTTTGTTGATTGGCTCTTATAGTCTGGACAGGGAAGGACTGAAGAAGCTGGGAATCGGGCTCACTCTGGCTGCAGCCATCTTAGCCTTCATTGTAGAGAAACTGTACTGATGGAGAAGCTGCAAGCTAAAAGAAGACAGGGGAGGACGGTGACAACAACAAAGCGGTCGCCCCTGATCTAACGTAGCCTTCTTCATGTGTTTTAATTCACTTTGAAATGAACTCAAAGAAAGTCGTCATCAGTGACAGTCAAGGATTTTTTTGAATGTTCTGTGAGAGGTGAGATCTCTGTGGTTGTAGACAGCTGAGTTTTTGCTTTTTTAATTAAAGGACATAGTTTACCACTTAGCAATCATTTTGCTCTGTTTGCTCGAAACAAAGGGACTGTCTTTTCAATTAAGGAGTCAACACACACCAATCACAGGTCAGCTGTGTTCACAGACCTCTCCAAGCTCTCTTTATACAAGCCTTTTTGTGTCAGCTCTTTGAATAATCGTGACACTGTCCTGTCCATTATTCACCGATGGCTGCAGTGTCACGTTGTACAGAAACAGTTGAATAAGTGGTGTCTGGCTTTTTTGTCTCTCTCAGTAGCTGTTTCACAGATAAATGACACACAACTCATCAAGCTGAACACATTCTGGTCGTCTGTACCAGGGCAGAGTCTGAGGATGAGGAAACTGTTGACCACGTTAGCTTGCTGAGTTTCAGAATGGCTTAAGGTGTGAGTGAGCTTGTTAAATTGAAAATTGGAGGGAACACTTTCTATGAAGCCTGTGTCTATAATGCATTATAACACATTATGAACATACATGACGTATTATAACACATAATGAACACACTTATAATATGTTATGCTTATTAGTATGATTTTTCAGCCCTATAGGTGCATTATAATGCATTACGAGAATGTTTGTAATGCATTATACATGCATGCTTTATGTAAAGTGTTACCAAATTAAAAATTGAGTCATCCCACATAATTTTTTTTAGAAGTGCTGAGCAGGTAGATCTCCAATTACTGCGTTGTCTGTCTTCCCTCAGTAAAAGGAATTTTGTGTCATTTGCAGTATGTTACCTTATTCTGCAGAAAGAAGTTGTGTTTTTAATACTCTTCAAAGTATTTATTTTTGAATGAGAGACAAGAATAAGATATTTTGAGATCGTCACCGCATCTGACGTTTTTTAACGTTATTCTTCTGTTTTAAGTGTTTGTTCAAAATGGTTTTTGTTTGATTTATTTCATGGTTTTATGCCTCATACATTGAAGTCAAATTTATTTTATTTGTTATATATGTTTTACAATATTAAAACATTACTGCAGTGGTTTAGATGGACGAAGCTGACTGTTGTAATTGACCCACCTTTTTGTCCTACGGAAAGCTACACCCAATGTGACTTATTACACTTGTATATGATGACCCGCTCTGGTGCCAACTTAAAGGATTGTTTCACGTTATTTCACCACCTCTAGTTGTGTCAAACTGATATCTGCCTCTACAGAATCACAATTAAGATGAATGGAGTTTCATAATTGGAGCTTTAAGCATTGAAATAAAAATATCTGTCACTCTGGATAATCTGTAGAGTACATCTGTTTCCACAGGGATTCTGACTTCTGCAGAAGTGTTCCAATGAAAACTGTTCATAGCGATATCTGTGAATTATCCAAACCACCACAAACAGAAGTTAAATAGCATGCATGGAAGTGGCAGAAGTCTCAGGGCAGATATCTCTGAATGTGGGTAAAGCATTGGGACGAGAAGTAATGGTGAACGAGAAAATTTATTTGACTGTGTAATACAGCTACTGATGATATGTGGACTGTGTGTGGTGTCTGAGTTATTATTGACTGTATATTATTTTTGTGTCCCATCCATCCAATATGACAATAAAGGACAAAATCAGTTTGTCATAAGTAAAATGACTGAGTTTTTGATTGATTAACCACTTCGTTGAACTGTGAAATTTTTAAGATTTACCATAAAGTAAGTCCTATAGAATGCCTGTGGGAGTGTTCCATGTCTCCTTACTGTACAGCGCTCAGTGTGTCTGTCAATTTGTTGTCATGTATAGAGTCTGCCTGTTTTTCTCTCTAATGTCTTTCTGTTTTGAGGTACAACAGTCCCAACATGTGCTCTGAAATTTCCGACAGTTAATAATGCATGCCCCAATTTATGTGTCACATTGCGCCAGCACATGTGTCTCTGTCAGTATGTCTGTATTTTTATCTGTGTGTGTGTTTGTGTGTGTGCATATATTCCTATCCACAAGTGTCCCTATCAGCTTGTTTGTGAGCTTGTTTCTGTGTCAGAAGGTGTGTGTGTGTATGTGTATGCCTGTGCTGTCTGATGTAGTGTCTGTAGTTCCCTCCAATGCTTAATTTAGCAGAAAGCCAGCATGTGTGCATCTGTTTGTGTATGTGTGCTTCAGGAGTGACAGGACTCATCTCTCGTTCAGAAAGGCCCGTTATTAGATACACCACTGTTTGTAGCCTGCACACATGCGCGTGCTGGCTTTGTATTATCTGGATGTATGATGCGTGTCACACATTCTTGTTGACACTTGTACATGCATGTAACCTGACTTTTTGTATCCGACTGGTGCATGGCACGCACGCACACACACACACACACGCACAGTACACTGCAGTTCTGTATTTTATGGGCAAATGATGCGCATCAAGCAAACTTGCACCAAAGCTTTATATTATCCGATCAAATGATGCGTGTCTCACACATAGGCACACACACTAGCTTTGTATTATGTGATCAAATGATGCGTGTACCTATGAAGCTTGTTACATCCATCCAGCAGTGCCCTGTATTATTCTGCAGCCATCCATACTGTGACAGTTCTTTTGATGCTTTGTAAGCACATTTCCTCACTGTGTATGTCAGTTACACTGCATTGTTCTCCAATGAAATATGGATGCGACGACACCCTTTATGTTTGGGAGATCATCACTTACTATGAAATATTGAGGCGGGAACCATGCGAAGGAGATCATTATTCACTTTGCATCATTCACTTCAGTTGTTTCTAATAAAAGCAAGAGTTTCTGAATTCTTGTCTTAGTTGCAGCTGGTGTCAATTTGTCATCTACATAGTGACGTTCTTTTGATGTGAAACAGAGCGACTTTGGACGCAATATAAGGGAGGTTGAACATTAATGTGCCTGTCTGTGTCATATTTCATCTATCATGTTATGTTACTTCATTTCATTGGTTCAGGTGTTTAAAATTACAAGTGGATAGCTTGCCTAAAAATGAAAGAAGAGTGTTTATGTTTTGAAACAAGGTATTTTTAATAGGCTGAGATGCTACATTACTGCAAGTGAAACATAGTAAAGAATCTCATGATTTTCAGTGGGTTTTGTTTTTGATTGTTATGTGTTTTCATCTGATCTTTGAACTGATGTCAGGGGCAGATCAAAGTAAGGTCTTGCAGAATTGTGTTAGACAGTTTTTGCCATGTAAGGTAGATCACACAGCTGCAGTGAGAGGCATCATGGTGTAAAATCAGACACTCTTCACTGTTGAAATTGGCTGATGTTGACTTTATAATTGGCATATTTTTAAGCTGTTTTATGGAAAGACAAACATAGCAGTAATGTGTTTTCCTCAGCAAAAAGTCAGTGCAGGCTGCCATAATATTTGCCCATTGATGCAATGTAAGAACGTCAAATGTAGAGTCGCCTTCGAAGGCCTAAAAATATTCCAGTCCACACAAGTACAGTTTTAAATAAATCATCAAAATAAAAACACACAAAATCAGCTGAAGCACTATCATGGTTAGGGGTAGTACAAAATGTAGATTTGGCTGTCCATTGCCCTGACTCCTGAGATACGATTATTGAATTGCTGGAGCTAAATATTGATATTTAATTAAATTAATTTGCTGCCGCAAACCAATATCCAATGCCAATAGATATGCCAATTTGAGCACCAGTGTCACTTCTTCAAGACTTCTCGCATCGGTGCTTATAACATGAATGTAGATAACGTGAGTGGAAATTAATAACGTCGAACAGTGATTTAAAAAAAAGCCACTTTCTAGTCTGAACTGTGGACCCACTTTGGCTTTTACAAAATCAATGGCACTAACAGAAATTGTTTATTCATGTGTGTAATGTATATATTTTGTATTTTACAGTGAGACAGATACTGTGATGTATCATTATATGATTTCCTTGCAATATATCAATTATTGCAGAATCTCTGTATCATGATATTATTGTTATAGTAGGCCATGTATCACATATCATGAGTTACAAACCAACAGGCAATGGTTTATAACCCTTACCTGATAGCCATGTTGGACAATTAGAAGCCTAAAAAAGCTGTTTCTCGTAGGCTAAACACAACTGGAGGTTGGACTGGTTCTCGTCCAAAACCTGCTAAGTTAACGGTGGGAACTGTAATGAAAAAGTGACTTCATATGTATGTGCAAACATGTTAAATGTCCCACTGCAAATTTTAGCACCCAGACTATATCCTCTCATGTAAACAAAAAAGAAAATGTGCAAAAGTGCAATATCAACATAGAATATGCGGTCATATGAATATGCAAAAGCTGGTCTTCTTTTCTAGCTTTGTCGTTATCATTCATACTCAGCTGATCCAAAGTTCAGGAAAACTGAAAAAACTTAAGATTAAACCTTGATTTCACAGAAGACAAGTTGAACACGAAACACACATTTAGTGGTAGAGCACTGAATTAATGTCAACAACCGGCATGACTTAAGCTCACACGGAGGGTCTTGACATTAGCTACTGGCTGACAGAGCTTCTCATTAGCCACAAATCTCAGGCTGTGACCTTTTCTTTACTGCCTAACGAAATAAATTCCTCAGTAACTTCTGCATCTACCACTGTGATTACTTTACTGAAGCTCCTGCTTGTGCGTTTGTCTGGATATCTTTATACTGGAGAGCACATCACATAGATCATTCATCTGAAAAAAAAAAAAAGAAAA
>MDSQ01000438.1_pt1:0-5000 | contig 10564 bp, 7 predicted proteins | sample 1008251 | NCBI WGS metagenome assembly MDSQ01 (sample SAMN05526597, study PRJNA338239) | gut metagenome | isolation source: Hindgut content | host: Naso unicornis | place: Saudi Arabia: Red Sea | collected 2016-05
GTAACAGATAACAGATCATCCTGTTTAATTAAATGTTTAAACATCATAAGTCTTGATTTATGATAAAAAAAAAATCTTATTAATAAGCTTTAAGGAAATATAGTTTTAACCTCGACCGCAGCAAACATCAAGCAAACAAAAGATGAGATGAGAGCTGCAGAGGAAAGAGATTTATTCTGCTTTGACACAAATTAATTAAGAACTTAATTAAGAAGAAAATTAAGTAAAACTTAATCTTGTTGAAATTAATGTGCAAGTACCAAGAGTCTTATTTTTAATCAGAAACTTTCCGCTGGAAATCTGCCATTTGAACCTGAGCTTCATCCAAACTAGACCACAAAAAGATGTCATCAGCTGGAAAACTATAAGATTAAGCGTGATTTAATCCACTTATAAACTTAATCCTCCTTTGTCCAAGCAGCCTTTGGGCTAATGATCGGGCTCATTATGAAGATGTCAGCGCTGAGCTGAAGTGCTGTCCTGTGCTGTGCGTGTAGCTGCAGGCTGAACCAGTTCTGTCTTTAATAACATAAATCTGAACATGTTAAAAGAGGTTAAACACCGACCTCACAAACCAGCCTGCATACAAAGAAAGTGTTCATTATTATCATTTGTCTTCAAAGAAATCCATCGGTGTGTATTTACTGGAGTAAAATCATCTCTTGCTGTAAGAGCTGATGAGGTTTATATATATGTAGTGTGTGGTGGTTCTCATGGTTGAAATGATGATAATGATGATTGATTTATATTGGTCAGCTCGTCTTTTATCTTTCACAGCAGACTGCAGCTTCCCACATACTTCTGTCACACCATAGAACAACTATAAAAGGATAAAACTGAAGGAAAAATAACATGGAAGCAATGTTGCATTTGGCCACAACTGATAATCCAAGTTTACTTTGGCCGAACCTTCGCAGTTTAATTTACTGATTCTCTATAAGTGTATTTGCCGCAGAAATCATCCCACCAGAGTTCCTGCCGATGCGCCTCAGCTGTGCATGAATCCCTCCGTTTGGCTTGCAGGTCCAGGACAAAACCGGGCGGCGTTGACGACTGTGTGTGGTGGATACTGTTTGTGAGTGCACCTTATCCGCGTCTCCGCACACCGCTTGGCACCACCTTCAGGATGGCGTTAACGATCTGCACGAGATTTACCGACGAATATCAACTGTTCGAGGAGCTTGGGAAGTAAGGAAGCACATTTTTTATCATCTGGCATCATCTCTGTGTGAATTGTCAGGCTGTTATGTAATAGGCCCGCTTGGCTTAGGGACGCGGATTCCGAGCGCCGCGTCTGCGTTTTTGTAGTGTGAGTGCGCGACAGCCATGAAATCTGTGATGCAGGGGGATAAATACGCCATCATGTTGCTACCATGCAGGCCTGTGCAGTTGCATTTTGTTTGTTTTAATCTCACATCCGAAGCCCTGCTTACATTTTGTGCTTACGAAAGAAGATGCCGAAACGAGCGTGTCGTCATTTGCCTCCATCCTGTGCAGCCACCGATGTTGCATTTCAACCTTTGGGTCCACAGGGTGTTGAGAAGCTCCCATGTTGTAAACTGAACCGGGGTGAAATGCATCGGGGTGGGTGAAACGGTGTGATTTGTTCCCCCACCCCCTCCCTCTCTATCTCTCTTACCCATCCCCAAATCCTCCTCCTCCTCCTCCTCCTCCTCCCGCGTGACAGAAATACACGCTAAGTAATGCGACTGCAGACCATGTAGTTGGCGATGACACATTCTCCAGCCAAGCATCGAGCTGCGGTCAATTATCAGACACAGGCAGGGAATTCCTCACCCCTGATAGAGACACACAGAGAGAGCCACGCACCTGTGTGCGCGCGCGCCCTAATGGACATGTAGGTTGTTTGTACCTGTGTGGTCGTGTGCTACCTGACCTGAAGTCTGTCCAGTAACTCTGCTCAGTGTACACAGTCCCAGATGTCTGCGTTCTGGGGTTGACTTTCAGCCAAAGCAAACAGGGAGAAGGAAACGTACCCTCTCTTACCTAGTGTCTCCCATCACCCCCACTAATGGAAGCCTGAATTTATAGTGAGGAAGAGGAAATCTCCTCTACAGCACCAGTCCCCTGTGTTTATGATCCTTTGCTGTGCTCATCTCACTCCATCTGTCATTAATAATGCAGTCATATTGCTTTTATAGTACCTTTTAACTCACCTGATCTCTTTACAGTGTGTGAACAATATTCCTGCTCACACTGGCATACAGTAAAGTAGACTAAATATATACTTACATTGATATTTGTAAAATATAACTACCACAACGTTTTATATTAATTTTATTTGTATTTGTATATTTTATACCAGTCTGTTTGATGTCAGACTGACTAGAAACTGGATAAAGTCTGCCTTTGTTTCTGTCATCATTACATCATTCTTCACTGGTTTTCAGTTGTGTTGCAGAGCTGATGTAAAAAAGACTGAACAGTGTTCCCCATAACATTATTGCAACTGACTAATAAGTGTATTAAATCATTAGAGCAAGTTTCAAGAGTTATGTAGACTTAATTATTGTAGAAAATGGCTTGCATTTTCAGTTAAATTAAAGCGAGCAATTCAGTCAGATTTCCAAAACACAGCAGTGTTGTTTATACACACGTTTGTTGCATCTTGTCCGTTAAAAGGGTCAACTGTGATTTTTCCGCAAGGAAATACAGCATTCAAACTCTATTAAAGAATTCTAAAAAAAGACATGTCCCAGAATAGATGATATTTATTCTCATGTCACTGTTGAGTGTACCTGACCTTTGGTCACCCATAAACCCATTTTCTGCATCCCTACACAGGATATTTTCATCATTTTACTTAAGTACATAATCCAATGGTCTAACCTGGTCATGTACAGTGTATTCCATGAAATTCTGGAACCACATGTGTCAGAGAACTTGAACAGACGTAGAAACTTCCTCATCATGCTAAACTTGAACCTTGATCAAGCTAGCTTACTTAAAAATTCAGGTAAATCTATTGTGCAGCTACTATCCTTTCTATCATGTATAACTGTGCCGACTCTGCTAACAGACACAGTTAGCATATGCACCTCACAGTGCAACTATAAAGGATAGTAAAGTAAAATTCTTACGTAACAAGCTGTGCTATGATCATTTCCTTTACCAAATCCCCTATAAATTAGAGGTAAGCTTTAGTGGCAAGCTGCTCACTCTAGATGAAGTTAGATAACATGTTTATGGTACACATCACTATATACTTAGTGGTAATTACAACAGCATAACAGTAGTGTTATTTCTCATATTATACTGTTTTAACCAAACATTGTATGATAAGATAACACCCTACTTGTCAGCCATGAGAAGTGCATCAAGAGAAAGAACAGGGTTCATTTGAGGTAATGAATACATTTTCTGTTTTGTCTCTCCAGTGGCAGCATCCTAGTGCCTCTGTTTGTTATGGCAGGATTCTGTCTAAGTATTTCTGATATTGTCTGGAGCTGGACAGGATGAGAACCAATTTTTATTTGAAAGAAAAAGGCGTGCACAGTCGAACAGAGATGGGGGCTGAATAGCAAGGCAGCCTGCGTGGCTGCAGAGCTGAGGCTCCATGGCTGCATTTAAAGATGGGAGATGCGGCACTGTGCTCTTCTCCTTCCTCAAATATAGCTGACCTAGTTTTTTGATCTTCATACATGTGCTCGGAACATCAGAACAACACGTGGCTTGAACAAAAGAAGGCTGGCAGGTACCTTGGTTGGTGTCTCTGGTCTCGTGTGCTTATGAGGACAACGTGTACTGTAGATATGAGGTGTGAGTGTGTTTGCACGAGTTGCTGCACAGACACTGCATATGCCTTTGTGCAAATCAATGGTTTACTAGATCTCTGGTTTCTCACCTCTGATTTTATGTCAGCTGGTATTGATCAGACCTTGTGCTGTGCATTTTGAATATATCAAGAGGTATTTTTCCTATGTGTGTGTTTGCATTCATTCCAGGGGCGCATTCTCTGTGGTCAGGAGGTGTGTGAAGATCTCCTCTGGGCAGGAATATGCTGCCAAAATCATCAACACCAAGAAGCTTTCTGCCAGAGGTAGGAAACACAAAGATAGAAACACTTAACATCAACATGTGGGAACACCAACACACACACACACACACACACACACACACACACACACACACACACGTACGCATGAGCACATGCATGCATGCACATAAGCAGGAAAACATGCCCCAAGTGTCACTGAGTGTGGATGCGCTGCGAACATTGCTTCCCCTGAAACAAGCTTTGGGAAGATTGAGTTAATTTGTGCGTGAGTTTGTGTACTTGTGAATGTGTGTGTGTGTGTGTGTGTTTGTGTGTGCATGAGAGAGCGAATGAAAGTCAGTTAGAGAGAGACAGATAGGCAATCAGGGGCAGAGACTCATCTGGATTTCGGTTGATTAAGTGTTCTGTAAAGACAACAGCAAACATGTCGACTAAACGCTGTAGCCATTTGCTCGCCAGCACTTTCTGTGCTGTGTGGCACCTTCTCTTTTCTCAATTTTGTGTTATTCATATCTGTCCTTTGGTTCCTTCCTATGTAAATGTTTGTCACATACAACCTTGTGTGTGTGGTTCTACATGCGTGTGTTCCGTATTGATTCAGGGCTCTGGCTGGTCTTGTCGTCCCAGGGGCAGATCTCTTGCGAAGCCGACCCAGTTCTTTCACATCCGTCACTGTAATTGTAGCCGCTGGCCTGGTTGCCTTAGGCATAATCACACACACACACACACGCACGCTCAAGCACACACATGACCCAGGAACTGCCAACAGCATGTTCGAGTTTGTTAACCAATGGTGTGCTGCTCCTTTGCTGTTCCTCCTTCTCTTCAGCCAATGGCGTGTTTTGTCACAGCTTGCTGCTCTGTGATAACCAGTGACTGCTGTCATACCACACAAGGCGACAGGCTTCTGCCAAAGTGAACTGAGCCATTTATATGAAATTTAAGTTGCAATTATTTACTGTAAATTACCTTGTTTGTTATT
>MDSQ01000438.1_pt1:7500-10564 | contig 10564 bp, 7 predicted proteins | sample 1008251 | NCBI WGS metagenome assembly MDSQ01 (sample SAMN05526597, study PRJNA338239) | gut metagenome | isolation source: Hindgut content | host: Naso unicornis | place: Saudi Arabia: Red Sea | collected 2016-05
GGGTCTTTATGTGCGTCTATTGATTTGTAGCAACATTTGTATGTGGGAGGTGCTTGCAATTTTTTTTTGACTGTCATTGTAAGAGTTAAACCAGCAATGACTGAGTTTTGGACACTTTGGCTGCTAAATGCTCCACTATGTTCACATGCTTGCTAATCGCTAACTGTGCTTGTTTGCTGCTGGTACACAAACGGTTTTCAGTTCCTTTTCGCTTGATGTTATTCAAAGTATGAAATATTTACCCAAGCCAAATTGCAAACTTCTCTTTTTCCTTATTAAAAGAATCTGATGAAGTGATGCAGTTGCTAAGTAACCGTTCCTCCATCTCCTTTTCAAACCCACCAGTCAGAGAAAAATTCTAGTTAAACTTACAGTAATTTCTCAGATGGATTAAATTAGCAAAATTTAATACAATATCACTTGATAAGACTGACAAAAATTAAGTTTTTAGATGTCTTCCTGAGCTTTTAACCACAATCTCTTGGTCTTCATGAGCAAAGTTTAACTTAGTTGTCAAGAGGAGCATATCTAAGTTTCCAGGGTACTAAGTTCCCCAGCTCAGTATTCTGTTAACACACTTTAAGCCTGCTTTTATGTGCTGGTCAGAGAACCTTAACCCAGACCCTGAACCTGAGAACAAAGGAAAGCCCCATAAGTGTATTTGACACATGATAGCATAAGCAGACTCCATGAGAAAGGTCATAAGGTGAACCTGAAAGCTCTGGAAAAAATCTAGCCAGTGATCCTGGAGTCAAGTATTTTTGTTGAACTACTATTTTTAGGGCTCATGCAATGGAATAATCAAGCTCATTGTTAAGGGTAAAATGAGCTTAATGGCACCTGACTTTACTGAAATGATCTCCTCTACTATGTAGCCATTTGAGCTTAAAGTCTGTGTTAGGTGATTTATGCTTTATTTATTATGTTAAAAAATGATTCCTGAAAGCGTGTGAAAAGGCTGAGAAGTATGCAGATCTGCATTGTGGAGTTAGAGCGTCAAATTGTTTTTCACCAGTTTCCTGTTCAGGATTTTTTTGGGCATGCTGAAAAGGAAGCTTGACGAAGGAGTGGGGCTTCCAGGCATATGACCCCACCCCATGCCCCACTGATTGCAGTGGTGGTGTTTGATTGACAGTTGACCCTTGATGCTCTTCCGTGAGCGGGCCTGGTGTCAGTTCCTGCAGCGGACATGCCTCCTGTTTCTTTAGAGTGCAGAAAATTGCTTGATTTTCCATTTCGAAACCTAATTTTATAGGCTAGGTGAAGTAAACAGGGTTAGGGTTGGTAACTTTTTTTAATCATTTAAATTTGGCAGGGTGTTTAATAACACATTTGTCTGTGTGGTGACAAAGTCAGAAAAGATATTTTTTCATGCTTTACACAGACTTTGAGTTAGCTTCAGAGACTGACAGGAACAGCTACACAGCCCTAAGACAACAATACTACATGCTTTAGAGTTTGATGTAGAGACTTCAGTTGCTGTTGACAGTACTCTTTTTTTTGTCATTTGGCTTGATAAATCCCTAGACAGCAGTTATCTTGAATAACTGTCTGAAAGTGATGCTTGATTGTTAAGTCATCCCTTGGTCCTTCGTTGATTTTAACAACACAAATGACTGTACTCTGTATTTTTAAATATCAAAAGAATACAGACTGGGTTATGTTTTCTTGACAAAACCAACTTTGACTGATAAAGAGACAGTAATGAATAGTATTACTATACAAAGGGCACATCAGATAACAAACAGGTAAGGTTTTGTTTGTAGATATTTAGTTACAGCTGTACAGCTTGGACGTTTGGTCAGTCGCCTGATAATACTCGTCAAGAGTTTCATCTAAAAATCGCGGACTATTCACCCCATAAAATACGAATACAGTATGACTAACAGCGCTAATGAATTCTGTGGAAAGTGAGGGCGTTCTTAATTACAGAGTACTGCATCTCTGTCCTTCCCTTTCTCTCTCTCGTTCCCTCTCTGCCTCTGTCCTTTTCAACCTGCTTTTGTATCTGTTTGATTTAGCTTTTCTTCTTAACAACTCTCTTCTATCTGTCCTCCCTCCTCTTCCACCTCCCTTACAGATACCCTGGCAGTGAGTTGCTTTTTCAGTTGATAACAAACACAACAACAAAAAAATTGTGTTTCTTGGTGGAAATCTTTATTGATGTCTACCTCATCCTAACATTATGGTGTTACAGTTTTTATCTGTCTTGTTCAATAATGAAACGAGAAACATATTGAAACAGTGACTGAAAACATAATAATAGAAAAGGCCAAAGATAATAATTATATAATAATGATAAGCAAAAATTACAAATGAGTAAAAAATCTGATGAAAAAAATATTAATTCTGGAGAATAAGCATTTATGGAGGCATTAAAGTCAAATCTATATTAAAGGAGTATGACAGCTTGACTTGCCAAGATATTGCCCTACTAGCACCTCTGCCACACAGTTGCAGAAGCATTTGATGCCAGTGCTATGTCATAAGTTTCCAAAATCCCAAAACAGAAGAAGTTGTATTTTTGATACAAGTAGCAGCAGGAGTCGTGCAGTATGACATAACACCCTTTCAGAATACTTTATCCAGGTCCAAGTTCTGTCTTTTCAATTCACCTTATGGTCCATGGTAACCTGGGGGCTAGCAGAGTACTTCTGGTTATGTTTGGACCTCAGGTTTGCTACACTTTCTCTGAAATGCAAGGCACAGCTTATGTCTGAAGCGGAAGTGGCAAGGTTGCAACACAATAACTGGAATATGGTCAAGTGGGTGGGGCTTCATGAGATGAATATGCCTCACTGCCGTTTCTCATGTTGTGTAAAAAATTCTGAGGAAAAAAAAAATTGAACTTTCATTTTGCTGATATTAGTTCCCATTTGCTCATACCAAACTGACCCTTTGCATATATCCCCGATGAAGAAACGGGTTTTATACAGTGTTTTTGTTTTGATCATGCAAGATTAAAGCTGATACTGTTTGAATCCAGACAGGATTAGGGCATCCCTAACACTGTAATGTTATAAAAACCATAACTTTTTATGATGGGATATTTGTACAGGGTCGG
>MDSQ01000439.1_pt1 | contig 10563 bp, 3 predicted proteins | sample 1008251 | NCBI WGS metagenome assembly MDSQ01 (sample SAMN05526597, study PRJNA338239) | gut metagenome | isolation source: Hindgut content | host: Naso unicornis | place: Saudi Arabia: Red Sea | collected 2016-05
CGATAGGGAAAATAAATCATGCTGGATATTGCGAGCATACCGATCTTCTATTTTTAAAGACACCAAATCTGAAATTCATGAACTTGGTTAAATTTAAAACAACCCAGATTCTGTGAAGGGAAGCGAGTGGTGTGTTGCCTGGCAACATTCAGAGGATGTTCACAGCCAGAGGGGGGGGATATGATTTAAAAAGGAGATTTAAAGCAGCCTACTGTTCGTGTGACACTGGAAAGCACGTGCATTTCCTTTTATGCAGTGACACAGTGGAACAGGATGAGTGAGGAAATTAAAGTGGAAACATTTTAATTCTAAAAATGTTTTAAAAGATGTAGAACGGAATGATTCTTTCAGGATGCAAACAGGAGGAGGGGGATGGTGTTACTTACAGATGTTATTGTTGAAGTTAATGTTCCATGTATGATTATCGTTAAGTAGCTGATCGCTGTGGAGGATAAGGTGGGATGGAATACTCGAGGAGGGTGAGGCCTGGGAGGAGTGGGAATTTGCTGGGATTATCGTGGAAAACTGAGTGACTGATGTGGATCAGGGTGGGACTGGATAAGTTTTTGGCTTCCTCCTGCTCCCGTTTGGACTTTTGCATTATTTTTTTCCTTTTTGTATGTGTTTGACTGTGCTGTGTTTGTTTTATTCACCTGTAAGTTTTATTTTGGTCTTTTTCGCAGGTTGTTCTTTATTGTCCAAAATAAAAGGATCATTCATATATAACACTTTATAACTACAAACTTTTAAATAGTAATTATAATTAATAAAGCATCGTTCTTACATGAAAAGTCCCTAGGGTAAGGAGTTTTTTAATGCAGGAACAATGCTTTACCAATGATGAATTCAGTATTTATTAATGCTTAACTAATGCCTTAAAGTGTGTAGTTATTATAAAGTGTTACCCTAGGTTTTATTTTTTAGTTTTAGTTAAGTAACTGTAGTTTCAGCAGACTTAAGGTCAGCTGACAGCTTTTTCTGCCCTCTCTTCTCTCGTCTGTCTAAATTAACATTCCTCTATGGGCTCGTCAGACTCTGCTCCTCCATGTGTTGTCCTCTGCCTGGCACACACTGGCACTGCTGTCTCCCCCCCGCCATGCGAGCTCACGTGCCTCAGCCTGGGCAGAGGGGACTGACTCATCCTGGTCATGTAACATCATTTGGGATTTAAAATGGTTGGGGGAAAAAAAACAAAAAGACAAAAGTGGAAGCAGTGAGGGGGTTGAATTAGTGCTTAGAACGCTGTGTGCAGAATAAATGTTTGTGATACTGTGTCTGGGGTCTGTGCAGTCGGTGAAACAGCGGGAAGCATTGGACCGTGGAGCTATTGTAGTTTCGGCTTATTTTGCTTCTTAATTGAAGATGTTTGTTGGCTGTGCAACTGTCACAAAACAAAAAAGGGTCATTTATTTACTTGAGCAATTGACTGACTATCTCTGTTCCGTTATATCTTCGACTTTCAGTGCAGCGCAACTTTTCTTCACTTAATTTACAAGCCTTTCCGTTGCATTTGTCTCTTTTCAAAGTGCTGTTTTGAAGCAGTTATAGCCTCCTGCCAGTGCCGCCTTGATCTATTAGGCATGCAACTGAGCCTTGTTTTCATCACATGAATTATTCTTTGGGCTAGTTTTCACCAACTTTGCTACGAGCATTGTAGTATTTCTCCATCAAAGAGCACAAAAGAAACATATGTGTATGTCGTCCTTTTTAGCAGAGGGTTTTGTGCTGAAATGCGGGCACATAAAAGGTTTAAAGTTGCGCTGTTAACTAGCAGTGCATCTCAGGCGATGCACTAGATTGAAGCCGAAGTAATGTGGTTAAGCAAATTTCTACAGGGAGTTAATAAATAGAAAGTAACAAGTAATGTCTAGTACATTACTTTTTGGAATAACGACCCAACATTGTTTAGATGTGGTTCTAATTGAAAGGCCCTAAGCACTAGTCTGCCAACGAGCTCCTCTCCTCCTTTCTCCCACATCAGTCAAATCTCCAGGGAGAGCCCCGACTCTCAAGTTAACTCCTATTTCCATGGTAACTGAGGCAGGTCCAGGCAGCCGTGGTCCAGAGCTAATCAGCTGCAAAGGCACAAATTGTGCATCATCATTGCTGCTGCTGCATGGGACAGCATGTGGGAGACTGTCACATGTGGTTGTGGGCTCACTCGCCCTCATGTGAAACTGTCATGAGTGAAGGGGGAAATTACAAAAGGAAGAAATATCTGGAAAGTTATCTGAGAAAAATGCTGGCAATACATCAAGTATTGATCTTTGATGATAAGCACTGTAAATATGTAAAACAGAGCGTAATACTGAGATTAGCAAAATGTGGATGATACAGCACACAGTATATCGATCAATTTTTGGAAGTAGAGGGAATTCCCCTGCAAAAATCTAATTTGTTTGTGTTTCAATGCAGGTGAAAAGTAAGCAGATACATAGATGTTGTTGTGATAGACTATACGTGATATGTATTATAATCTACCTGTAATATAATAACTGGTACTTTACCGGGAGCTTCCTTTTATTCCACCGTCAGGTCACACACACTGTATTCAACTGGCAAATTCCTGTAAGGCTCTTCACAATAAAGGTTCTGCTACTAATAGTATGGTTCACAACACACCTTCACAATAAGATATCCTGAGTCACATTACACATTACATATGATCCGTTGGAGAGAGAGTGAATTACTTGACATAAATCACCTATATATTTTGAAAGTGTTAATATAAAAATAAAATACCGTGTTCTGGAAAATTGTATTTGAAAGTGCTGAAACAAATTCCAGGATTTAAGGTGAATTGTAATCATAAAATCATATTAATATTAGTACCAAGTGGGCCCCAACCAATCTCACACTGGTTGGGGCTCACACTTGTTAAAGCATTTATTATGATGGGAGAAGAGGAGGAAGTCTGCTGAGGTTTTTATGAAAAAATTCTGCGTAGTGTTTGCTGGCCTGCTGATGGCGTTTAAGTGGCCATGTGTGTTGGGATGGATCCAATCCCCTGAGTGCCTGTTCAGCATCCTGCTGCCCCCCACTCTGGTCTTTCTAAACCACCTTGTATTATCTTCCAGAGTCTCTCCAGCTCCCTGCTCGTAGTGTACAAACAGCCCTCCACCATAATGCACAGGCAGCCCTCCACCATACAGTAAATCCTGCAATAGGATTCCGGATTATCCAACGAGGATTAGACCTCAAACAAGCAGGGGCAGCATGTTTCATTAACAACACTTAAATTGATCATGTTAAACCCGAGGAGCACTGTGACTGACCTCTTAATTGTATGTGCTGAAACTCCAGAAAACACGTGTGGGCTGGGAATTTAATACAGGGTGACAGAAAAGAAATATTTTTTCAAACCATAAAATTGCTTTGAAGCAAATGTGCTAAAATGTGCAGCTTTCAGATCTTGTACTAAACCATTTGCTTTGTGTTTACTTGACTGATACGATGATATGTGTGAGTGTGTTCATTTTTAACTATATGAGACTTTGAAGTGAAAATGATCCTTTCTTTCTTATCTTATACATATAGAAAACTAATTATAAGAAGATTGAATTAATTAGGTTTAAAAAAGTCAGGGTCGGAAAGCTGATCAGATATTAGATTCACATTTAAGCAAACATCACGAAAAACCCACATCTACTCAAAACCGTTTTTCTGTTAAAACTGGAGTCATAAACTCCAAATGGGGGCAGCGGAGTGGAGCTGAGCAGGGATGAACGCTGCAGCTGGTCATAGCCAGAGGAGCTGTCAATCAAACAAACGAGGCCAAAAATATACCCATCTTCAAGCCTTACATACCCTTAAAGCAACACTATGTAACTTTTGGAGAAGGATAGCTGATTTTTGTTTTGGTAGGTGACACAGACAAACTGTTTTTCTTCAGAAGATACAAATCTTTGCTTTAATAGAACAATAGTTTAAAAATGCAACCAAGACACAACAGAGGGAGTAAAACTAGCTCTTGAGATGTGATTGGTCGTGTTTTTCAAGAGAAAAATTAGCAATTCCTCCATTGATTTAAGAATAGTACGTTTTGCATCTGGTCGAAGTAAGAAGCAGGGATATAAAGATTTTCATTCCATGCATTTTTTTTTTCACCTCTAAAAACTTGGTCCTTGTTTCGCCCACAATGCGAGATGACTGCTCACAGCTCGGCTACTGAAGCAGAGATGAGGAGCGGCTATAGTCGCGGTAAGCTCACTTCTTTCTAACTCCACAGTCTTCAGCCCTAGTCGATGACGTCACTTGAGGCAGTTTGTAATATTTCACGCAGTCTAACTCTGGAGCTGCAAAAAGGGGCTTTAAGCAACTGCAGTAATGCAAAAGACTTGTAAATAGAGTTTGATTTGCTAAGTAGGTGGAGTTCCTCATTGACACTGAGCAGGGTTGGGTGCTGCTCGGCTCGGACATGTAGAGCTACATGTGACTTGGGGTAGGTTTGAGCTCCATGTTTAATTTGTCATTAAAAATGACCTCCCTCTGTGTCGTAGTCGCTCCCTGGCAGTCTTACTTTGTATCCCTCTCTCTCTCTCTCTCTTTCAGTTTTAATCACTGGAAGCCAGCTATCGTAATGCCTTTTAGCAAGCATACTGGAGCTAATTGGATGGGACACTGCCGCATAATCCAGAGTATTACTGAGACAAACAATGCTGATCTTTGTCCCTATGACTTTACGTTGCAGTCTTTTTCTGTTTTAGGGATGGAAATCGCAAGCAGGGTCAGACTTGAGCACTGCCTTTGGATTGTTTGTAGGTCAACTAATTAAATATTTGTAGGGCTGTGTATATAATATACAGTAAACCTGCAAAAGACAATTGGAACTACACAAACATAAGATCTAATGTAGCATTTTAGGTGATGTTGGTTTCAGGTTTGGAAGATTGCTTGAGAGGGAAGAATATCTTTGAAACTCTTGCTAAAATGGTTCTGGCTCTCCCATCTGTATCTCTACCTGACGTGATGTGACTCTGCACTGATCTGACTGATTATGAAGCCTGGGTTGGTTCCTGGTCTCACTGCCTCATATAACATCTGCTACAACAAACAGTCAGTAAAAGTAAATTTCAGCCACTCTGGCTTTAGAGAAAATAATATTGGTCTGCAGCCCCAAACTTTGGTCCCTGTTTTAAAAATCTATAGAGCATGGTCCAAAGTGTGTGACACAGGTATGTTTAGGGTGTGTCCAACTCCACTTTGCTAGTTAGGTAATCATAGTTATGATATGGGCAAAACATGAATCTAACCAAACAGAGTGTTGTCTTCTCTTTCCCTCGAAAAGCCTTGTGTGGCTGCACCTGCAAGGGAAGTTGGAAAAGTAATCAGTTTTGTGCTGAGGAAACGGATCTGTTACAGATGTAGAATAAACTCAAAATAAGGAATCTAACCAGATGTGGGTGACAAATAACAACAGTTCTGATGTTTCTGTGATATCACAGATACATTTAGTGACACCCGAAAGAAGGTACTGTAAGATTCAGAAATGAATCCAACACATTTCGAACCTGCCGCTGTTACAGGGTGTTTCAGAAGATTATTTCATAGACGTGATACTATGTAGAGTTAAAGAAGCAAACTACAAAAGTTGGGTTTGATGTTGAAACTGTGTGCACAATGCACATCTCTGCTAACTAAAGTCATCCAAACTAAGGCTTTTATGCTCTTTACTCATCTTACAATAGCTACAACCACGGCCTGTGCAAAGAGTCTTGTTATGCGCTGCACCATATTCTTTCTCTCTTGAGTTCTGCTCTGTTATATTAAAATACCAGTTCCGAGGACCAGAAATATGCAGGGCTACGCTCAAAACATCAGCAACAGCAGCCTGCAGTACGTACAGGACAGACCCTGTAGGTCTTGCTTTGGCAGCTTTGGCACGGCACTCACAGCAGCTCTGTTTACGATTGCTGCTGACATGAAGTCAGATGATATGCATTTTTGATTTTGTGAATCCACATCCAATCCTAAATACTGAGCAGACTTTGCTCTCTTTCAGAGCAAACATGTTGGCACCAATGACAGTACATTTCCTAGAAGAGGCCAAATTAGTTCTTTGTAGTGTATGTACAGGATTGATGTCTAGATTAAACTGTGCTGTGAAAGTCCAAGAATGTATGGCATTGTAATTGGTGCTGGCTGAAAGACATGAAACAGTTCCTGTTATTATCAGTCATAATCTACTCACCCTTTTGCTGATGGAAGGTCGGGTAAATCTTTTTAGTTCACAAAACACCAAACACTGAACGGGAGTTTCAAAGGGAAGATTTGCTTCAATAAACTCCCAAACAATTGAAGTGAATTTTGACCAGTTTTCAAATGTAAAAAAAATATGTAATAAAGCCATAAAATAACTCCATCCTGCTTATCCAAAGTAAGCCAAGTGTCCTGAAGCCTCAACATACCAAACTGAAAGACGTCACTGAGGCCATGTTTTTAGCCTCACTGTTCACTGCGGCCAGTAGCTCCTGAGATGGGAGCCGCGTCCACAAGCACGCACCTGCACATCTTCTGAAGCTTGCCCGCAATGCCTATTTCCTGTCAAACTCCAGCAATGCTTTTGGACTAAAAAACTTCACCTGACCTTCCATTCGCATGAGTAAATAATGACTGAATTTTCATTTCTGGGTGAACTATCCCTTTAAGACTGGTTTTGAATTGGATTTAATAAAATTTTTTAGCCCCACGAACAAAATCACGAGTGTTCTGAGGAATTGTTCTGCAGTTGTTGCTGTAGTGTAACATACAGCTCCTTTGACACTGTTTTAGAGTAAGCTCCAATTATCTTTCCAATTCGAAACATGGAATCATTGGACTGTGTTATATTTATTCTGTTTAAGTGTTTATTTGCTCACGGTGACCCAGAGAACACCTGACGCATCCTAATCCACAGTTTGTTGTGTCAATCTCCTTTCCTGCTGTGCCATCAGACTACATCTGTTAAAGCACCCGAACATACAATTATAGTCCCTTAATAGCTCATCATGTGGATGATAATTATAACACGCAGTGGAATGCTAATTATATCACTGATCTCTCCTAACGTCCTACTAAAACCAATGTCATTTAGCTGCTACTTATGGACGTGCCAAGTGGCCTACTTTCTGCACAGCCGACAGGAAGGCAGAGGCGGCTACCTCACCCAAAGAGCACTGAGAGCACGTTCTGTTATTTTCTGAAAAATGCTTCATTGTTACCACGCTTAGGGCCATTTGATTGTAAGATTAAAGTATCTCGTTTGTGGCAACTGATGCGCACTGGTGAGTGTGAGTGCTACATCAGCCTTTTCCCATTTGCAGCAAATTAATATAAAAAAACGAATGAAATGGGGTCGTGGCAAAACCTAATGATGACAGAAATGAACACTAGCAATATATCGGTCAATTACCTCAGCTCTGCAAGCTGAATGAGAAGTATTCAGACGACAGACTTGCATTTACTGTGCCTTCAAAATGCTAAACATAAGCCCAATTTGAACTGTTATCATTTTAGAATGAAGAGCTAAAATTCGATCAAATGAACAATTTGATTTATTAAACTGATCAAACTACTATAAACATGTTTGATTGATTGCAAATCACAACCTTCTTTATTTGACTTTTTGTGTTATGTTCAAAATGTGTAAATAAATGTTAGCATCTTAGCACACTTCTCTGCATGAATTTTATATGTATACATATATTTCTCCTTGCCTTGAAAAGATGCAAAACAGCAAATTATTGCGTGATTGTTATTACATGGTTTACTTTGATAATACCAAAAGTTACGCCCTACATACCCCCCCTACCCCACTACACTTGAAAGATAAACTAGAACCAAAACAAATCTTTGCTAGAAAATCAGTATTTGCAAGGTGTTTTGATGTAATCGATCTTGTCAAAAGTGTAAGTCACAAAATTGGAAATCAAAATGCAGTTGCAGTTGCTCTGCATTGCTGTTTTCTGGTGGTGTACGTTATTAGTAATCACTGACTGTGTGCATGTAAACTTGTCTGCGTACTGGCGCCTCATTATCAGTGCTAATAAGAGCAAGCTAGGCTAGCTAACTTCCAATTAGAATTCAAATGCGTTGAATTGAAATCACGATGGGTTTTCTCAAATGTGGAGAGAGTTCACACCTGACATCACTACCGAGTTACATGCTTTATGAATCTTCTCATTTTTAATCCTTTCTACCATCGTGCTCCTGATAACTTATTTCCCCTTCTAATATGTGGATGGCAAAGTAATATGAAATCAAATGGGTGTTTCTTTGTTTTTTGGAGGGATATATGTTTTGGCACCTGGCAACCCAACCCAGAACATGTGCAGTCAAACCTGCCTGACGTCACTCTACACTGCAATGGCTCAAGATTTCTGCTCCGCAGTTCACAGCTGAAAATAATTGAAAACAGTCCCACGTAGAAGAAAAATGCTTTCAAATTTTCGCTGTAGGTACTTGGTGGGGGGAAAATATCACCCAGCTCTATTTTCTAGTGCTTCTTGGACTATCAGTGTTGCCTGCAGTGCATTAGAATCTGCGTTCTTGCCAGCATTTCACTGTTTCAGAGGGATTATACGTAAACCACAGTGAGATTTTAGTTTCGTTACATAAGCCATTCTCTCACAGGTATCAGTTAGTCTGTGAGATTTAAGGGATTCTGTGGCAGATATTATTTCTGCACAACAAATATTGGCCTCTTTAATAAAGCAAAGAGAGGTGCTCTTGAAAGAAAATCAATCCTCCACTTTGGCTCTCCTGCATCCTAACTTTTCACAGCGTCTCTCACATTACAATCTCTACTAGATCCTCACTTCAGTGGCCATTCTCCATTATCAGTGAACGTTGGCTGTGAGATATTAGCCTGCAGGGGCATGTGAGTGAGTCAGCATCGTGAGCAGAACCCTGACAAAAAGAACATCCATGCTATTAACTCTACTTTACACTGAATGTGTAACCCCATGTTCCTTTTCCATGACGAGACGCATGCAGGTTTTATTCACTGTGTTCCTAATATTGGCTGGAGGTTTTTGCAACGCTCAACTGATCTCGTAGATCAGAGTATCCTTGCTGTCAATATGCTGTGGGGGATGCAAGGCTCTCTCATCAATCATCTGCCAGATATTTTCTGAACAGGAATTGGTAGATGTATGAAAATGGATGCAAAAATAAACTCTGAAGATCCAGTCTGTGTAAATGCAAAGATATAAGGTTATATTGCTTGTTATAAGGGACTCAATTTCACCGTGTTATCTGATGTGATTTGTGAGAAATCCTCACAGACGGTGTGATAGATGACAGATAAATCAGAAGAGACAATTATTTCTCGCAGTGAATCATGTTTTTTTCTGATCACTGCTCAGACTTTCCAGGATCATTTTAAGTCGGCTGTGTCGAGATGATCTGAACAAAATGATCCTTCACGGTCATTAAACATATGATGCAAAATATGGATGCAAATATGTTGTGACAAATAACTTTGACTTACACTGATCCGTGAAGGGATAGTGCACATTTTTGGAACCTGAGCCCTATTTCTTAATTAGCAATGACATTTTTGATTGGCAGAGTCCTTTCAAAGCACAACACATGCTGTTCCTCTTACTAGCTTCAAATACTTAGCTACAAAACAAATAAGAGCTCAATGGGGTCACACTCTTGTCTGTACAAGCTGACCGAGGCTCGCTGAAATTTACTTTGTGTGCGATGTGGAGTAAATTTCAGTGAGCCTCAGTCAACTTGAACAGACAGGAGTATGATTTGCCTTTGAAACAGGGCTCGGGTTTCAAAAATGTGTAATATCCCTTTAACCACAGATGATGTGACAGGCAGCTCTCATATTGATTTGTATGCTTCATATGCATAAGAATCACATAAGCTTTCAGATGAAAGGATCTTGATTAGGCAATAAGAAGATATTGATCAAAGAATAAAACTTGTTTAAATGTGATAGACTCACTCTCATCAGTGACTTTATAAGAGAGGAGACAAACCACTTAAAGCACTTTGAGTAGGAAAGTCTGTAGAGCCAGAGAGGGCAGTTGTTGGACACATATCCTGACAGTTCACCCAAAAAAGCTAATCCTATTAATGGATGCTATGTGGCATCTTGTTTAGGGTGACTGACAATTATCCATTTGCTGATATCATTGGTAGATATCGGCCTATCACAGATATATTGGTATCAGATAACATGTATATATATAATAACAATTATCAGTATTGGCGTCTGCCCCAAAAATCTCATATCGGCCATAAAAACAAAAGAAAATATATTTTTTAATAGAAGACAATAGTCGCATAAAATGTAACTTTTCTTTTGGTGATATATATTTATTTGAAAGCTGAATTGAAAATTAGAAAGTCATGACCCATCCCCGGTATTAATGATATTCATGACCCTGGTTCCACTTAATGCACACAATATTGTTTTGAATAACCTCTTATCAATACTCAGAGCTCAGGAAACTTCCAACAAGTTTATTCACATGGGAACTGTCTTCATCTCCAACACATGCACACACACACATGCACACACACACACACACACACACACACATACACACCCACACTATTGTGGGG
>MDSQ01000440.1_pt1 | contig 10562 bp, 9 predicted proteins | sample 1008251 | NCBI WGS metagenome assembly MDSQ01 (sample SAMN05526597, study PRJNA338239) | gut metagenome | isolation source: Hindgut content | host: Naso unicornis | place: Saudi Arabia: Red Sea | collected 2016-05
GTGTTACTTGCTGTTTTGCATTCATCTCAATCAATTGTTTAATTTCCTCAAAAAACTCATGGCCCGCTTCAGATGTTACGTAAATATTATATCCTTTATGATTTAAGTTAAGGCCAAAATTTAACGCCTCCAGCGCTTCGTCTTGACCTATCATTCCGTCTACACCATTAATTTGTTCTGTGGTTTCAAAGGAAAAATCAGAAGGTTGATATGAATTCTGTAACTGTTTAAATGACATTTCTCTTCGCTTAATCATATAAATACCCCCTCGATATACTATATTCATATCGGCTTATTTTATTTACAATAATTCTTTTATTTTGACAATAAAATATATAATTTTCTATATTAGTGAGTTATGAATAATAGTTTTCGTTATTTTAACTAAACAGCAGCTAACTAAATTTCTATTTTAGTTAAACGGAGAATAATTATAGACAAGAACAGTGATGTAGAAATATGATTAAGGATAGCAAAAGTTTTTTAATATTACGTTTTTATTTTGTACTTATTACACAATATTTCAAAATATTTCTGTTTTTCATTGACTTATGTTGTCATTAACATTATAATAAATATATATTTAAGTTTCTGGGTAATTTATTAGTTCCTTTCTTTATTGCCCAAGTTTCATACTTTGTTATGTCTTATCTATGTAACAAAACCCACGAATTCATTATACTGAACTCGTGGGCTTTTCTTGTTATCTATCCGATGGCGCTATAAATAATCTTATTAGTGTCCATGTCGAACTACATATGCATGCGACAAATAATAGTGGCCATAGCTTTCTGCATGATTTTTTAAATGTGGAACCTAGCAATATGCCGGTTAATACAAGGCATGCTTTAAATATTACCCAATCGGTAATGTCAAACTTAGATACAGTTTGATTTGCTAATTCAATGTACTCTTTTATATCCATATTGTTTATATCCATATTATTTATATCCATATTATCTACCTACTATTCTTCTGTAATACTAGCTTCTGGACCAAACATTTTCACCATTAAATATGCAAAGCATGTTATCCAACTTATTAAAATTAATGGTTTAATTTTTTTGCATACTCCACTAAATGTGCAGCCAATTAGTACGCCTACTAGCATTATTGCTGTTTTAAGTAACGCCCAATCTGTCATGTCAAACTTAGATACTTTTTCGTTTGCCAATTTTATAATTTCATTCATATTGTTTACTCCTTTCTTACTTAGTTAACTGATATTATTATATACGGTCATTGTAGGGTTTATACATTTTATTTATTTAAGTCCACACCGCTTTATAAGGGACGACTTCTGAAATTTAAATTAGCCTAGAGTTTTTATATCTAAATAGATTATACTATATATAGGAAAGAATTCTCCCCCTCTAAGATGGAGACTTACTTAAGGATGGGGGCCACAACGTGGTGGAGCTATATAATTATCGAGGAGGATTAATATGCTATTGGATAAAATTAATGAAGTTTGTAATATAAAATTTGAGTCAGAGCAGGCGTTACTAATATTTTATCAACAAGTGCTACAAGATAGAGTAGGCGATTTTAGATTAGATGAAATTGGACCCATTATGTCCGTTGGCTCTATGGATGAACTAAATGGCTATATTAATAAAATATTTACTTTTAATGGAAAGACAGTGGATATGACAGATGGGCTAAATTGGTATAGCGCTGCTGAGGGTGATTTAGAATGGAACGGTGGACTTGTTAGGCAAGGGTATTTTATATATCTTGCTGATGAGTACGAAAAAACTGGCGACGAAAAATATGCCGCTACTATAGTTGAGCATATGTTGGATTACATCAATAACGTACGTGTATACAACCCAGATGGTAAGCCTTATCTTGAGTATAAGAAATCTACGTGGAGGCCTTTTGAAGCTGCGGGGCGCGCTGGTGAAAACTGGCCGGTTGCTTTGGCTAAAATTATTAATAGCAGCAGTATGACGGCACAGGCTTTTGCTCAAATTTTTTGGTCAATTTATGAGCATGCTGTTTTTTTAAAGAAGTACCATTGGAAGCATGGTAATCATGCAGTGGTAGAAGTAGCGGCTATGGCTAATATTATGATGTTATTTAAAGAATTTAAGGTATCTGATGATTGGATTAAATACGGCGTTGACTTCCTCGTTGGGATTTGGGATGAGCTATTTTACACAGATGGTTATAGCAATGAGATGTCGGGCGCTTATCATTGGGTTGCTATGCGTAGTTTTTATGGATTAATGGAAATCGCTTTAAACAATGGTTATAGTTTACCCCAAATTTTTATTAAACGGTTACAGCTTGCCGGCTGGGCTGAGTATTATCAGCAAAAGCCTGACTATTCTTTGCCTGTAACTAATGATTCTAATGTGGGCACTTGTCATAAAAGCCAACTTATAAAAATTGGTAAGTTGATTGGCGATGAATATATTCAGTATAGGTTGTCTGGTGGTACTGAAGGTGTAGCTCCTAAACATGTTTCTTATTTTTTCCCTTCTACTATGCTTAGCATTATGAGGAGCGATTGGACGAAGGATGCTATATACGCAAGTTTTGATATGGGTGCTTGGGGCAGTAATCATATGAATGAAGACCAACTTAATATAGAGATTTCAGCGTATGGTAGAAATTTTATTACTAATTCTGGGCGATGGCGTTATACAACTAGTATGGGGGTAGATTGGATTGACCAAGCAAGGTATTTTAAAACTACTGCCGCTTATAATACTGTTCTTGTGGATGGGTATAATCAGATGCCAGAGGACGCTAGTGGGTTTATGCAAATTAATGATGACTATGATTACGCTAAAGGTGTATTTAGGGGTGGCTATGGAGAGCTTGTGAAGATTGACGACCCGCAGAAGTTGCAGGCTACTGGGCAGTCTTCTACGATTGAAAAGCGTGTGGATAATGTTGTTCATACTAGGGAGGTCATTTTTATTCAGCGTAAGTTTTTTCTTGTGCGTGATACTATCACTTTTGATGGTGAACATAGCGCTCAGCAGTTATGGCATACTTGCGATGGTGCGGAATTTACGATTAATGGTAATGTTGCTTCTACTAATTTTGAGGATGCTAATCTTATTATCGTTCAACTTCGCGATGCTACTGTTACTAAATTTAGGGGTTCTATCGAACCGTTTAGAGGCTGGAATTGTCCTAAGTATGATAAACTTGTTGCTTCGGATGAACTCGAATATACGAAATCTGGCGTAGGGGAGATTGTTTTTGAGACTTTGATTTATCTATCCTGTTAGATTTTTTTCAATCCACACCCCTACATAAGGGGCGACATTTCAATCCACACCCCTGCATAGGGAGCGACATTTCAATCCACGCCCCTGCATAGGGGGGGCGACGGTATTGTGACAGATGTGGAGCTGAGACAATGATTTCAATCCACGCCCCTGCATAGGGGACGACCATGAAGATGTTAATTGCCAGAATAAAGGGCAATTTCAATCCACGCCCCTGCATAGGGGGCGACTATATAACCACGTGAATGCAGTGCCTGATGAATTCAGATTTCAATCCACGCCCCTGCATAGGGGGCGACATTACAGTGCTAAATGTGCAGTCCCCCAACTCATTATTTCAATCCACGCCCCTGCATAGGGGGCGACCGCAAGCATATACAACAGGAGTTACATTAGTCACCTAAAAATTGTACTAAATTACCAATAAAACGCCTGCTGCAATTCCTTACAATAAAATTATGACATAATCGCTAAAACAAAACAAGGCAAACCTAAAAAAAATCGGGGCGAATAACCTAGGTATTTTATGGTAGTCTTCGAGTCGCCCCAATCATACATAACTATCTTCTTTCAAGTGTAACGCCGTCTGGCAATGACTGCTCATCAATAGACACTACATAATCGCTATATTTTCGCGCCACCTGCACATCTGCTTTTCGCTCCACATGTACTAATTCAAATAATTTATGCGCCGGTGCATTACCCAATTTATCAGCGTGCTTAAATATAATCAATTCTCGTACAGCCATTTTCCCTCGCGCTGCTGAATGGTCATGTTCAAACATATTAACAATTGCATCCCACAATAATTCTAAATCACTCTCACTAAAATTAGTTGACTTTTGAGCTAAGTTTGCCGAAACAAAGCCTTCACCTCTATATAGCCCATAAGGCACAATATACTTTTTACCCATAGTGTTTCGCTTTTCCTCAGCTTCTTTTTCAGTTGCAAGTGCGCATCTTGTTATAGTAATGTCTTGTGGAAAAATTGGGTCGATACTTCTGGCAAAGCCTAATTGCACTGGACCTCTAACTTGACCGCAGTTAAATGCTCCTTTTACAAATGTAGTCATAACTGCCCCAAATGTACGTATGTCATAAAAATTACTACACATAAATTTACGCAACTCTTCATCCTGCTGTTTCTTCTTTTCTGCAGTAGTCTTTTTTACTTTTCCCTTATCCCCATCCTCTTCTACTCCAACAGCTTTATACGCTCTTTTGTCACTTACGTTTAACGGTACGCCTTGTTTAATGTAAATATCATACCCTTGTTCATCATCTTTAACTACCTCAACATAATTTCTAATCTTTTTCTTTAGACATACATCCGTTACAATTCCCAAGTTTGTTTCTGGGTCCACTCTTGGCATATTGCCTGCGTCTGGGTCTCCGTTTGGATTACCATTTTCCACATCAAATAATATTATAAATTCATATCTGTTATTAATTACGTTTGTCATTGTTACTATCTCCTTTTAATCAATTCTAATTATTTATCCGCTTTTTTTGTAAATCTCTTTTGCGTTTCATGGTAGTAACCAATTATAAAAATACCTTGGTCTTCTAAACTCATTTGTTTTGGCAACGTTTCATCGATTCTATCAATAAGCTGCCCCAGTTCCTTTTGCAAATTTACTGCCAACCCCGGCTTATCACGCTTTAACACCTTTACATGGTGAATAGATAACTTTTGTATCAGCGGAAAAACCAATGATGGGGTAACGCATGCACTATTAAAGTATTGGTCTTTTATTGTAGATGTGCCAATTGCACTTTCTTGGATATTTTCTAAAATAGAGAATATTCGTCCAAGCACATAAGGGGTGTAGTTTGTTTCTTCATTTAATTTCACGTCTAATATCTCCTTATATCTGCTGTCTTTTTTACATAAATATGCCTTTATAATTGCTACTTTTTTATAGGAAACTTTAACTTGCTTTTTATCTCTATTATCTTGTGTAGCCCTTAGTCTTAATATAACTTGTGAGTATAACATAGGCGGGTACGGTGTATTATTTAAAACAGCTTTAAACAACTCGGCTGTTAATGCTCCCGTTCCTTTATCTTTATCGGATGCATTTGGATTTACTGTCTCTAGTATTATGTCCCTAAAAGTTAAATAGTCTTTAGCTTTTTCAGGCTTAATAATTTCTATGCGTTTATAATGTTTGCTAATATTATCTACTAATTGGCCAAAAGTGTCGCGGTAAAAAAATCGTACTGATAAACGTGCTGAGTTTGGTGCTAATGCTAATATATAAAATGGTGTATTAAAATCTGTATTTTCAGGTAGCTTGCCTTGGTCTATAAATTGTAAAATAGTAGTTAGCTTTTTAATTTGATTTTCTCCAATGGGATTAAACATTGTTGACATCATGTCTGCATATGCGTTGTCTACTTCCTTAGCCCAAAATACAATTGTATCTCCGCCCAATATAATTTTGTGTTCTTGTTTGGCCAATAAATAACTTAGCATTGTTGTATAGGCAAAAGTTACATATTCACTAATGTGCGAGTTATAAGACTGAGCTTTAGTAGCCCCATATGATTCAAATGACTCGGAGTTATATGATACTAAAGATGCCCCTGATGACTGTGCTCCTTGTACTCCTTTAACACAAGGATGTAATCTAGAAATATGATTGCTAGTCCCTTTTATTAAACATATTTCTATTGGATTTTCCGACCCTTTAGAAATTTCATTTTCCCATAGTTGCTTTATAGTATCTTTATCTAATGCACGCTCTCCTTCAACAAAAAAAACTATATTGGCCTTTGATAATTCTGCTACATTTGCTGGTTCAGCTAAATAATTTTTTATAATATCGTTTTCTAACGCTTGTTCCACTTGCCAATTATCAAAAAATTTGCAAATAGCTTGCGCAACTTTACAATCTGGCGCTTGTCCTAATATCTCGGTATGATATTTTGCCGAAGCGTTAAATCTATCTTCTTTAGTTGGTTTTCCTTCCTTATCAATTCCTAATAAATAAGTTGAAGTATCACATAAAAAATGAGGTCGGATATTAGAAGCACGCTTGAAAGGTTCCGGCACAACTAATTCTGTTGGCAATTCTATGCGTTTAGCCTTGCCTTCTTTATCTTTTTTACCACTCTCCACTTCTATCTTTAAAGGCGTAATATCTATAAGCTGCCCTTCAGCAGAAATATCTAACGCTAATGATACTTTTATTGTTGCCCAGCCTCTTTTAGGAATATCTGGAGTGTTTTCTACTAATAATTCATAGTGCTCTACTAAAGAAGTTATAATCATCGCAACACCTCACTTTTTCTTACATCAATTATGCCATTTCGCATTACTACTCTAAAAAACATTGGCGTTATATTTTCACGGTTCGTATAATCCATATCATAAAGCATAATTCCCAAGTCTTTCTCAGGCTCTTCATAATAATATCCCGACGATGGCTCCAATGGCTGCGCTAATTTAAACGCTACAGGAAACTCTCTACAACCAAAGTAAGGTTGGTGGTAACATTGACCTTTAGTTAACCGACGTTCTATAATTGCAGCAAACTTCCCTTCATTATCCGTTGGTGAGGCATCTTTTGTCATACTAAAAGTCGCCTCAATAATATAGCGCACATCTTTAAGATAAGTTGTAGCTCTTTGGGAAATGTCATCCTGGGTATTTAAATAAAATATCTCATTATTTTTCATAGCTGCCTGCGCATTTCGTGCAGACATTTTAGAGTTTACTTCATTGCGTCGTATAGTACCAAATTTAATCTCATTTAAAACTTCTATTTTATCAATGCTCCAACTAAGTCCAGGGTGCCAATATATAGCCTCAAAAATTCCTCTAGCCGCAGATGGTGTAATTACATCATAAGAATATCTCTCCACTTTAAGCTCTGGCCTAGTGAATAAGGCTTTATCACCCCATACTTCTATTTTAAAACTCATCTAACCACTCCTTATTTTATTAGTTTTAGTACCCCTCTTATTGTCTCCTCTTTAATCCGTTGTATCCACGCCATTGTATAGCTAAATAAAAATACCGTCACCTTCTTCTACTTCCACTTGCAAGCCAGTAACTTGATTATATTGCCCCATATCTAATAGTAGATAAATGCCATCGCAAATCATTTCTACACATAGGGCTTTAAGCTGATGTTCATAAACGTTAACAGCGTATAACGATAGCTTTCTTAAAGTTTGTCTAGTAATGCCATAAGTTTTAATGGATTTAATTTCGGTCGCAATATCGTCATTAGGAATAATCACCATTTGTGTATCGTTATCAATTAACTTAAAATCATTAGCAATAGTTTTAAAGTTAAAATCAAAGTGCTTCGATTTCTCAATATTACCTAAAATATCTTTAGCGTCTAAACCCTTTCCTTTAATATTGTATAGAGTTCTAAAATAAGCTGTCATAGCTTTATCCGACGCAATATCATAACTTGCTAAGCTAGATTTAGTCGCACTTATATATTGACGCATTAACAAATCCTTTATTGGCTCGCATTCAAACACATATAACTGCCCTTTATCTAATTTAGCTTCACGGTTACAGCGGCCGCCTGCTTGGATAATACTATCTAGCCCACAAAGCTCCCTATATACAACAGGAAAATCTAAATCAACTCCAGCCTCAATTAAACTAGTGGACACCACTTTACAAGGTTCGTTATTACTTAAACGTCGCCTAATTTCTTTAATAACTTCTTTACGATGTTGCGGATACATTAAAGTTGATAAATAAATCCAATCCTCATTTGCTAGTCTGTTAGCAAACTTTTTAGTATTTACAATGCATAATACTTGCGGATGCTTCTCTAACATATTTACTAAGCTATCTATGCTAAGCTTACCAAGGTTTTTTATATTAATACGATTGAAAATTTCGCTATCAATATCACCAACTATTTCTGTGATATTAGATTTTGTAAATAAACTATTTAGTGCAGGCTGGGTAGCGCTACACAATAACGTAGTACAATTATAATTGTTTACCAGCAGTTCAATAGCAGTAACACTAGGCTTTAAATAATCTAAAGGCAACATTTGCGTCTCATCAAACACCAGCACACTATTACAAACATTGTGTAACTTCCTACATTTAGATGACCTATTGGCAAATATACTTTCAAAAAACTGCACATTAGTTGTCACTATAATAGGTGCGTCCCAATTTTCTGTAGCTAATTTATGTGTATCAATATCAAAGTCAGTGGGTGGCTGGAATTGACTATGATGCTCTATTACATTGCTATCTCCAAAAATGGATTTAAATATTTGTGCTGTTTGGTCAATTATAGATGTATATGGAATAATAAAAATCAATCTATCCATATTGTGACGTGCAGCATGATTTATAGCAAATGCCAACGCCGATAGCGTTTTACCTGCGCCAGTTGGTACAGTAAGCGAATATACCCCTTTAGGCTTAGTCGATTGCTCTAAACACATATTTAAAATATCAGTTCTTACCTTATTAATGCGATTAGTAGGAGCTTTAAATTTGGCTAAATATTGCGTTAGCTTTAAATTTAGCTGCGATAAAGTATCAAAACTACCTCTATTTCTATCACCCACCATAAACTTCTCTGTAGCTAAAAAATCTGCATCTACTAAGCTAGAGTATAGCATTTTAGTAAACATATATATCGAAAATAAACTAGATTCTATAGCTGGCAAGCTAGTTACTGCTTTAAGCTGGATTTCTTCCTTATATAAGTCATAATCTATCAAACTTCGATAATGCTGCACTGCCTTTAACTTAGGCGATAAAAAACCTTCTTCTTTCCTATTTGCTGTAGTCCCAAAATCGGATAAGCCTTTATGATGCCCTTCAATTACAAATGCACCAATAATGCCAATGCCGTTTTTATGCAGTTCATTAAATTCTATAGCCCCAATTGTTGAGTGGTCAACTTTCTCAGTGGAGCCGGTTAGCCTAGCCTGAAACTTCGCACAATACTTTCCTATATCATGTGCTAATCCAATCTCATACCCTAACTGCTGTGCTCCAAAGTTACTTGCAAATTGTTGTGATAATTGTGCTACATTTTGTAAATGCTCCTTTAATGGTTCAAATGTCCCATCATCTTTCTTCCTTGAATACATACAGACCTCCTAATTATACTCATCGCACTTATAAACACACCCTAGACATTCACCAACTGTCATATCTTCTGTTATAAAAGGATTGGCATCTTCAATAAATTCATATTATTTTACTAATCTTTCTATCATATTATTTATATCTTTAATAAATACTTCACCATCTAGTTCCTCTTTTTCCATTAACTTTAGCTTTTCTTCCCACTTAGCTGTTAATTCTGGTGATTTTAGTAGTTCTGGTAAAACTGTAATTAGTGCTATTCCTTTATGTGTTGACACAAATTGCTGTATTTTTAATACATAACTAAAAAGTCAAGACTACTCAGAACTTTTAGACTGAGTAGTCTTGACTAAACAACAAAGAAATTTATATATTTACTTTATTCTCAATAGATATTAAGTAATCTATCAAGAATATTCCTAGATACAAAATTAATACATAATAGCTATCCATAAAATTAACATATCCCATAAGACTATAGATTATATAAAACCAAATAAAAACTGCTATGAAATATGTTAATATACCTTTACAAAATGTTTTTAACATACTCATAATTTTACACATATTATATTTTAACTTAATCATATCCCAAATTATACCACCAATCATTATAAAAGAATAAATAACTAACCATACAACCCAAGAATTAGTTATACTATATTGGTATTCTTCCACAAAACATTGTTTATCAAAAATAGGACTTAAAACAAAAGAGATTAAATATCCTAATATAGTAGTAATGTAGAAAGCTTTTAGTCGAAGTTTTTTCCCTATTAATGCTAATATAACACCATAATAATTTAAATTTCTGGGAAATTCTTTCATTCCATAAACTTTAAATATATTATCTATATATAGGTAAATATCATATGAGACTATAAGAAAAATTATTAAGTACCTTTCATATAAATAGTTATAGATTGATTTATTTGTAAATTTCATCTTTTGTTCTCCTATAATTTTTTAATTTACCCAGTATTTAGTAGCTGACATCCATAAAGACTCTGTATGTGTTTTATAAAATTTATTGATTGTATTATTCCACCCATCAACTACTCTAATATAAAAACTGCCATTAGTATATTCTCTATAACCAACACCTAAGATCCAATGCCAACTTACTATCCCATCTGCTATTGACACTCCCCACGCCTCAAGGCGGGGGATTCTAAAGTGATTAAAGGGCAAATTCATTTCTGCTAGCCCAGTATGACCTT
>MDSQ01000441.1_pt1 | contig 10560 bp, 8 predicted proteins | sample 1008251 | NCBI WGS metagenome assembly MDSQ01 (sample SAMN05526597, study PRJNA338239) | gut metagenome | isolation source: Hindgut content | host: Naso unicornis | place: Saudi Arabia: Red Sea | collected 2016-05
ACAGCCACACACACACACAACCAAATGCATGATCTCCTCCAAGCTTACGCCTGGCCAAGGTAATAATGCTGCGTACTCCCACTGTCAGTCCTCTATTTTATTTCCTGATTTAAATAGCATGGAGGATCTGTTAAAGCAGAGGGCCGTCTGGGAGGACTGTTAAAGGCTTTACTGCTAATAAAAATCAATATGGAGCTCATATAGACTGCTGGTTCCTGGAATCTGCATGTAGTAGATGGACCTCCGGGCAGCCGAAGACAGGGCTAGTGACAGCAACAAGGAGGCTTTAAATCAATCACATTCTATTTACATGTCTTGTATGAGAGAAACCTGCAGACAAGAGCATGTCACATGACTTTCTACAGTATGTTTGTCTTTTTCTTACACAGATGCCATATTGAGATACTGGTACTAGGGATGTGCATTTCAAGCCAAAATACATCTCAATATTTGTTTGGAAAGAACAAAGGGAAGTAGAAAAATTATGAACAAGACATGGCATAAAAATCTAGATCCAGATGCAAAAAAACAAACAAAAAAGAGGGTCTTTAATTTAAAAGGCTAGAGTGATTACAAAAACAAGAACGCATGTTGGCTTGTGCCTTCTTCAGGGTGTGGAGACACAAAGAAACAAGCAGAGTAATTACTGTTGCAGTTGCCACAGGTGTGCAACACTAAGTGCATGCATGCATCACTGTCTTTCTGGCTTCTTCTGCCTCAAGAGGCATAACAAATGATACAACTAAGAAAATAGCATATCATATTATAACCCAACATTAGTCCAACAAAGATTAATTACAAAGATGACTAAATTAATGTCTCAATAAAGGGCATTTAAAGAAAATTACTTTTCAAAAAGATGAAAAAGTGACCCTAAGGGCATTGATCCAATATGCCTCTTTTTGTTTGAAGCTTTTGATTTGGTTCCTTCCCCTTTATCAAAACTAACGACCTCAAAACCCGACACTTTTAGAGCTGGAACTATTCGACCATTTGTCTGTTTAATTATGGTCACTTCCATGCAATACTACTGACTGACAGTCGTTTATCATTTTATTTTGAAACTTGAGCAAGGAAGCGGAGTGGCTGAAAGTTCAAACACTGGCATCATTTAAATACATAGTGTCGTTTAACTCAGTTAATTCAGGATGAGGTTATTTGAGGCGATATCACCAAGGATGACAAAGTGCTTCTTCTCAGGATGTAAAATAATTAGGAAAACAAACAATGAATACATTTGGATGAAGTTCAACTCACTCAGTTCATCCATCTAAATATTTCAAGAAATAATAATATTGATATATGATATTAAAAAAATAATATCAGTAAAGTAATATCTAGATTTTAAAAGTCAGTTTTTACATTTATTTTGGTTTTGGCTGCATGTCGAAAGAGTCTCTTCAGCCAGATAATTTGTGTGCAAATTTTGATGCTGTCACTTTTATAAATCATCTTGTTTTCAGACTTGCAAATATAACTGACTCATCAGGGTAAAACAGTAAAAAGTGAGTTCCTGACAGCCATCAGTGTAATAATTTCCCACGAGTTAATCTGGTTACATGCTTGAGGTAGCACTGTTTGACTGCTGTCTCACAGGGAAAATACTGCTTATGCCAATTACGCCACGCTGGGTGCCGGTGTGGAAATCACTGTGCGAATGTGAACCCCGGCTGGAAGAGAAACAGTGACATAACGGCTGAACGCTGTGTGGGGGATTCACCTGTGACCTCGTTTTCTCATTTTAGTTTAATTTTACCTCTCCTGCTTTGACACTAACTAAACCCAGTGACCTGAGAAGATGCTTCCATGTGCAGGAAATGCTCTCACTGATTTTACAGCTTTTAAGTAAAGACGCAAACTTTTGATTAATGTGAATAAACGCATTGATTAATCACTGTAATATTCAGCTGTACACAACATTTACATTATTAGCACTTACAGTTACATTCCTGCTGTGTTTGAACTTGCTATAGTTACTGTACGTATTGAATTTGACAGATAAAGCTCAAACGGTAGGCTAAATTTACGAGGGTTTGTGTTACCCAGAATCTGGCTTCTGAGTGGTTCACTGACATAGTCACTGCAAGGGAAGAAAAAGCTAAAAAAACAAGCACTGTGGTTAAGTTAAGAGACAGAATCACTCAACGTTGGATTTGTTGTTCATTATTTGGTTAATTTAAGGGTTTCTAAACTGCTTTATGGTAGGAAATAATAATAACATGGACGATGAAAAAGCAAAATATCCAAACTCAAATCAGAATGAGTGCTTTCCTTCTCACAGGGAAAGTCTCCTTTTTCATCTCAGGTCGTGTTTTCATCTATTGACTCTCTAAACTCCTGCTAATCACATTAAGACTAACACAAGAGCATGAACAACATTACAGCACAGTCATACTTTCTGCTACGATAAAGGACGAATGCGGGTTTGTCCAAGTTCCTCCGGGTAAAAGCTGTTTCAGCTGAGCGACATCCATGAGACAGCTTTTTGGGTCTTCACCTTATATGGGCAGGTTTTTTCTCCCCGAGCCCTCAGTTAACTGCGCTGAGGAATGACAGCAATGTCATTTTCATCAAGTAGGCAGGAAGCGATGAAAGGAATGCATCAATTATGTCACAGAAACCCGAGACAGAGGCTGCACCGTCTCTGTGTGAATGTGTTAGACTGATACGCAGTGTCAGCTGATATTGGCCGTGAAATGACATAATGGATGTCAGTGAGATGCGTCCCCTCTGGATGAGATGAACTTCCTGCCTGTCCACAGAAATATGTTGTGTTTGTATGCAGATGCAAAGCTGTCAGAAACATTAAATCAGGCACTTTTCGTTTCTTTAGGCAGCAATACTTCTCTACGCATAAAAATCTGCCTGTTTCTGCTTCTTACGCCAGATTTAGACAACACAGTATTATTAGCTGTTATGACCAACACTCCCTCAGATTAAGCAATTAAATCCTACAGTTAATGGAACAAGAGACATGACAGACTACAAATTGTTTCCCGACAAATCATAACTTGCCATCTTTTACGATGTGTGTGATGTTACTGGAAAAGCCGTGCTAAAGACTAACTTCTGAGATACAGAATGTTAATACACAACAACGTTTGAAGTGGTTAGTGTTCGGGCTGGGTGATAAAAAACAAAAATCTGTATCTCAGAACTTTAAGGCTAGATGGTGACACATTCATTCATTCATTATCCATAACTGATTATCTTTTGCAGGGTCTCAGGGGGTTTTCCTTCCCTGTTTGAAAATACACAGTTCTAAAACAAATAAATGAAAATTGTATGAAATACTGTGACTAGTAGGGCTTTTTTTTTTTTAAATTTGGAAAGGTCTAAGTATGATTTTTGCTTCCCACTTCCTGCATCTGTTGGGTCGGCCTTATATTGCAGATTTAATGAAGTCCAAACTAGGAATATGAAATATGAAAAGTCTCCAGCTTGGCAGCGGGAGTTTAATGATCCAACGCACCTGTCTGTAAGACTTCCTTCAGGTGCAGGAATTGTCACCTTCGACATAAATGGAAAAATATTTGCCAAACTCTTGTGTAATTCAGATGTTTTATCGTGTCAACTTCAGACATCAGAATGCCAGGAATGCCTACAGACAGGAACTGCAGGAGGTGACCATAGAAACACAGCGAGGCTGGCCGAGCTGAACACAAACACAAAGTGACCATTGTTCCCTCTGGCAGAGATCAGAGCGACTGCTCTCTACATTCCCCTATGCTGTGTTTTTGTTTAGACTTGAGAGCAACTGATGATCCCTATTATCAATAATTATCACATTAGTATCAACCACAGATGCACAAAATTAACATACAAAACAGACAATCTTCCATACACTGTTGCGCTCTCAGTGTCATGCTGAGTCACAACAAAAACAAATTATCGGCTCAAGCTTCTTACCACACTTCCTTCCCCTCTAATCCGTCACAGGTATTAGCCGACTCAGCAAACATGTGATGTCTGGGAGACACTCAGATCGCATCTGTTTAACGTCTATCGATCCAGACCCACTTTTGTACATCTGGTGGACGTTCAGAACAGGTTCAGTAACTGAATGTCCCGACTGGAATCTGTTTTTGATGTCTGTGGACGTGCAGTAAAGGTTAAATATTTAACCATCTAGAATTATTGCACATTTATGGAGGTTCAGAACGTCTGACCTGTTTCAGACGTCTGTGGATGTGCAGTACAGGGTTTTTAAACAATAATTAGTCAGAGAAACTCATGGACTTCACTTGGAATTCAAATCTCCCTTCAATCACAGGAATTGGAGGGAGATTTGAGTTTTTTGGCTCCAGTTCGTCAGTTAGCATTTGTTCAGATACTTGGCCACCATTCTCTGGGTTTGCGTTTCCATTTTCAGTTTTCTTCTTTATCGTCTTTTTTTGGCTCTTTAGTTTGTTGGCAAAAGATTTTAGGCAGTCTGGTGGTTTAAATCTCCACAGAGCTTAGACTTTCTGCCTTTGGGACATTGCTCAAAGGAGTGCCCTATTTCTTTACACTTGCTGTACACCACCGTCTCGCAAGCCTCAGGGCGCCCATGCTCACTACACTTGCAGCAGATCGACTTCAACGGCATTACCTAGGTGTGTTTGTCCAACTTTGAGATATTTGATTTCAGTTGGACTGACATGTTTACGTATTTTTTATAACTCCAGCTTTCATCACACTTAATTGAATTTTTCTAACATCATGTCAACTAACTGGCTTTGGCCTCATTTGCAAATGGGTGTTGGGATAAATGGGCTGCAGTAGTCTGAAATGAGTGCAAAAAAACTTGTGAAAGAATCTTTTAAATTGAGCTGCTGTCCAGTATGTTTAAGAGCTAAACAATATTGTTGTTTTGTGCTGTGTGATGCATATTGTCTGTGCATACTGTATATTGTTGTATGTCTGTGTATATTGTATACTGTGGTTTATCTGTTGTTCTGTGTTGGAACCAGCTGTGTAAAAATGCTGTACTGAAAATGAATTCCACCAGCCTGGCTGTGTGGTCATTAAAGAATCTAAATCTGAAATTCTTAATCCATTAACTGTTTATCAATTGTTACCACTAAGCTGATATTTGTTGCTTTTTTGTAGATGGATTGATGGAAAATTTTGGTTCAGACATTCATCTCATAGCTTAGATGGCCCTTTAACTTTCTGTCAAGCTTCATCATCAAGACATACTTTCAATTCAGTTCTTTTGTTTTGACCAAATTTTTACAAATGCTAATGACATTCTCATTAGCCTTTGCAGTAGGCCTACTTTGTGATTAGTGTAATTTGCACAGTCAGCATGCTAACATGCGAAACTAAGTGGGTGATCATGGTTAATGTGACACTTGCAAAACATTAGCGTGTTAAAAAATGTCATTATAAGCACATTAACATGCTAACATTAGCATTTAGTTAAAAGCACAGTGAGTCTAGCTTCATCGTTCTGAAGATTTCAGGATGACCCAAGACAGTACAATAAACACAAGTCACAAAAGACAGCATGCTGGTAATTTTCTTCTGTTCTCCCAAGCTCATCTTTTAAAACAACAACAACCACAAACCTCCACAGGAGACAAGATTTTTCATTTTCGACAAGAAATTCCCCTGCAGGTGGCTGATTGTGAAATGAGGAGGGGGAAAAGACAAATATAAAGTGTGTGTATTAGAAGAGGACTGTGTAGAATATTCCCTGCAGAAGTATCTGTAGTATTATCTTTGGCATGAACTCGGTGCATGCGTAAATCTGTGTGTGTGTGTGTGTGTGTGTGTGTATGTGAGTGGGGGTTTCCGGTGTGTTGTTAGAATATTTTGCGAGGATACAGTATATACAGGATGTGAGTGTATGCATATGTATTTCCTTACATAGTGGTATTTTGCACGGCCTACACAGTCCAAACCAGAAACTTATAACACAGTACATGGGCGCAGTTACTCCTCTAACCGACCGTCAGTCTGTTTAAAAGATATGAAGCTCTGTTGTCTCGGGGAATAGATACCATATGGGCCTCTTGAGTTCATTTGTGGTCCACTGATTGTCCTACTTCAACAAGCAGAGATTCTCCTAACAGATGTAAAAATTAAGCGTGTCTTCGAGGCTATAGTAGCTGTTCAAATGAAAGAGGCTGTTGACAATTGCAAATTCAAATGAAATCCAAAACCAAGGCAGCTTTTCCACTCTCATCTGTGCTGATTTTGCACTGCATGCCGTAACGCATGAGGACAAGTTAAATGTTCAACCAACTTTCCATGATAACCAACAAACTTTCCATTATAAACAAGCAGGTACTTGGGCCAAGGGTAATAAAATAAGGTATTTTTGTCTTGTTTGTATGTGAGAGCCACCTGAAAATCTGATGTGAAATTGTGGTCATGGCCTTGTAATTTTCCAAGCCTCAAATTGCACAATTGGACTGAATTTGAGTCAAGTTTGGGAACTAAGTGCAGCCCAATTATCACACATCATTGACTTTTTTTCGATTATGTGGCTTGATATTTCAACTTGAACTCAAGCCACAGGTAATTCAATTACTTTGTGAGTGCCAAGACAGCAAAGACAACAATAAATTATACTTGTCTCAGTCACATGTGTTAGCAAACACTTTCAAACCCCTGAGGGGTCTCAGACGGTACCTCAGTTTATTCCATAACAAAATGACTTTATCGCCAGCAACAATTTATATTTTGTATTTAAATTTAATAGATTTCCAAAGCCTTACAACGTATTTCATTATGTTCCCAGTACTTTGTCCTCTGGACTTTGTACATATGGGCCAGACCACACACAGAGCCAGAAAAGAAGCTGTCCCAGAGGTCATGACGAGGAAGTGATACAATTCACCAGAATAATTAGGGACAATTAGCTTTTGCACAACTTCCTAACCCCGCTGATTTGATGCTGACGATCTTATCCTGTCCAGATCAATGACAAACAATGTTGATTTGCAGTAAACCCTGCCTGGCTTTTCAGTTGTTGCTCAAAGTGACGGAGGTAGCCTTGGCTGCTCCGAGTACATAAATCAACAGCCTCGCAATTATTTCTATCCTGAGGCTCTAAAAGAATGAGCTGATGAGTTTATTACAAACTGTGGTGCAAACTAAACTTGATGTGTCATCTTCTTCATTTTCAAAAAAACATGAAATATTCCTCTATAAAATATGCATGAGCTCAGTTCAGAGACCATAAAAAGCATTTCCGAGAAACCCAAAGAACATCGTCTGCAGCAGTACATATAAACTATAAGACTTCGGTGTGGGCTGTTGTGTCAGTACAATGATCAGTTGTCAAAAGTTAAATGTCAGGCACATGGTGGAAATTAAAAGACTTGCTGTGTAACAAAGCAAGTCTGGGAAATAATGTCTGAGGCAGATACATTGTGATGTAGTGATGGATCTGATATCTATTAGTTTCAGCTGTGGGACTGAGCTGTTTACAATCCAGTGGCGCGATCCAGAGAGTGGGTGGTCTCCGAGACACTCCACAGTGCCTAGTCTCATCACAGCATCATTTCAGATCTAAATGTTGGCTGTTAGTTTACTGGAAGTATGGTGGAAATGATGCCATGTGTACATCATTGAGAAAGACGCTTGACATATCAGAACAGGATGATTACGCATCCCTGAAATGTCAGTGTGGGCGTCACATTAGAACCCCATGTGTTTGTGGGGATATAAACAAGTCAGCCAGAGGTTGTGATGTAATATGTGTGACTGATCCCATGCTTATAACAGGTGAGCTCCAGCAGGAGAGATGCACCCACAGTCGCTCCCACACACTCAAACATACAGACCAAAACAAGCACGCACAAAGCTGTGTTCCAGTAGAAGTGAGGCTGACCACTCCCTGGTGACACCGCAGGCCAAAATGCTTGGAAAAAAAGGATGAAATATGGAGTAAAGTGGGCTGAGAATTCCTGAGGTCTCGTGTTAAGTGTAATTAGAATAACTCTAAAATGGCTCATAGGTTTACTCCGTGGTTATGTCATTATCACCACCGGTGTGACACAGGCGCATCATATCTGACATCAGTCAGAGGGCTATGCGGTAATGAAATACAGGTTGTTCCTGGAGAAGGTATTAGACAGTCATAATGACAACAGCAAATGGGATTTTATTTGTCTTGCCTCCGTCAGGATGGTGTCCAAATATCAAAAGTGCTGCCTCAACTTATTTTTCAGTTGCGTACTTTACTGGAAGACCACAGCCATTTCGACATGTGCACCGCAAAGTGTGTCAAATGCTTTATTTAAGTGGGTGTTCGCTTCAAATTCCTGTGGGGTTCCCACTTTTTAAACTATGGTGAGAAACACTGGTTTGGTTAGTTTTACTACGTGGGTCCCAGAAGAATTTATAGGTGGACACACACTCATAAAGGTATGTGAATAATTGGCTTTAACATTATATTTTCCACATTAGGTGGCGTAGCTTAGGCAGTTTTAGTTTACAGATCTTTAGAATATGTTTCTAAGTATTCTAGACTTCCGGTTCAATGGGGCCTCACTGGATAGGAAGTCTTTCTCTGTCCAGACAAGTTCAGTTGGCCACACCGAGAACGTGCCTGCACGCCTGATGAGAAAGTCTGACCACTATGCTTGTGTGGCCATTTTAATATATTTGGATTAATCAATCTTGTATACTTTACAGACAAAACACAGACATCATTTAAAGATACATTTCTGAAAAAGACAATTTTTCCTGTTTTGTGTGGGCACAGCAACAGCTTGTTGTGGCATTGTTATTTGCCCTGCTCGAACTAACAAAACATCTAATTCCATTCCCAGTGTAATAAAAGGGTACTTGGACAGGAATATAAACATCTCCCTAAAGTTGAACCAGATGCTGCTCCATGGTGGAGCACAGGATTCAGAGGAGGGAGGAAGAAAGACAAAAACAAGGGAGGTACTTTACTCAGGAAAGTGAGTCAGTACCCAGGCCTCGGCACTTCGAAATATTCATTCCTGTGAACCTCTGCCTTCTATCCCTCTGACCCCCTCCCAGTAATGTAGAGCAGAGGGATATCCCTTAGGAGAAAAGCCACCCAGCCTGGATTTGACTCTCACATGAAGCCTCGAGAGGCCTGTTGGAGAGGCAAGACAGTCCCTACACGCACAGGAGAGGAGGTCTGAACCCTGCACGCATAGAGTGCCCGACTGGTTCAGGAGTCTGACCCACCACCTTAAACCCCAGCGTGAGAGAAAAGCTGTCCAGTGTCCTTTAGGGTGCAAGTATGACCTCGTTCGGCTGAAACCGGCTATGATTAAGATTTTAACACAGTTTAGAAAAGTCCAAATATTATAAAATACCTTTCAGACACAGTTTGTCAGTTGCAGAATACTGCATGCAATGTTATTGAATGTATTACAACAGACTGCACGTAATAGTTGAAGGGCATTGATATGTAATGTGAAAAGAGGGCAGCAAAGCATGTTCTGTGGTGCAGAATCATGTATGTTCCCATTATAAAAGTTGTAAAAAAAGAAGACACATAGTGACAAATATTAAACTTTATGTTGTTTTGAAATGGCAGTACAAAAATACAAAAATATGTTGATGCATTCATCATTTAAACTTCACAGTAAGTAAACGGGCTGGTACACATGAGACTGTTATTTACAGAAGAGTTGTTGACATGTTCCATAACACACTGAAAGGATTACTGAAAACATTACAGACATCTGCTCTGAGTTGAAAGATCTAATCGCATCACTTGACCATCTGAAGCTGGTGATACGCATTAATATCTACTAGGTTTACTGGTGCGGACAATAAACTAATTGACTCATCTGCATTGGCAGCATTACCAGGCATGTTCACTTCAACCAAATTGCGGTTCATTCTCAGACAAATTCAGTTTTCCTTTAAATCAGACGATACTAATTACATTTGTCTGTCTGGTAAGTTGTTTAAAAAAAAGCCAATCAAGTCAAAGCAGCAAAACAGCAACAGAATGAACTAGCATGACCTACAAAAACTTAGAAAACAAAGCCAAGCACTCAACAGAGGAGGTATTAAAGAGGGTTTAGGGTTGTACCAACAGTCTTCTGAGACTCCTACAAACACAACCAAACTGTTAATTTTAAGGATCAGTGGGCGGCTGAGAGTTTGGATCAGGATCCAGAGTAAACATGTATGCCGGGGGGGGGGGACTATACAGGTTTGTTTAGGCTGAACCCCTTCCTCACCTCCAGACAAAGCACACACAGAACAACTGTATCTATCCTGTTGTTGTTTTGTGGTGAAATGAAACCACACTGGCAGGCTATGAAGTTGTATCGACTTTCCAAACAAATTAGTGTCGCTTCCTTTGGCTTATGAGGAATAACTGTTTGTTTGTGGGGAACGCACACTGTGAAACGTGTAATAAAATTCTAAAATGCCAATGCCAGTGACCGCTATTGTACATATACAATTAACAAAACACAATAAATACATTTTTTTTGCATCAGCTTTCCCAAGGATATATGGATTTGTTACTAGGATAAAAACATAAATAGAGTTTGATACCTTCTCCAATAAATAGTAGTGGTATTCTATTTACAATATGCACACATCTCCCAAAGACTTCATTCGATA
>MDSQ01000442.1_pt1 | contig 10560 bp, 4 predicted proteins | sample 1008251 | NCBI WGS metagenome assembly MDSQ01 (sample SAMN05526597, study PRJNA338239) | gut metagenome | isolation source: Hindgut content | host: Naso unicornis | place: Saudi Arabia: Red Sea | collected 2016-05
CAGACGCTATGGTGTCTTACACAATATTACAAAAAAAAAAGTTTAAAGTGCTTTTGTCACTGTAGCTGCTGACTCATCAAATATTTTGACACATTGTGGACCCGCTTTCATTTTGGGAAAAACCCTGATACACTGCTAACAGGATCGAAACACCAGTTCAGTGGCTTGACACAATATAAACTTGGTGTAATAAAAACTTATTTCGCACAGATTTCTAGTGTCTTGTATTTTGTGCAGTGACTAACAGATATAGAAGACTTCTGTCCCTGGTGCACAATGCCAATTTACAGCATATTGCGCAGCACCATTTGATTTCCCACTGTGGAGTCATTTCAATCATACTGAAGATTTCTTATAACCCGTCTCACTTAAGGTGTTGCTGCAAGAATGTCTCCAATAAACTCTCTTGAACCTGCAACAAACCACAGTGGAAAATATTGTAGCAACAAAGGCAAAGAGGCCAATTTATTTGATCTGGACAAAAGAGACAACCATGCTGCCCTTTAGTCAACTAATCAAATCTCTGCTGCCAGAGATTCACCTGCATAACAGAGGATGGCCCACGAGGATCTGTTGCAACCATTAGTGACTTTTGTGCAAGGGAAATGTAAGCAGTCTTTCTCCTCTTTCCTTCAGAGTTCAGCAGCAAGCTGGAGAAAGATATCTGCAGTGACACCTCAGGGCACTATCAGAAACTACTGGTGATCCTCCTGCAGGTAGACTTGTGTTTCCTTTCCTGATAATGAGAGCCTCTAGTGATGCCATTACAAAGTCATGAGAGGTTTCGTTGTGGGTTGGGGAAGAAGAGCGTAATGAGAGCACAGTGCATTACAGTTACCGTGTTTTTGTTTACAGACAGAAATGTAATCTTCATGGCACTGGGACACTGAGCGGATAATGTAATCTTTAGGGGGGAGACATTCTGAGCTGGTCTGAGCTCACTATGTTTCCATCCACACTGACCTACTTTGTTTGCTGTTTGTCCGCCTGTCCTTCTATCCCTCTACCTGTCTGTCTGTCTGTCTGTCTGTCTGGTTGATCATTTATCTGGCTGTGAAGGGGAGCAGGGAGGAGGGAGTAGACGAGGGGAAGATCACAAAAGATGCAAAGGTAAAAAGAAAGAACCTGAGAATACAAACAGCAAAAAGTGCTTTTGTTTCCCTAGCTTCCAGTCTTTATGCTAAGCTAAGATAATAGGCTGCTAGCTGAGCCTTGTATTTAATGGACAGATGAGAGTGGTATTGATTCTCTAATATGATTAAATTAAGATTAAAAATCCATTTAGCCTTTACTAGCTACGATGTAAGATACTGTGATTTTTAAAGATTTTAAACACAAAGAACAGCGCCCCCTTCTTTTCTGCTATAAAGTGGTCAAATAATTTTGTTTTAACTTAGAAACTGAAAAACCTGCTGTTGGTTGTGGTGTCAGTGTTTACGAAAGCTACACTGATGTCTTCAGATTAACGTGGTAACAGTTTATTAATGTTTAAGTTCAACCCTACAACAGATTTGAAAAATTCTAATAAAAGAAATCCTACTCGACAGGTAGATGGCCACTGTGCTACAGATGATGTTTAACTTAATTTAACTGTCTTCTTTTAAATGTCAGCATGTGCAATAAAGTTAAAGGGCAAGGCTAAAGAGCAGTCAATAGGAAAAATTAATTAGGAATGGAAAGTATTTTCTCCTAATAACCATTTCCTATTATTGATTTTGTTATTATTTATTAATATAATTTTTGTATTTGATTGATATTTATCTGAAAATAAGATGAGACAATACCACAGAGGTGCAGGACGAAGGAAACAAAATCCGGAATCTTTTTCTAATAGTGAAGACGAACTGAGAAAAACAAGAGTTTGTGTCTTCAGATAAATCCCACTGATCCGTGCTTGATGCGTGCATGAGTGTGAAAGCACCAGTGTGTATCTGCTGTCACAGGACCTGTACGCTGCTGGTGAGGGCAAGTTGGGCACAGATGAGGAAAAAATCATCTCTATTCTTGGCAACAGGAGTGCAGAGCATCTCAGAAAAGGTGAGTGTGCAAGAGTTTGTATGTTGTGATGAGGGAATTTGTAGTCGTCAACAAACCATCACTATCCTTTCATATTATATGCAGTTTTGAGTTGTGACTGATAAGTTTGTGGCCTCCAGTAGAAGGAGATGAGTCACTCTTGATTTATGTGTGTGTAGTTCAACCTTTAGTGTGATTATGCAGAGGGTTTGAAGATAAGTTAAAAAAAAAATCACATTATTTTTGGCTGCATCTGCTCTTGTGTTTTTAGCTGCATTCATATGTTTCTGATCGTTATGTGGTAAAGTTTAATGTGATAGTTGCGCATTTGGGTTACAAAAGTGTAGCTTCTCGTAAATACAATCCAATAAAACACAGTCACAATGACTGCTTAAATACAATAATCAATCTGATTGATTGATTGGTTTGACCCACATGTTTTGGTCGTGTCCCAAATTGTCTAGCTTCTAGCGCTCATATTTTGACACAATCTTGCAGTTTTAAAACAGTGTCTGTCCTCCAACATGGCAATTTTGTGTACTCCTTGACAAAGTCATTATGACGGCTACCCAATGCAGTGTTACAGCTTTTGCCTCTTTAACTGCCCATAAAAAAGTTCTCTCGAAATTTGCCCAACTACCCTCTTTTAAAGCCTGGATACAGGGGAGACTATTTTCACTTAAACTGGAAAAGAGTCCACACTGAGGGGCTCCTTTGACAGGTGTGACACTCACTGGAGGCCGTTGCTTGAATATTTTGATGGCCTCCCTCCTGGTGAAGTGGCACAAGAGGGGTTGGGCTTGGATCCTCCTGGGGGAGTCATGTCTCTTGCTGCCTGCCCACCACACACAACCTGCTTTCACCCAGCCTCATAAACCTAAGTAGGTTAGCAAAAAGACTTGGATGCTAGTGACTATAACAGGAATATAGTGATTGGGGAGGTTTATTGTTAAAGATGCGAGCTTTTAAATTGTGAGGTATATTTTATTTCAATCTCCAGCACATCAAGTTGCTCAGCCAGTTAGTTTAGCTTAGCATAAAGACTTGACTCTGTCCAGCAGTAACACTATTTTTGTAACACTAATGTAAAACACAGAGAAAAACCTAAGGACCCTCTGGCTCACATAACATAGCAAGTGGCCCAAAGTTAAAATCATATCACTTTTCTAAAACTTTTTTTTATTCCCACACCTAAGACAATATCAAAGGTGTCAACCAGGTTATTTTGTTCTCCTTAGTGTTTGATGAATACAAGAAGCTGTGTGGTTCTGATTTGGAGGACAGCATCGAAGGGGAGACCACTGGGAATCTGGAGAATTTACTGCTGGCTGTTGGTAAGACCTGTAATTGATCAGGAACATCTGTGGCTGATTAAAAAAAGACAAAACAGCAAGTGACAGATAATGAGGCTCTTTTTGTTTGTTTTTCTGACAAGCATGTTAGAGAAATAAATTAGATGATAATAATAACTGACAGTAGAAATCCATGACAACATAATTAAATTTCACACAGAACCCTGTCGTTGCCTCATGTTTCTTTGTCCGCAGTGAGGTGTGCCAGGAGTGTCCCAGATTTTTTTGCTGAACGCCTGTATAAATCTATGAGGGTGGGTATCAGTGCTCCACAGTGTCCTTCGTTTCAATACATGTTTTTTAATATATTAATTTTTAGCTGCAACCAGCAGCTCTATAGACTGGTCAGTCAGTCCACAAAAATTCCCCACTCTTAAGCTGCCACAGTTTTTGCCCTAAGAAATATTGCCAAGTGTGTCAAGGTCAAGTGTGTGTGTGTGTGTGTGTGTGTGTTCAAGTTCATGCCAACTGGCCAAAAGGGGGCGTGGCAGTTGGAGTGACTTCTTGCAAAAAGGTGCATTACTTCCGAACTGAACTTGCGAAAGACTTAGTGGAAAGGTTGGTCATGAACCAAAGGACAGCTGATTATGACCGAGCCAACTGGCAAAAAGGAGGCGTGCCAGTGGGAGTGGCCTACAAAAACAACAAAAAGGCACATAACTTCTAAACTGATTCATGTAACATGACCAAAATTTTGTAGAAACACACACACACACACACACACACTTTAATGGGTCATGGCTTGCACCACCTCTACACTTTAGCCCCGCCCCCAGACTGTAGACTGGAGGCATGATTGAAGACAGTAATTTTTATTTCTTCACTTTCATTCTTTTCAGATAAACAGCAAAGAAAGGATTTAACATTCAAACAAGTCCACAGTAACCTTATGATAACTTGAGATGCCTTAGACAACTGTAACATTTTTATTTGCAAACTAATGCTTGTTCCCTGATGCCTCAGAGTAGCTTTGTAGAATTTGGTTCCAAAGTAAGACCTTAAGTACCAGGAGAAACATTAGATAGAACTGTCTGTCAAAAGGAATTTAAACATTACAACCCTCTTCCTTGATAAGAACAAAAAAGAGGCTGTGCTGTAGCAACTTCTCTTTTCTAGAGTGTATTCACAATGTAGTTAGGGTGGTAAACTCTTCACCTTGAATATATTTCCATGTTTAGCGTGCTGGAACTGATGACAGCACCCTGATGAGGATAATGGTATCCAGGAGTGAGGCGGACATGTTGGACATCAGAACAAGCTTCCAAAAGGCGTACGGAGCATCTCTTTACACCACGATCCAGGTACGACTCACTCAAGCACAAAGCTATTATCAGCCTTCTCTGTGTGTCTGCACATTTCACTGTGTGTCTTTAAAGATGTGTTCTAAATAGTTCAATCCCGCAGACGACAAAAAAAGACAATTTCACCTCACAGTTCTGCACCATGCTCATCTCTCCCTCTGTGTGCTTTAAAGCACCAGCTGGGTGAACTGCACGGTTATGCTGCTTATACACCATTCATGTTATTGCAGTGATGGAGTGCAGATTAGTGATTTACTTTAAATGCCTGGCTCAGTGTGATGACTTGGCTCTGCTGCTTTTCACTGCAGCTGAAGTGAATTAATCTGTTCCCCTGAGGCCAGATGTTCATGCAGAGTTATTGCCATCCTCCGCTGGAACACCCAAACGGCCAATACTGAAGAGATAAATAAGTCATTATGAAATAACCTTTGAATAAATGCAGTGAAATACATCAAAGAACCGATATATTTTTTTCTAACAGTTGTGAAAGAGAACATTTATATTTGATTAAAGCAATTTTTTTGTTCAAATTGCTCCTTTTTCAACAGTATTGATCATTTAGTAGTAATGTGTTTTACAGTGACACTATTTTATATCAGTTTTTCTGAAATTTCATATTAAAGGAACATTCTCACAGCTGATATTTTGAATTGTCAACTATGTGTGATTGATCATTAATGTTATTAGTTTCATGTGTCCCGCTTTGATTTTCCTGTGTTCATGTTATGTAGGAGTTATTATGATAAGTTTGTGATTTTTAAGAGGTTCTGTTAGTTAATAAAAACACTAGTACTATCCAGTCCCCAAGTTTAATGTGGCTAACAGATATAAAGTATAAATAAATAAATATAAGCAGTCAGGGTCCGACTGATATATTGGTTAGCCAATATTATGAGCTGATATCGGCCCATCACAGATGTATCCATATCAGCGTTTATGTTCTCTGATATGCACCTGTAATATACCTTTTTTTATTGCTTGAAAAATGCTCCGACAAGTGATTTAAAATGGTTAAATATTAATATCATAGTTTCTGCAGCAGAGAGCGGTCTGTTATTTAATGTCTAATAGTGACATGTTATAATATTGGCCAGTATATCTGATATAACTTTAATGCTCCCTAATATCAGTATTGGCATCAGCCTAAAAAATCCTGTATCGGTCTGGCCCTACAAGTAAAGAGTCTAGTTATAACCCAGGCTAGGTGGTTAGCTGGCTAGCTATGTAGTATCTCTGGCCTTGTTGAGCTTTGCCTGTGTTTTGTGTCTGTACAACAGCAGGTTGTTGACAAATTTAAAAAAATACTTTGCTGTTGCTCTAGCTTTTATACAAAATTATATCAATTTACCTAACATTAGCTCGTTGGCTAAATGTTTGTAGCATTTACCGAGCCGCTAAAAGAGGCTGGTGACTCGATTGGCTGAAGGGGATTTGTGACGACAAATTACAATTCCTTCATTTGGCAGACACTTTCTTCATCAGCGACTATGACAAATCAAGCAATTAGGGGTTCAGTGTCTCACTCAAGGACACTTCAACATCTGGAGAGGAGGAGAAAGACGTACAACCAACTGGAGCTACAGCCGCCCGTGTGCATGAAAAGTGACATTGTCATTGAAAAGAAATACCAGTACCAAAAGTGCATTTTTAAATAAACGGGTTAGATAAACATTGAAAAATAAATAAGAGGAAACTGTTTAAAGCTAAAGCCAAGTAGAGAGAAACATCTGATTGCCTGTAAGCCCTTTGATTCAGAATCATTTGGTTAACAGAGAACACCTTCTGAATTTTGTAAAATGGATAAAATAATGATGCGCCTGTTGTTTTTGCAGGAGGACACGACTGGAGACTATCAGAAGGCTTTGCTCTACCTCTGTGGTGGGAATGATTAATGCTGTTTTATGATGTGCTTAGCGGCACTGAATGATGAGCCTCCATGTTGCTGTGAGATGAGGTTATTGATCCAGGGTTGTTTATTCTTTCTTACTTTAGCCTGCTGTTGATTGAATTAGTGTGAATTACCCACTTCTCATTTTGACTTTTTGATAATATCCTTTGCATGAACAGCAGTTAGAGTGCATTTACTTATGAGTATTTTAGCTTTTGTTTAATTATAAATACATTTTGAACAAAAAACACCTCCACTACTGTGAGAATAGATGCAGTTTTGATTTTGTTGTAGAGAATGATGGTAGTTGTGTTTGTAATAATGAAATATTTGCTAATATTTTAAACAATTATGTTGTTTTGCTTGTCATGTCGCCCTATTTACCTCCAGTGTTAGAAGCTGTTTTTAATGCTCACAGCATGTGTTAAATGCAACTTAGAAAATACAATACTGCTGCTGAATTATTAAACCCTACATGTTGACAGCATTCCCGCTCTCATTAATTACCAATGAACTGCTGATCCGGACTTGAATTGCAACGTGGCTCTCAGTGATTAATTAGTAATGGGGCACTATTAGACATTTGTTGACTGATATAAAGACAACAATTAACTCCGTTCTTCTCTGCATGAAGGAGCCTGTTGTCAAACAGGTCGTGTGTTTGCATCAGGAGACGAGAAATTAGTTTACTGTGCACTTTTACCACCAGGTGGCAGCAAAGTCTGAAATAAATAGACTGTTTCTTAACATTGTTTTCATTCACAGTGAAATTTACATAAATGTGATAAATGCTGTTTTACAGCACTGAAAGATTTTACTTTGAAAGCATGTGTCTGAATTTATGGTCAACATCTTTGAATTTCATTTAAGGTCAATTTGTGCAATTTTAAAAGTTTATTAACTTAACCAGTATTCAAAAGCTATATTTAAATTGTTTAAAAGTACTTTTTTTAAAAACTTCATTAGGTATTATTTACTTACCACTTCATAAAAGTGTATTTTAAGTATTTGTTCTAAGCTACTTGAATCAATTTTTTCTACACTGTTTGACTTCAGATATCTTTTTAAGTCTTATGGAGCATTTTACGTCCTTGTTTTTCAGCCCATTCATAAATATTTTTAGAACTTGCAAACATTTTATTTCAAATTCAATTTTAAAACAAAGCTCTGGGTTTGAGATGTGCTTGTCCTCTCAACAGGGCTTTGCAGCACTTTGAGCTCATTATGTTTTGGTGTAGGGTTGCAAAATTTCAAATATTGAATAATTTGATTTCTCTTCTGTGATTCCAGCCAGATGATATCATACTGCCTCGGTTTCTCATGGTTTAAATGCTAAACTTACAGCAATATGTTCTTTGAGTGGGCACACCACTGACAACATCAAGACTATTTACCTGCTACACTCTCGCAGTTTTGAATGGAAATCTGAATTTGGCTTTATAGATTTATGTTAAAAATCACTTAAACATAGACTTATGTCAGAAAACAACCCCGAGCGAGTATTTATAGATGTGTCTGGGGTTCAGCACCCTCTCCTTATGTTCATAAAGTCACTCTCAGCCAGACTGTCACTGTGTTCAAGTGAGTCTTCATTTGCAAAATTCGGTCAAGCCAGCTGCTGCTTGGATTTTGATCCTGAGTTTTTTTCTGTGTTATTACGGTGACCTGCTTGGAGCAGCCAAAATCACAGTGTCACAGTAATCATCTTTCACATTTTCTATACCAAATAAAAACAACACTGTTAATACACATTACATATATTATACCAAAACATGCATTTCTTCTTAATCTTTTTCTTGTACGAGAAAATTAAGCAGCTGTGCCTTTCAGGAAAAATTGCGGTACATCCCTATTTTTTTGTCCTTCGTTCTTATTTCTTTTTTTTTTCCTTTTGAATATTATCTTTGCTTTCTGAGCAGATTGATGGCTGGATATCAGGTCACAACATCCATATGGCTATAATACCAAACTAGGCTCCATTTCTGTCAGTTCGCTCCCACACATATCAGGCTGGGTTAAAGAGGTTTTTTATTGCGCTTCATAAAGTTTAAATTAGTACATCACCAAGCAACGATTAACTTGTTTCTTTTCCTTTTGCTTCCTTTCTTTCTGTAGCAAATGGAAGTGAGCTCTTCATTGGGAGCGTCCGGTACGAGGACACTGGTGCCTACACCTGCATTGCCAAGAACGAGGTGGGAGTGGACGAGGACATCTCCTCGCTGTTTGTTGAAGACTCAGCAAAGAAGACCCGTAAGTCCTACACTGTTGATTTTTACTCTTACTAATGCAAGTAAAGCATTTATAAGTAAATTCACAATAACTTTTAAACCTTCATCTCTGTCGAACATAGAGACAGAATTTATATGATTTTGTATGTTGGTGTAAATCTTAATGGCATTGCTGTCAGACATAGTAAGTAATATTTATGTGGTGGCTGAAATGCCTCCAGTGTAGACGAGCCTGTAAAAATGCCCCATATATCTCCTGCATTATTACTGCAGTAAACACTAAAGCTGATAAGCATAAAAACTGCTTCATGTCAGTTGACTGTCAGGTGATTCTTCATGCTTTCAGAAGGCTGAATAACCAAAGAAAAGTAAACAGTCTCAGACATAGTTTATATCAGCAACAGCAGCAGTGCCGCGCACAGATGTATCTACCAGCTTGGCATCTTTTATTGTAATGCTGAGATGAGACGACACAATAACAGCTTGATGATGCCCCAACCTAAGAGACATGGGACAGCACAAATGCTCATTTTATCCTGTTCTTTTGTTGTTGTTGTCGTTGTTGTTTTTTTATGGTTGCGGACAACCGATGCAACATCTGAGACACTTCCCAACATCCAGACAGCAAGAATAGAATGTCAGTTTTCTCACTGTTTGACAAACTCTACAATATTTTTCACGTAGTTTACCCACAGACACTTCACATTGAACTGTAAAAGTGAAGTAGAAGAGGGAAAAAAATTTCTTTAATTTCAGTCAACCTATAAGCATTTGATTATCACACTCATGGAGCATTACACCAAAATAATCACAGTCAGAGCACACCCAGGAAGTTGATCCCAGATCACTGGTATATAATATGTATATATTAAATGTTGATGCTGTCACATGGAGCAGTGAAATCCACCCATGCATGAAGGGCAGCATGATTGGTTGTCAGCCCACTATGTGTCTCAGCCAATCACAACAAGAATTTATGATCACAAGAAACAGCTAATTCTGAATATCATCCAAGCGCTACTATGGATGTATGAACTGTCTCAACAAGTAAAAATACAGCAAAAGATGAGACAAGTGCAATCACCGAAGAACATTTGAAAAATTAATAACACCAGTTGTTTCAGAAATGTATGTATCATTTATTTGGTGTAAACAAAAAACACAATTTGACAAGAGAGACCAGAAGTTGGATTTATGTCTTACTGGAAAAGAATCGGTGGATGAGTAACTTTATTCTCCATTCTGACTGTGGGCAGTGCAAGAGGCTGCACCTAATTTTAGAAGTTTTAAATAGTCAAATCACATATTTTAGGCTCCTTTGATATTTAGTGTTTCATTACATTGCATCATTTTGAGGAGTTAACCATCTGTACCTAGAAAGAGCTAACTGGGACAGTTGAAATTACACAGAATAATCAATGACTTGTCCTTGAGTGATCTCTTGATTTAAGAGGAAATATGGCAGCGTCAACACCAGTGAGAGACACTTTGTAGCTGTCAGATATGTTTTGTCTTTGCATGTCATGAGAGATATCACCTCCTTTGTTTAATGGATGTCCTTTTTTAAGGTGATTTAATGTTTTTTTTCTCTGTCTTCCTCCCCCTCTTCTTTCTTACGCTCATCGCCTGACTCTGCAGTCGCAAACATTCTGTGGAGAGAAGAAGGTAATACATTACAGCTCTCAAAGTGTTTTTGTGTTCTTGTGATCAGGAAAGAAAGTATAATGAACAGCCTGCACCTGGATATATACGTTCACTATCCAAGATGTTTGCTG
>MDSQ01000443.1_pt1 | contig 10552 bp, 6 predicted proteins | sample 1008251 | NCBI WGS metagenome assembly MDSQ01 (sample SAMN05526597, study PRJNA338239) | gut metagenome | isolation source: Hindgut content | host: Naso unicornis | place: Saudi Arabia: Red Sea | collected 2016-05
ATCTGGCTGCAGGAAACATTCACATGCCATTCTAAGTCTGTCTCAGGTCAGCGTGTGTGTGTGTGTGTGTGTCAAAGAGAGGTCTCACTGAACAAGAACATTCAAATGAGTGCTATTTTTACGTGAAATAACAAATTGCAATATTCCTCTTTGCCCGCACTCACATATGTTAAACCAGAGTGAGGAAAACATGGAGGAAGAGCAGAGAAAGAGGGGAAAGGATGGAAAATAGTGCAAAGAGAGGGTGAGGACGGCTGAAAAATGGTGATGAATTATGTGTGGGGATGTGAGCTGCGTGTATGGATACTCGAGTGTGTACAAAAAAAGCCAACCGTGACCAACTTAACCATAAAAGCGCCTTTCCAAGCCAGACCTTGAGAGCTGTGCATTTTCTCTGAACCTTACTGTGAGTCAGAACTACAATAACTTTCACCACCGCCTTTGGCGCCCTAAATTAACTTCAGCCACTACGGCAATCGGAGAAAAATGACGTGTGGAAATCAGTTTACAGCAGGAGACACTTCGCAAAATACTGTTTGAGTGTGGCCGCCGTTGTTTGTTTATTCACATTAATCATTTTTGCAGCATTATTTATGTAATTCATCTATCTTACATCTGTATTACAGAGGAGGGCGGCAGAAAAGATGAACAAAGGCTTATGAACCAGTCTCACAGCTGTGACTTCATTACTTTGAGGGTTTTAGCCTGCTAAGCCTTCAGGTCACGACTCTGACTGTCAAACCGTGTTCAGACGGCAATGCTGAACAAACAAAAACAATGCTGTTATACTCTCACAAAGTAGCCAAAGGTCTGGCTTGCCTCTCTTGAGTTTTTTGCCTGCTGCTGTGCATTCCAATAAAAGTCTCCATCGATAATGAATTTTAGTAGGTCGTCTGCAGCCAGAGCTTGGCTCAGTGGCGGTTATGAGTGTCCACTGTGGTGTCTGTGTGTTAGTCATCTCAGGATGAATGAGTCACCAGACAGAAACCTCAAGCACCACCCAGGTAACACTTCAGCCTCACACACATTCACACACACACACTGCAATAAGATGAGGGGTGACGGTTTGTAAGGTGGGACTCCTGTTTTGTGGCATTATACTGCCACCATGTGGCCAGTATGGGGATGAACACAGCTGGCAGAGGTGTGCAGCTGCAAAACGAAAGCATTCAGTAATAAATACAATGCATTAGTTTGGCATTAAATGCAAAACAGAACATGTAATCAAGACACAGGTGACGGACTGTGGGCTGGACTGCAACTGCTAAATAAGCTGCTACACTGACATGAATGAGCACTTTTTACTTTTAAAACACCTACCTTTCCTTTGTACGCCTCTACAGGTGCCGTCCTTATTTTAGCTAATTAGACCTTTTCACTGGACCCTGAGGGCATGTACGCCTCCTGACTGCACAGGACGTCCTTTACCTTAAACATTTTTTTAAACATATTTTGGTTGCAAGAAAAAAACAACAGTTTAGGTCTGCAGAGCCTTTAAAGTCTCCAGGGTTGGTTTGTAAACAAGGACATACAACGGCAATCTGTTATATCGACACCCACCCGTGCTAGTTTTGAAAAACTCATGCAGACCTGAGACACCTACGCAGCCAAATATGGCTACTTTCATTACAGCTACATGATAAAAACCATCATATAAACTAAAACCCACAATAACTCCTGGAAAGCACCGAATGTGGCGGATATGATACAACAGACAAAAAGCATCCAAAGGTGAAATTTAAAAGGCCAGTTATAAAAGTCTTGATGTGGCTGCATTTCCAGTCTTCCGTTTGTACAGACAGAGGACATTGTTTTTAATCCTTTATGCAGTTCATAACATTTTATTTACTGGCATTTTCGCTTAGCTGCAGTGAACAAGAGTAAGCTAAATGTAAATGAGGAAAATCTTAAAATGAGCTTATCTGTTGATTTGACAAATTGCAAATTAAATTTTTTTGCAGACTAGATATCTATTTAAGTAAGCATTTTGCCGAGCCACCAGGGCCACATACTGTACCTATTAGTTCATTGAATTTTTCTTAAGCACTTTGGCACTTGTACTGTGGCATCAGCGCAGTCCATCAAGCTAATTAGGAGGAATTAGCCAAATGACTACAGGACTACTCAGTGCCAAAGCAGTTGTTTTTCCATCTCTCATTATCTTTACGGAGGATGAGGAAGATGGTGCAATCACAGACTGAGAGTTACTGGATGGGACAGACTGAGAAAAATGAGAATGAACAAGAGGGGAAAGACATGATTAAAAAGAGTAAGGATGATATCACAGGAAGGAAAACACTTTGCCCTGACTTGTCATCATCAGGTTAATTACCCCGGTATTTAATGTGCTAATGCATCTAGTGCTTTAAGGCATCCTGTTTTGATTGAGGACACTGGAAGTTCAGCAGCTCGATGGAGTGGAGGAGCTCTCAAACTGCTGCTGCCAGTCGACATCTGTCATCCCTGGCCTTTCAGCACGCAGTGTTACAGAATGAGAGGTATACTCTGTACAAAAACAACGACATTTTCACGATAACGCTCAAGAGAACCCAACCTACCCTACACCCTGAGCTGGTATTATAAGGGCGCATCACAAGCAACAACCACTTCACATTTTATTGACTGTAATCAGAGAATGAAGTGGCCGCGCACACTGAGACCCTCGACCACACAGCTCTGCTGTTTTCTGACGCTATCACAGCACCAACGTAAAATACACAGAACACTCCTTAAAAATATTTATCAGAGTTGAGTGTCCATGTATTTATTACAATTTTTAATGCTAGTAGTGCGCAATTAAAAATCCAACAATTCACGAACAATCATAATTAAAGTGTCCCTTGATACACGAGTGCTTCAAGGTCACTCAGCTTTATCTGTGACAGAAACACCAAACCAGATCTAAAACCAAGTTAATACTTCGTAAATACTACTTCATTCTGTGGACAGAGGGGAAATTGATGCTATTGGGATGCCCGTGTTGTTCTGTATTTTCGCAAATTGTTTGACTTTTGTTGTTTAAATCTAGTCAACCTCAGGCGCACTGGTGGATAAAAGATCAGTAAGTGCAGCCTTGAAGGTAGAGTCAGTAGCATTTTCCTTAAAAAACAGAACGAAATATATACTTATACAAAATCAGTCTGGTTCAATTATCGGTTGTGGGCCACTAGACGTGCGTGGTGGTGACTGAGTCTGCAGAGCCCTCTGCCTGTATTTTGATGTTTTGGTTTAGTCGGGACGTTTTTTGGGGCTGGGTATATGTGCGTTTCCCCAGACAACGACAGTGCACTTGTGAGGTTGGAGGTGGATGAAACATAGCGACTGGACACCGGTCAGACCAGAGAGAATTGCGGATGCTGAACAAAACGGTAAAGAAAAGGAAATATACCCCTAGTGACAGGAGATGGCAAGCGGATAATGCTCGTTCCAGAACAAGAGTGAATCTCGCTTTGGCTTTCACCTGCTGTCCAGTGCTGAAGAAGAGGCTGCGGATGAAGAGTGACGCAGGGTTGGCCTGCTGTCTGTTCAGGCAGGTGTCAAACACCAGCAGTTAGCTTGTGCTAGCTTGCTAAATTATTAACTTTTCCATTAGAACAAACGTAATATTCGTCTGAACTGTAGCTTGCTGTGTAGATACAAGCAGTATAAGTACACGCTATGATACCTCTGGTTGTGTTGAGCCAGGAGGAGGGGCCCAATCTGAATGTTGTGTTTACAAGCCACAGCAAACAATGATACTCACTCTACCTTTAATTCTATGTGGCTTTAGTTCAATCAGTTCAGTTGCTACATAACTTCATCTTAAATCTGAAGCTGACCATATTAGTTGAATTCCTCACACATGTATTATTTCTGACTCTGTCTAGATATTCTCACTGCAGTTCTTTGAATGAGAAAACTATTCAGAGCGATCTGCTTCGACGTGTATTAGGTTTAAATGCCATCTGAGGATCCAGATCAGATGGTGACTTAGCCAATGAAAAACAAGCGGAAAGCCCCATGATTCTTTGCAAAAACAGGAAATTCGCATCCAGAACCAAACTGGTTGAAACAGATGGGAAATAAACAAACTGACTGCTGTCGAGCACAGAGCCCGTTTCAAACAAGATGCTTCACTTTTTTCACAAGGACACGGAGAATCTTTCTTTCTAAGATTACAGAATCATTGAAGGTGTTCTGCGAGCAGATGGTCAAGCTGGGTAGATACCTTTTTTTAACATAAAGTAATTGTTTTGCAGGAGCCCCAGAGTTGTTGATGGAAATCTTTGAATAGGTCCCCGCAGTCGCTGCCTCAGGTGAAAGCTTTCCGTAAGAGAGGCAAATGCGCTCATTTAAAAACAGATCATGTGGTGAGATAGTCCTCAGAACTCACAGTACTGTACCACTTCTGAGCTCTTCATTAAAACCCGGCCAAAGCCATTTCAATATCTGATAACTGTATTTACATAAGATGTTCTCCGGCTATCTTTTATGCGTGCGATGTGTGTGTTTATGAATGACAATGTGTGAGCACACTCTGTGCCTGTTTCCTGACAGCATTAATGATTCCAAAGAGAGACAGAGCTTAACCACGGGGAACAGCGACGGAGCTCTTAAACCACTCCGGATGACCAAGAGCCTTTTAGCCGAAGCAACATTCTGAATATCATCCACCTCATTGGACAAACTGGGTACCACTGAGTTTCCTGCCAGCCCTGTTTAAAGAGGTCTGCCTGCATGTGAGTGTGTATTTATCACCGTGATCTGTTTAAAATGTTTCTTATGGTGTTTCCTGTGGGTTTCCAGGGAATCAGGAAATTATGACAAACAATTAATTGCATCCCTGGTTTACGAATAAATAGAAGGAAAACTGACTCCCCTCGGTTCGATTAATAGCGGATCTTTGTGAGTCATCTTGCGAACAGAGTGTGTGCCAGACTCAAGTGTTTCAAATGAGCACAAACAAAAGCATTACGTAGCTACATCCATTCAATCAAGAGAAATGATACGGCCTATACTTTGATTATGTGGTTACTCAGCCCCTCAGCTTGTTGTCGTTCTGCTCGGCACACTCAGACACATTTGTGCGGAAATAAAACACAAACACTTGCGTATTTACGCAGGTAAACAGATTTTCACTCGGTTAGTCACACATGCAAACTCATTTAAAATAAATCCAGTCTGATTAAGGTGTATCATGTCGAGAGATGATGTTATGATCGATGAAAACAGGAAGTTTTGAATGTATTTTGATTGTTCACATGAGGCACGTTGACATCATCACCTTGGAAAAGCCTCCCTGAGACTCGTGGCCACACTAGGTGATGAGAAGCAGTCTAGACATTTTTTTTTTAAATGGCTGCTTCCTTCAGGTAAAATTTGTCATCATCTCAAAATGATTCCAGAAGCATGAAGGTGACTTCATATCAGTGCCCCAAGTGTCAAACCAATACAGCACAAGGAATCTGAAGCGACAACATTATCAGGCAACAAATTCTGGCTGTTCTGCAGGCAGCATCGTTTACACACTCATAAAAGGAGGCAGCGCTTGATCTCCCTAACACACATGCTGTATGTAAACACAATACCGAGAAACTTAAACATATAGGAGAAGATTATCTTTCAGGTTTCCAGCCGGATACAGCAGCTCCTACAAATGCTCTTAACGTTTTATAGCAAGTTCATGCCTTAAGCTACGCGAGCTGTGCACTTAAGCCCTCAAAGTTATTGCTTGACATTAACATAAGCATTTCGAGCGCTGCCAAGCTGAGGTATACGGTGTCTGTCAGCTAGGTGAAAATTAAAGAAGCTCTTGTAAAGTCACAAGCTGGATTTTATGTGAGTAGTGTACGGCGAACGATTGCTGGTTTAACCCGGGAGTTTAAAGGGAAACGGCTTTATTGTGCTGCGGTGTGTGACCTTGAGCAAAGAAGATACGCAGCTCTCTGAGAGTGATACTTCAGAGAGAAAGTTGCTGGAGACGAGATGATGCTGGTACAGTCGATAATTTACCTTCCAGTGTGACGCACAGTTTGGCATCAGTACATATATGGGGTCACACTCTGTCTCCATCCTTTTACTTAATCACCCGAAAAATCACATGCATACTTCGCTCTGTCTTTTCCAAGATTTTAGTCTTTCACTCACACTTGTCCATACAGTGATCAAACTCGTAAACTCGCTCACAAGTTCTCACAGCCTCTGGATTTTACCCAATCTCAGCAATGCAATGAATGCAAATGTAAATTTACATATCAGTCTACTTTGGACTTTGAGACCAAAGTAATTACGCCTGGAAAAATAGTTCCTTACAAGTGCTGCTTTCCTAGCTTGAATGTTAGGAAGGAGAGAGACTTCAACACAGACGTTCTTTTTAAATAACGTCACACATTTTTAGTCTATTAAATATGGATAAAATGTAAACAACCACGATATCCCATAGATTAAGCTTTTTTTGAGAAAAATGCATGAGGTTTATGTAACCTATGTGGCCATTGTTGACAAAGGTAAATAATATGTAGTAACAGTGGTATGGTCCTTTAATAAACAGCAGATGTGTATTTAACACACACCTGAGTTCATTCCTCTCAGCTCAGCACGTGCTGCAGCATCAGCGCTCTGATATTAAGGCGATGTTGTTCTGCTGTGTCGCTGTCAGCTTCCAGAGTAACACGCCTCCATGCCATAACGTTGCAGCACAACTGTTGTCTATGTGAGCCAGCAGGCTAAGCCGCGGTTGTTTTTGTCACTGTAATTTTCATGAGCGTATAAGTGATGAGCAACAATGAGCTACTCTAGCTGAATTCTTCCTTGTATCCATAACTAACATGCCAATGCTGCTGCTTTTGTGCAGAGGGAGGTAAAAGAAAAGAGACTGACTGAGACAGACAGAGAGAAGATAGGCAGCATAAATAAATGATTTGGAAAACATAAAAAACATCCTGGCAGTATAAAAAAATATATACTTTTTTTGTTTAAAAATGAAAAATATCTCCTACAGATGGAGATAAATAAATACAAAAGACATAAAGAAAAAAATCTTAATCAATCTGGCTGGCCAAATTGTGGCCCAGGGGAGCTGAATGAAAGCAAATGTATTAAGCTGTGTAAATCGCTGAATATGATGGTACGTTTAAATATCACAGCACATAAACAATGCCTTAAAAAGTACCTCTAACAATGCATTAAATGCTGTGCGCTCCTACAAGACAAGATGGCGCAAAATCTTACCCCAAAACACGAGCGGCAGGTCATCAGATCCAGCGCTGTCTCCATTACTCCAAAAAATGCACCTGCTTGTTCAAGTCAAACTGCTTAACTGTAATAAAAGTTTGTGTAATCAGCTTTGGTCCCTTCGTTTAGGCTCAGAGGTTGATCTGCGGTCTGACTTTGCTCTTTGATCGCAGCTGAAAAGTGTGCCAACTCTGGCCAGCGAGGTCTGGTTCATCGGCTCATGATGATAAATCCTATAAGTCCCTTTGAGATCTGACGTGTAATTCCATTCAAAATCTAATCAAGTACTGGTGTTTCAATTTTAAAATTAAAAATCATTCACTCATCACAGCAGTATCTCACTTTAGACAGCGCCCGGCACTATACCACAGAAAGAAACTTCTCCCACCAGACGGTCCCCCTACCTCTGCTGGTGTCCTGTTGCACCTGTGACACTGGAGAATCAATTACAAGGCTCAGGCTCGTAATGAGGTCTCCAGTTACCTGATCCAGTGACCAAGGGACTATACAGAGCTCTTCAATCTTTAATGTATAGTCACCAAGCCTGCTGCACACGTCTGGCATCACTGCCCCACAAAAAGACAATGAAACATGCCATGAGCCTGTTTAATTCTGACCAAATACACCCACAAACAAATTAAAACTTCAAAGACACATTTAAATTGAGTCACAAGTCCGACAAATATTTGTATTTTTGCACAATTAGCCTGAATTTGGAGATCTAGGTCACAGCCCAAGAATGTAGAGGCTGGAAACTAGCCAGTAGCCAACGTTGGCAGCTTGACTGACCACATTTTAATTGCTCGACTATATAATTAGAGTGGTAATAGTCCTGTGTAATTTTGTAATGGAGCACAATTTCTCTCTGGTGCGCTCTCCCTCTCTCTTTCTCTGTCTCACCTGCTCGCACACACAGTCACACAGAAGTATCATAAACTTAAAATGGATCTTGCAAGGAGCTCGGCTTCACCAAGTAGGTTTGTTTGTGTTTATTTTGCCTAACAAACTGTAAAAATAAAAATATTGCGAGATTTATTTGGTGATGTCATAGAAAAAAGGCCCTAAGCTGTCTCAGAGAAAAGGGGAAGTGAGAGAGATTGTGAGAGATAAGCAGAGACAGAGACAGAGAGAGAGTCATGATGTCTCGATCTGAGAGCTGCTGTGAATGTCTGCATGACGGCACGTTCCCGCAGCGAGTGACAAAACTTAAGTCATGTTTCACTAAATGACCATATTTACAGTGGCATCTGTTGAGGGACCACCTTTAACCCACCCCAGCACTCTGAGCAGTCATGCAGCTCTACCAAAATAAAAGACAAGAGGTGCTCTGAGTCAAACCTGTGCGTTATCTCAGTTTAAAAAATAGGAATAAAAGAAAACAATGGATCAAACTTACAAACTTTCTCTTCAGCTTGCCCTTACTGCCACGGGTTGGCTTGTCCTCGACTACATTCCCAGGACTGTAGTCTGAGCCCATGTCCAGGTGGTCGTCTGCAGAGACGCTCTTTCGCAGGTAAGCAGCTCGCGCCCTGAAGTGGGAAAACGGCGACTGGGAGCGAGGGCGAACCTCGGTGCACCCATCATTCTCAGGCTCGTCTTCGCCCTCCATGTCATCCTCCAAACGCCACAACTCACCTAGAGGAGAGAAGAGGGAAGGAATAAAAGTGACAAATGATGGCGTTAGTGCACATTCTGGAACAACAGAAGAAGAAAGAAAAGGAGAGGGGTTGGGCAGAGAGGGAGATGTATGAGAGCAAGACAGACTGGACAAATAATGAATGTTTGTGTCTGTAACACAATTACTGCAAAATGACTGCACAAATTGTCAGCTGTCATCCACTAGTGGCGTTCAAAAAAACATTTCCTGAATGTAATTAAGCTTCCTTTTGAGGTGAAATATTATGCTCCAAAACATAATTCCCAGCCTGCCTCCTTAACAACTCCATTATGGTTCCATACTCATGACAGAGATGATGGCTCATGTAAAATGCAGAAGCAGGAACAAATTTTCCGCGACAGAAGCGTTTTTTTTTCCCCAGCTCTGACAGGATGGCTGAGCTCTCACAGCGGCACAACAGAGATGGATGTGTGCTGTCAGAACGTAGCTCTGCTACACTAATCACAGCCGACTTCCATCGCTCAGCATTTGATGTTTGTCAGACAGCCTGTCAACGTCTATCGCCTGACGAACAGCACTCATAAAACACTCGCTGGTCTTTCAGTTACTTGAAGACCCTGATGCATGCTGGGTAAGCTACAGCAGCTCTGTCCATCAAGGCGAGGGACACTATCGAGTCATTTGCAGCAAGAAGGGCCAGGTTAAAAGGCTCAATATGTATTTTTGGAGCCATAAATATTGAATCACATTCATGCATTTTGTGCTCATAAATCAAAATATGGTTTGTTTACATGGTGTCAGATTAAGCTTAGTGGGATGTAAATAAACAATCAATAAACAAAAATAAATTATGTAAATAAGACATCTAAAGCATGAAAAAAGATGGAAAAAAGCTGCCAAAAAGATGGCATGGTGAAATGGAGCGACAAACGTCTCTAGCCTGCCTATCTGATGAGGGACTGCCGGCTCAGTAGCAGTGCTAACATTGTAACTTGAAGAACTTGTTTATGCTAGCTAGAAACTGCTAATGCTAGCTTGCAGACAGAGCATCACCCGGTGTTTCTCTTTCAACAACTTCAGCGGTATTCACACTGATTTCATGAATCAAACTTCAAGTGGTGCTGACAGTATTACAATGGCTGCGCGCAACCTCATCTATTTTATAGAATTAGAGAACATCTGGCGCATGCGTCTAACCCAGGTGTGCCCAAACTTTGCCATGCCAAGGACCCCCATGTAGCATTAGCTTCCTTCTTGCAGGGACCTGCCTGTTGCAAAAAAAAAATTTAAATTGCAGTTGTGGCTTTTTGCAATCATCTTAAGTATGGTCGTCTGGTGGCCTTTTGTCTTCACAGAATTTTCTCCATTTTGGCAGGAAGTAGGTAGCTGTTTTTTCAGGGGCACAGCAACTTCTTCTAATGTATCTGTGTCACTCATAGCGGCTGCTTGATTTTACTTGGCTTCTTTGGTGTGTATTATTTCATTAGCATTAAAAAGAACATAGCTTTCAAAATGGAGCAATTAACTACATCTAAAAAGAAACATATTAAAATTTATTTGTCACAAATAATGCTAATAGTTCATTTTGACTTTTGTTCCATTTATCCCCCCTTCAAGTTTCCGCGACCTCCCAAGACCCCGACTTTAAAAAACATCGGTCCTGCCTGTTCCTGTAAAAAAAACTGCCTCAGACTAATCCTTGGTGACGGTATGACAGTATAA
>MDSQ01000444.1_pt1 | contig 10544 bp, 8 predicted proteins | sample 1008251 | NCBI WGS metagenome assembly MDSQ01 (sample SAMN05526597, study PRJNA338239) | gut metagenome | isolation source: Hindgut content | host: Naso unicornis | place: Saudi Arabia: Red Sea | collected 2016-05
AATGTACTTTTGAGTTTAAGTGGCTATAAAATTTATAATATTTTATAAAAGAGAGTATTATGTTGAATTTGTTTTTACATAAATTGTGACTTTGCAGCTCAGTCAGAAAGTAATGACTGTAGATGAGAGGAGCAAACTGTGAGAACAGCGGTGAAAGTACATGAATCCACTCAGAGGCTCACATTCACTCTGCCTTGTGAGGTTCCCTTTCTAAACTTCTGTAAAAACTTGGTGCATTTTAGAAAAAAAATTAAAGAGCAGGTTGTGGGTGTAATTTGTGTTTGCATAATTAATATAGTGACACATTGATTAACTCTGGTCTTTGAGGCATACATTTGACAATGCATTAAATGTTTGTTATGTGTACACTAGACTGGGTCCGGGATTTGACCTCCTACAAGAACATTTACTTTGCCAGTAATTATGGGGCTTTATATACTTAACTTTTTTTTTTTTAACCTGTACGGAAGTGAAATAAGTTTTAAATTGCGTAGCTGTGGTCTAAAAGGTCCAAAAAAGTCTTAACTTGTTTAATCCCATGGAAACAGATTAACTGCTTAACAGAAGCAAAAACAAGTTGTAACAAGTTTTTGTAGATTACCTGTAGCCTTTGAAAATATTTTAAAAAGTTTTTGGAATTTAACTGTTAGCCGCTGAGTCGATGATGTTGGAAATGGCCTGTCTGTTTTGTTTGCTCCTCTTTGGTTTCCCTCCTGCCCGACTGAGAGACTAAACTCATTCTGGTTCACCTGATTTCATGCTCTCTTCCCACTGAGAGAATATGCCTTCTCCAAAAGCACCATCCCCCTCCTCATCTGACTTCATACTAATGAATATGCATGCAAAGTCTCCAAGCTGCTTTTTAACTGTGTACGTGATCTGCTGAGTAACTGAGTTCATGACTAGGCAAAGATACACAACCAGAAGTGATAGAAGTGGCATGATTTGAGTAACATATTGTTGCTCATCTTCATCAGGCATCTTGGCCTATAATATTAGGGACACAAATGAGATGAAAATTAAAAAATGTTGCCACAACAAGATTGAGGAAAAAAACAGTCACATATTAAATAATAAAAGCTCATTGTTAGAAATGCAACTTTTATGTATTTTTAAATGTGTGATTAAAAATAGTATCAGTTATAGCTCAGACAAAAAGAAATGGTGTGTCTGTGTTTGGTCTTTAGACCTTTTTTAACTAGGGATAGTAACATTTTTTGTTCATTTGTCTAACACTACTGTAAATACTACACAGATGAGGATTTCCTGTATTTGTCTGATACATCTATTGTTATCTAACACTCACTGGCCCATCTCCTTTTAAAAAAGTGTCTCTAGTTATTTATTATCCATCTGTCTGTCTGTCTGTCTGTCCGTCTGTCCGTCCGTCAACACTACAGAAAATCTGGACCTCCACTGACTTAGCAAAGCACAAGTGATTGAAGTTTCTTAGTGAATAAAAACCTGAAATTCTGTGGAAATATATATCATGCTGAATTTACAACCATTGTGTAATTTTTAGATTTTTGTTGTTTGACAGCCAGGTTAAGTGTAGAATTTTTGTTGAAAATGAGCCCAGATGAATGAATTCAAACCCCACCCATCTGTGAAATAGAGCCAATGAAAACAAACACACAATGAACACACTATCTTTTTTGGGTTGATATTCTCTATTGCAACTTTTCATTAGCATTATATCTTGCCCTTGCTCACTTTCCCTACGCACTTGGTATTATTTAAGACCATATGCGATGCGAGTGGCCACTTGAAGTGCTGGGGGTTAAGGGCACTATGATTATGTAAATTCAACGTATGGAACGGACTTGCCCCCTGCACGAAAAACGGATGTGTCACAATACATCCGTGGCAACTATCTGCTAACATTAAGGTTGTTTTGTTTGTTTGTTTTTTTTAAACTTGCTACATTGTGGTGGATCATGCATCTACAGTGTCTGTAGTTGCAAATGCATTGCTGGAACTTCGCGTAACCTGCCGAACCATATCAATGAAGAGTTGCCACTTTGTTCAAGTACTTGCAGTATGTCACTGCTGGGTCAGTTTATTTGGGGCAGAAAATTATGCAAAATGGCTATGCATTCTGCACATCTTGAGTCATCATTAAAGTTGCTCCATCAATCCTTGGAGGGTCAATCTCAAGGAGTTCACTGGAGTTTTACTGTGTAGTGGAACAGCACTTAATATGCAGTGGAGGCAAGTGCTGAGGGGAAGTGAGCTAGGACATGTTATAAGGCTAACGAAATGCAGCACCTGTCTTTTTCTTCCTCTCTACTGTTATGTGCTCAAAACATACCACTCACTGATGTTCGATTTATTTATTAACATCTGACTGTGTGTGTGTGTGTGTGTGTTTAAAACAACATTTGGTGGCACTTTGCATCTCCTCTGTGATTGTCTGCAGTGTTCAGATGAACTAAGATATTAGACTGTGGTACACACTGGACACCTTAGCCATTCCATGCTTCTGCACCTCTTTTAAATTTTGTGGTTGCAGTAATGGCTGACCATCCTAATGACACACCTGTAGGTTCACTAGCTTTCATCCTGTCCATCATTATCACTGCAGTGGATCATTACAACCCTTCACCTGCCAGCAGCACCTTGGAATTACTGTATTCATAATGACCTCTTATGTTTTGATAGAAGAAAGATAAATCATATTCTCCAATCTTAACGGCCATATTTGTTGAGTAATCAGTTTTTTTTTAACTTCTGTCATACACTGAGCATTTAATTTTTTTGTATTTGTGGCCCCAGTACCTATGAGTCATTACCAGGACAGCTGTGAAGTCATTGAACTGTCAGGACGTTGACCACAATTTGTTAGTCCCTGCCATGGCATGATGCTACAATCTAGCAGACTCCAAATGCTGTTTGCTAATCCAGACCAACAACGAATTGAGGAAAATCCGCCCTGAAGCAGAACTGCCAAGTTAATTAAATGGTATTAAGTCTGTACATGTTTAAGATAAGTGGCCAGTTTTGGTTAAACACACTTGAAGTGCTTTTCCACTGCCAGAATAAGCAAGCTGTAAGTGAGGCTTCCTTTATTCTGAACTCCAAAAACCTTGTGAGATGGTTGTTCCACTTAATTTTTCAAATATGTCTTTTTAGGGGATCTTTTCCTCTTCAGTAACTCAGACACTGTGATGCCTATGTTGCTTTAGACTTTCTTGTTGTCTGTCATTTTGATGGACAGATCATAAAAAAATCCATCAATCTATTATATCTGTCATATTAGTTTTTATGTTTTAATGATAATGATAGATATCCTTTAAAAATAACTCATTCACTATATCATTACTTTGTCATTACTAAGGACGGTTTTGCTCAAAAGCATTTTTACTGTTTCATATGAAAGGCTATAATAAAAAGAGTCAGGTGCAGGGCTCGTTCATAATGGTATCTTGATAGTGCTGTAGCTTTAGTATCTCTAATTCTCACCACTGTTATAATAATATTAAGGAACAGCCTTTTCCTTTCCGAAAGTTAGATTCTCCAAGCTGAGGACATTAAATATTAATAGAAAGGTTAAAGTACCATATGTCTTCACATGTGTTTTTCTATATGACCTTTCAGCTGACATCTGGTGAGGTGGCTTTCTCTGGTGAGATTGTTTCCCCTTGTTTGAACCCCAGGCTGTTGTTTTCAGAGCAATTGATCTGACACTACTGTCCATGTCTATGATTTAGTCCATGATTTCTTTCAGTGGAGACAAATTACACCTTACAGGGCTTTTGAACTGACTGAACTCACCTATTAATGGACTGTGGTAGCCACTGAAGACACCTTATCCGCTCCTCCTGTTGACACCACAGGACATACATGATGACGCTTATGTGACTGATTAAGGCTATATGTAGTTAATGCCCCTCCGAGAACTTTCATTTTTTGTTGATTGTAGCACTGCATGTGAACAAAAACAGTACTGCTTTCTGTCATAAAGATCTTGTCTAATGCAAGCATTTGTTTTGAAAAAGAGTGAAAGAATGCACAATACCAGTTCTGCCATAATAACAAAATATTGAAATTATTTAAGGAAAAATATCCTCCTGCTTCTAACCATAGATAGAAAAAGGAGAACAGCAGATCGATCGTGCTCATAAACAACAAATCTCTTCCTGTCTGTGTGCCACAAAGCAATTTGTAATGCTCCCGCTGACTGAGCGGACCGGGCAAAGTCATTGTAAAAGACAGGAAAGTAATATCTAGTCTCCTCACTGATGGTCTCATTTGCCAATGTAGGTAAGATGTGGGGCATCAGTGTTAAATTTAGATTGCGTCATAACTAGTTAACAGTTCCTCCTTGGGACTCTGAGAAAATTGCTCAAGTTTAGGCTCTGATAACTGTTAGATGTTCACCTGCATTAAGCATCAAAAATCAAAGCACTTCCCAGAGTCATTACTCAGTCATACCAGAACATACATCACACACATATTAATTGATTTTGAACCCTCTAACCAAGTATAACTGGTAAACTATTGCACTACCCCCCCCAAGACACACACACACACACACACACACCCCATATTAAAGCTAATCTATATGAATATTGTAGAGAGGTGAATGAACTGAAACTTCTGGATTCTGCCCTGTCAGAGTAGCAAGGTAAAACACACCCATAAATCACTTTGCGAATAAATTCACTCAGCAAAATCTGAGCTTAGCGGAAGGAGGATGTAGCCAGGCTACTGTCAAATGCCTTGTCAGTTACATGATCCTTATCCTTATGTGTACCCATAGTTTAAAACCCACCGGTCTCTCCTCTGTGCTGCATTAGCACATGTTCAAATGTGGGAAGCACGGTTTGGGTGTAATCATTGAACTTCCTCAGTGGCTCTATTTGGCTTTAATTTGCTGCAACACTTAAAATACAGTTGTTGTTTTTTTAATGAAAGCCCTAGTAAATTCCCAACCAGCATGTAAGTGTGAGTAGGTACTTACTGTCAAGTTTTTTACACATGGTCACATGAATCAGAGATGAGTGGTTCTGTTTTCATGCGGTTTGCTGTGTTTTGTTGCTGTTTGTGTAAATGCAACCAGAGAGCAAAACCAAACATTTCAGCTTCGGATGGGGCTCAGATAAAAAATAGTCAGATTGTTAAAAGATAAGATAAATTTTATTGATCCTGCACTGAGGAAATCTGCACATCACACCAGCTCAAGAAAATAAAGATTTTGCGTACGCTGATGAACATCTGAAGTTCAGGCTTTCAGATGTTGACGTATCTTTTTTTCTTATTTCTCCACCGCACAACAGCTCCTGATCTGTCCCCCTGTGACTCGATTCTTCTTTGGCCGACGGGAGCCCTTCCACAAGCTGCTGATCCAGGGAGACTCAGCGGGCAGAGTGTCTCTGTGGAGCATCCCAGACACCTTGCCTCCACAGCCGCTGTCCACCACTGCAGGTAAGAAAGTTGTCCTCGATGAACTACAAAAACCACTATATCTGCTTCATTTGTAAACAAAGATGTGTTAAACAAAAAGCCCCAAAAAGTGTTGCCACAGTAGCATAACAATGATCAATCTTTCCCCTCACAAATGATAATAATGCTAGATTTTCCCAAATATTCTTAGTTATATAAGAAAAATTTCAGTGGGCTACAGAAAAACTACAACTACAAAAAGAACACTAAACAACAAACTTCTTGCCTTCAGTAGATCGTTTAATGATTCATGAATAATAACTGGTTTAAAAACACTTGTTAATAAACAGTAGCATAAAAATGCCATATGATTCACATCCAGTTCATGATAACTCATATCATATGAATGGGCAGATGAACACCTACCTTTCAAACATATCAAATACAGTCACTGAAATCACTTTCAGGTGATAAATTACAGTGCGTGTGCTAAATCAGTGTATTTGCATTTTCTCCTCCCTGTATTTTGCACACTCGGATAAAAACGCCCCATGTTGCATATTCATTAAGACAAAGAGACTAAATCGACAGTGTGCGCTGTCTTGCTCATTTAAAAGACACAATCCACAGTGCGCACCCTTCAGTAGATCAGTTTGCACATTTGTTTGCAAATGGTATCAAGTTTGCACTTTTTTCACACATGCTAGCCTTTAGTAAATCAGGCACGAAGAAGCAGGCCTGTTGATGAAGCTCTCTCAGCAGCACACAATATCAGCTGAAAATAACTGTAATGATGACATTTAATCTTTCAAAATAATGTTTTAGGAAGCGTGAGCACTCCTTTAACCGTGGGTGCAGCGATATGGAAAACACTGCATTAAGCTTTTAAATTAAACAAAGTTTAAACACTGTAATTACCAACTAATGGAGCAGAAAAAGAACCTTTTATAATCCTCGACTCCTTGTCATATGGTAATAAATGGTGTCAGAACAGCCTGGTCGTTTAGAGGGATTTTTATAAATGGTTAAACCCCTAAAGCAGCAGTGTATTCATCAATAGCCATGTTTTCTATTAAGCAAAATATTGAACAGCATTCAGAATGTGATGTTTGTTTAATGCCTATGAGGCAAATGTGAAATTCTATGTCAAATGTGGAGCACAGCCTTTAATAAAACCTGCAAGTTTACAAGACATGAAAAACAAATTTTACAGGTTCTTTTACAGATTGCTGTAAGAAAGCAGTCAGGCAAGAAATTAATGATTGAAAGAATATTAATGGACCTGAATGCACAGATGTTATCTTTATTGATCGCTTCAGGAGATACAATGGGAGTCATTATTTGGGGGGTGGAGGTTGTAGATTCTGTTCTTCAGTAACTGAAGAAAAGCACGATTGTGTTGTTGGTATTCCATAAGCACTGATCAATATAACTGCTCTATCCGTAACTTTTTCATTAGTGCCAGCATTGTGCTGCAATCAGCAGCACATGGGGGACATTAAAGAATAAAAACAAAATAATATAGAAATAATGTGGAAAAAACCGAAGCAGTAACGCAATAATCACAGGGTTTAATTTCCAAATGTTGCCCAGTGGGACCTGATACTCATCATTTGTTTTTGTTTTTTTTGCAGAGGGCAATATCTACCAAAAGTTTAAGAGCAAAAAGTTTTTTAATTAGTTGAGAAATTAGCTGGAGGTCAACCTATGGTTATACTCGAGCATGAGCTTTTCTCACAAACACGGGTTGGAGTGGTACAGTGGCACACATCTGCTTTGAGCTTGCTGGTGCTTACCTGTCCTGCGATGGCCCAGAATTTGGACTCAACCAACTCCAGAGTCATCTGGACACCAATGGCTGTGGAGAGAGAGAGAAAGAACGAGGGAGGTGAATTAGATATATAACAAGCTTGAACTTTAAAAAGACAAGGTTACATGGAATGAAAAGGGATAGTTTAAGTTAGTTCAAGCAGATGTAGTGTACATACGGTACCGTGTATAGATACAGGAAATTTCTTTGCCGGATCAATGATAGTTTTTGAGCCCTAAATTGTCTCTCTCCATTTCAAGCATTATTAGCACATGCTAAAAGTGTCATAGCAACAACATGAACGCAGGAAGAAAACAAGGTCACCACCTTTGACTGCTCAGCTTGAACTTTCTAGTATTATCTGTATTTGTATTGTATGGTATGTAGCATTTTCTGTCAGAAAAACACCTGCAACAGACCCAACAGAACAGAAAGTTAATATACTGTTTGCATAAAAATGAGATTACACGAAGGTATCCATGTCATGTACAGCTCCTGCAACCATTCGACTGTGAAAGACTTAAATTTACTTGGGCTTTGTCTCAGTTTTGACACATAATGACTGCTAACCTCTTCATCAGTGTGCACTTCAGTTTTTTCTTTTCTATCTTTCTAATTTGACAAACGTCCTCTACTCAGCGTTTCCCAGAATTGATCCCATTTGTGCACTGGTGCAGCAGGAGTGGTTTTGCGCTTTCTTTACTGCACCACTGAGACAATAAGATCGACTGGTCAGTCTATGGTCATGAAGGATGGGTCATGACAGAAAGAATGAGATCGCGGCTACAAGCAGCTGAAATGGATTTCCTCAGGAGGGAACCTGGCATCTCCCTTAGGGATAAGGTGAGAAGTTCAGTTATCCGTGAGGGACTCAGAGTAAAGCCACTGCTCCTTTGTATTGAAAGGAGCCAGCTGAGGTGGTTCAGGTATCTGGTAAGAATGCCTCCTGGTTGCCTCCGTCCAGCTGGAGGGAGGCCCCGGGGCAGACCCAGATCCAGGTGGAGAGATGATATCTCTGCATTGACCTGGGAATGTCTCAAGATCCCCCAGTCAGAGCTGACTGATGAGGCCAGGAAAAGGAAAGTCTGAGGCCCCCTTCTGAAACTGCTGCCTCTGCGCCCCGACCTGGATAAGAGGCTGATGCTGGATGGATGGATTTCAGTATGCAACCCATTTTGATTGGGTTGCATACTGAAAGATTATTGTTTTAAAACTGACTTTCATATTAAAATAAACACATCTCATATACATTTTTACATTCATGGTTTGTTGTGTTGTATCAGTAGTTTATTTACAGTATAAATGTAGATTCTATGGCAAAGTTTTGGTCTTTCGGAGATACCAAATGTCTCTTTTGGGTCTTGAACTGAAAAGGTTTGTGACAGCTGCTCTCGCTTTCAACCAAATCACACAGTCTTACTCAGCAGATTGAGTCCACAGTTTCAAAAAACATGGCTCTGCTGACACGGGAGCTAAGCAGCTGTTCACGTGTTACGGTTGAAAGCTTTACGAAAGTTAAAAAGTGCACCTGTAGTTTTTCTTTTTTTGTTGCTTAAACTCAAATTTCCAAGGTCTATGACGATAAAAAACATGTGATGCAGTGAAATAGACCTGCAAAAAGTAGATTCATAATGCTGAAATAACGCCAGTTCAGCACGAAGATTGCACAGGGGAACTGTGAGTAGGTAGTGTGATAACAGTTTTGATGTTGTAGTAGTAAAATTATCAGTAGTAAAAGTAACAGTATTGGCAGTCATAGCTGCTACTGCTGTAATAATATGTTCAGCTTAAGCAGTGATTTATTCAGTAGTAATAGTCGTAACTGCAGTAGTAGAGTGTAAACGGAGAGGGGAACTTTAAGTCCAGCCGTTTAGAAGAAAGAACATTAATGAGCCGATTAACGTCCCGTGGTGAGAGACTATATCTCCCTCTCAGCGCTCAGGCTGGAGGAGTTGAAGAGGACCCGCTGTACAGATCAGCTCTGCCTTCAGAACTCAACTTATGATAATCCTTTTACAGTAACTGGCCTTCTGAGCCTTGGAACCGCTGCGTGAACTGCCTATTCTTAGGCAGTGTGTGTCTGTGCACGCGTATGTGTGTCCGACCTCTGCCTACAACGCAGCACTCCCAGTCACATAACACTGAGCCCTGAGTTAGTGTGTGTTTGTTCATGTTTCACACGCACATACACGAATACACGCAAGCGGAGGGATTGCTTGTCTCAGCTTCGGGCTGCACGTCCATCAGCATTTTAGTCGGCTTGGTAATGCAGAAAGGAACTGTAATTGCATAAGTTCTCAGTGCACACATACTGTATACACCCACACACACACATACTGTGAGGCAAGATATGACTCTTCATATTAGCATCAAAGACTCAGCGTTTTCCTCCCAGCGTGCTTTGTACCACACAGGGAAAGCCTCCATTGTGCTCACAATACACAAATAAACACACATGCCTGCACACACACGCCTTACCTCACACATTCTTGCTCATATCTGCGCACAGCGCGCACTAATACCCAACCACACACGTGCACATCATCGTGCACAGTCGTAGAAACACACAGAAGAATAATTATATTAATGGACTCAGGTGGCAAAAATAAAAGCTTTTACTGTTCGCAGGATTAGTTCATGGGTTGGTCACTTTCAGGGAAAAGGAGACCAGCGGTGAAGGGACTTCATGTTAGCTGAAGATGGATAGATCTGGATACCTTTAGTGTTTCATGGTCAGACCTCAGTGCATTAGAGCAGCATGCCGGTAGGTTTTTTATGTCCGGACAAATCACACATACTTCACATCACAGCTACAGTATGGACGCACTTATCCAAGATTTCCTGAATGCCTCACCGCGTGCAACTCAGCGTATTCATGGAGCCTGAAATCGCTGAGGCACTAAAACGTCAGCTGGCAGCCTAACACAAACAAATCTATCTTACAGTGGAGATAATGAATTTAACAAATATGTTTACAAAGACAAACGTATTTACAGTTGATTAAATACATCACGGACATGGATTCAGTGTGTCGGATCATTTTGATCTCAATCACAGCTCATCAAGCTACGTTAAAGAAATAATTCAAGCCCATATTTCTTCATCAAAACCTCAAAGACCTTCATTAATATTTGGCTTACCAACAACAAAACTCCATTACAAAAAGTCATATTTGAAATGAATCTTCTTTAATTTTCTTGTCTACTTTTGATGCAATACTTTTATAGTACAAATATTAAAAGAAAAAGGTTCAGACATCTTCTGTCTGAGGGTTCTTTGTGTGTGTGTGTGTGTGTGTGTGTGTGTGTGTGTTATGAAATCTGTCTTACCTCTTCAAAAACAATCATGA
>MDSQ01000445.1_pt1 | contig 10535 bp, 8 predicted proteins | sample 1008251 | NCBI WGS metagenome assembly MDSQ01 (sample SAMN05526597, study PRJNA338239) | gut metagenome | isolation source: Hindgut content | host: Naso unicornis | place: Saudi Arabia: Red Sea | collected 2016-05
TTAAAAAAAAAAGAAAGAAATAAAATAGAAAATTGCACAATTTTAATTTGAAGGTTGCACATTATGCAGAAAAAAAGCATGTATTATAAGAGCCATCATCAATGACCAAGTCATGTTTTAAATGCACCTGAAGTGATTTATGTGGTTTATGACCATCACTCATTATCGTGTATTCTTTCTGACTAGTATCTGTGGTATCAATTAACTTTTAATCAAAAATCATTTTGGCTTGACTCTCAGGTTTCTAGACTTTTTTTCTTTTTTTCTGTTTTGGTAATTTGCGGTCTTCAACATTGCAGGCCCTGAACTGGGTGTTTGTGGTCGACACCATGAACTTCTCCTTTTGGCCGGAAAAAGACACTCAGCAGTGTGAGGTGACCTATAAAGGAACCACGTACACAGGCTACATGACCCTATGTGCTGCCATCACCAGGGCCATGGAGGAAGGTGAGAGCATGCAGAAACAACAATGTAATGTTTTGTGCAATAGTGCATTGATTTTGCTCGCACACAGCTGACCTCCAGTAATGGATGGGTTGACAGCTGACGTCCCTTCTCAGGGGCAAAGTTGAGGAGCGTGTTGTAGCGCGGCATGTTGTTTGCAGGATTTGTCAAAATTGAAAGGAAAATAAAACTGATTCTACTCAAAAACAATACAAAAGAAATCTGCCAATAGAAATGTCAGAATTACTGCATTACATGACATTTTTGCCTTTTCGTAGCTTAATTGTTTTTCCATAATGGTTGCGGCTTCATCTCTGGAAAAAAGGAGTGTATTAAAGCTCTTTCTGATGTCTCTTCTTGCTCCTTTTTTCTGTGTGCTTTTGTTGTACAATGCTATTACCAATTATTGTGTATGTGCCCTTTACTTGAACTTGGACTGCTGGGAAATTGCTTATAGCTCTGCATGTGCCTGTGAATCACTCTTAATTAGCGTGAATGACTCCGGATATGAATCAATTATGTCTCATATGGAATAGTGCTCTCAGTGTGTGGTCACTGTGGCCTTTATAATTACAAGAGAATCTCTCAGAAAAGCACAGGTAGCTTTGTGTGAATCTCAAGGGCTGACAGCGTGAGGCCAGAAAAAATTATGTTTTTTTTAGCGTCTTGACAGAAATGACTACTGTGAAGTTATATTCCTGCTATTATAGAGCGCTTTAACTTCATAATTTAGTCACCTTGATTGTCTTCTTTCTCTGCGGCAGTTACTGTCTAAACGAAAATCCTTTTCCAACTCTGAGTCCAAAGACATGGAGGCTGCATAAAGAAAGAATAAGAATGAATATGAATGTATGCTAAAATCCTTTTGGGCATACAGTATGTTGAACAGAAAATTGTACAAGAACATTAAATTAAAAAAATCTAAAATAAAACAAATAAATTAATAAAAATATTACTAATGGGTATCCGTAGTCAGTACTGACAAATATCACCCACTTTCAAAGAGTATTGAAACTGCATTTGATCCTTTTTGTCCCAGAATTTTTTATTTTTTTAAATTACAGTTTGTATGTTTTTCTCACAGCTAATCTTCACAAGTGTTTAATGCTACATATGATCAGCTCGCTTCTGCTGCAGCCACAACAAATACCACTTGGGGGTATAGTGCAGAGTTGGGCCTCCAACATGCCAGGATTCTACTAAATGTAGCTTTAATAAATGCCTGTTGCATCAGATAAAAATAAATTTGTGAAGGATTATTTCAGGAAAAACTGGGAATATGAGACAATAAAGCACAGATGTATTTTACTAGAAGGGTATCAAATAGAGTAGGACAAAAGGTACCACATGAAACACTCTGTTCATGTCAATTTAAGCCTACTAGTATTAACATACAATATAATAAATATAGAAGACAATGTGATTTTTAGTCTATTTACTCATCAGTTTTTGTACATACATGCAACACGTTTCAAACAAGTTGGGGCAGGAGTGACAAAACACTGGGAAAGTAGTGGAATGCTCATAAAACACCTGTTATGGGAACATGCCACAGGTAAACAGGCTCATCAGTAACAGGTGATCGTAACATGTCTGGATATGAAAAGGAGAATCCTCGAAAGGCTCAGTCTGTCAGAAGTCAGAATGGGGCAAAACTACTTTAAAAAATATATAAAAAAGAAATAAAACTGTTTAAAACGACTGTAGGTATTTTAATTTTACTGATCAAGAATTTACATAAGAAACATTAGACATTATATATTTTGTAATGGCAGTACTAAAACCTGGAAGACCTATAAAATGTTATCCTATAAAAGTAAATTTTGCTGATACTACTTGTCTACTTTTACTTAAAAATGCACTTTGACTTATAATGGATCATTTTTTAGGTTAAGTTCGGTAGGTTAGGTACTTCATTGTCCTCAAGTAGGAAATTCGTTTTCACAGTTTGGTGCGCACAAAAGCAAACAAACAAACAAAACATGGTACATGGTATCTCCACTTAGTGAGTGAAGACTCTGAATACTTCTTTCACTCTCACAGGTACACCCATCACTGATCCAAAGTACTTCTCTCAGCTGAGTGTGGAGCAGTTGGCTCACGTCCTTCGCTCAGACAACGACACACCGATGCCCATGCTGCAGGAGCGCCACCAGGTCCTCACACTCCCATGTTAATAATCTGCAAAATCCACAAGCTGCTTTAAAAGTTTTACATTTGTATCACAATTGATAATGTTTTTGTCTCGTTATTTTACTGTCTGTTTAAAACTTCAAGAAAGTGTGCAGTTTGACACCTCTAAATGAGAAGCTGACTTCTGCGTGAACTCGTCTCCTTAGCCTTCACAGCACTTTAGAAACACAAAACAAATGTGGTTTCTTTCAATTTAAAGACAAACGATGTGGTACAACATGCAGGATGTATCATCTTATCTCCCATATCTGTAAACTCCCTTAAAATCCCTTATCCGAAACAATTGTACTGCTGCATTTCCACTTTGTACATGAAGTGCTTGATTATAATTGATGACAGAGTAGATTTTTTTTAATTCCCTTTAGTTTTTTAGTTCCTCTGCATTAATGTTCATATTAACTAATAAAACCTGATTTTAAAGGTCATGTAATTATCATCGTTACATTATTATCTGAACAGAATTACCTTCATGAAAAGTGGGAATTGAAAGTATTGCAGCTCTTAACCACCTGCTCATCATAAAGTTAATTTAAACACATTACATACTGAGTCTTTTTAACAAGGTGCTGACTGAAGGCGGCCGGGTGCTGCTTGAACATGGCGGAAGCTTCCGGAGTTTTATCAGCCAAGCCGGGAATGACGCCAAGAAGATGGTGGAACTCATCGTGGAGAAAATCCCATCCTACAGAGACGAGGCTACATACGAGGTTGGAGCTACAGAGGGCTGAGTCTAAAACTGTGAAATAATACATGTTTAAAAAATTGTGCTCAAACTTTAATGTTTGCCAGAAAAATTTTCCCACCAAACATCTTTGAAATTCTATACTTAATTACTTGATTTTCAACATTTTTTGAGAGTTGTTTAGTTTTTGTTTTGTCACCTTTATCAGAGGCAAGACACAGAATGACAATAACACTGACAGGTACAAAAATAATCCTGATTTCTAGTTGGATAAGCATCTCCATATAAAATTAGCGCTTGCACACAATTTGGGGAAACTGCTTTGAGTTTATTTTTTTAATTTCGTAAAGCTGAAGTAATTGCTTGCCTCGGTTTTTCTCTTAAATTTATTGTGTGCATAATAAATGTATTGTTTGAATTTGTAAGCTTCAAAAATATACAAAATATACATGAGCATAGGGAGTGTATATGATGTGAGATAAATGTATGTATTTGGAAAACTTCATATAAATTCTAATGCAAGAGTTCCATCTCCTGGCCAGAGACAGCGTGGCAAGATTTCTCATGCTCTCATCATATTAGACAGTCAGTGAAGAAGCCAGTTAAACTGTATAATATCTTTATGCAAGAAAATCTGTCCACTAATAAATAGCAACAGCTCATGAGCAAGTAAACAGACGATTTACATGAAGTGTAAACATTGTGGAAATTCCCCCGTTTGTTTCAGGGGAAGAGAATCTCCTTCTACAAGCGAGCTCAGATCCTGGTGGCAGATTTCTGGGGCATTATGGAGGCCAGAGGAGAGGGAGACATCATCAACATGGACTGGCTCACCATGTTCGCAGACTACAGGGTCCCTCAGGCTCTCGTCTACCTGGGAGCTCTTCGATACTCTGATGCACTGATGCAGGCACTGAAGAACGGTGAGACAGGAGTGTGCTTTCATCTGTTTTGATAAATAAATATGTAACTTCTCGGCTTACTAAGTATGTCATCCAACGTAATTGACACTTTGGCACCATCATGTTGGTGGTATGTATCTATCATGGCCATATTATTTATATGCCTCTTTTGAGGATACGTGGGTTACAGGAGAGCATGGCATTGCATGCGGAAAATGGGTAGAGTCATAGACAATCATTCTTCCCCAGGCTGCTGACAGGCCTGTTATGAGGAGCATGCCCCATTTACTGAAGAGGGGTACAGCTGTCAGCAAAGAGGACCTGGTTTGGCCACATACTCAGGGTCGCGCCACAAGGTAAAGAACAGCATGTGATTCATGTGGCATGCAGTGGTACTCAGACCACTTGCCCTGTTCCCCAGTAATACTCGTCACACTTATGCACTTGTAAGCCACAAGAAAACAAATAAAACAATGTTATTCTCATACTGACCTTTCTGACATGCCTTGGGATACTTTATGTAAGACACAGCTTTGGTGCACAGGGACCAGACGGTGACTCTCAGCTGTCAAGGCACCAGAGAAAAGACAGGGAAAACAAACTGTGGATTATCTCCAAGTGAAAGTTTTACAGGCAAAACTTGCTATCAGGTGGCACAAACGGCATAAACTCACCAAACGAACAAACAGTTTGTGCCAATTAAAGTCTCAAGTTCAATTCATTTATTGATGATCAAGAGTTTTAGAAAAATGAACACATACATATGTACACAGTGTTCATTTAACAGTTAGTGATAAACTTTACAGCGCTCTCCAGTGGACAACTTGTGTAATGGCAACAGCCTGTCTAAAAGCCGTCATATATATCTTTGGGATTTTTGTCTGTGATTTATTATTTCTTACTTGGTGACATACTCTATACAGCGATGGCAAAACCTCTGATAAATCCAAATTGGACAACAATATCAACCATTTTGATACAGTAAGACTTTGAATCAAATGCCACATTTAAAAGAAACATCTTGGAATTATATTTTGAATGAATCTGTGGTTTTAGAAGCTCCTTTGAGAAAACTGCTTGAGCATTAAGACAAGACACCGTCTCCTCTAGAGTTAAGTCCATGTGAGATAAATTCGACAACAAAGGCGGTGCCGGATACACTGAAGCCTAAGCTTTGTTCACCAAATTGACATTTGAATTCTAAATCAACATTCGTTTGGGGCAACACAAGCGATTTTACTGCCACATTCATGCAGTTAAAAAGAATGACCCCTCTTTCAAAAATGTGAGTAACACAAGGCTAAATTAGCCCTATGAGTGTTGATGACATGATAAAATATGCCGACTTCAATGCTAAGCTTCATTTTGAAACTTTAAACATAAAAGTAAATGTAACATAAAACGTAAAAAAAAATAATAATAAAAATGCTAGAGCCCTAATTTTACAACTTTTGCTCTTTAAGATCTTAACTGAGGCTCTGATTTCATGGGTGCTATCTATGATGACTTGGTGTCAACAGTGATCTAATAAGAGCTCAATCTCGACACACAAACACTTGTTCGTCAGTCAGTCAGATCCAGATTGCAGTACAGGCTAGAATGGTACATCATGACTTTGGACAGGGAGATCTTCGACTTCAGAGAGGTCTATGCTAATGCTCTAACCGACATGAAACACTGACATGGTATCCAAATGGCCGCTCCTGTAGGGCTCTGAGTGTGTGAAGTGTTGTCTGTCAGTTAATTTCCACAGGGACTGGTTGCGTATTTAAGGTTGCAGTCACTGACATGGACTGAAAGAGATTACACGGATTAAATTATCGTTTATTTAATTAAAACAACATCTCAACACATTACAGGAAAATAGGACCACTCTATTTAGTAGTTAATATGTCATGTTAGACATGTTTGCTACAAGTGTGACAAATTAACAGCAAGTCGTGTAGCCACAAATTTGTGTGCCTTCTCACAATTGAGAAGCGGTGCCAAAGAATAACTATCTGGCCACAAGTTGGCATTACAAAGAGACCACATGTGTTAATGATCAGTTTTGACAGCAGTCACTCAAATACCAGCCAGTCTCGCTTCGATAACACTGATGCCAACAAAAGCAGGTGGCAGTCAGCCAACTGTGCAGCATATTTTGACCCAAGGACCAGTATGACATGTGGTATCTTGCCCTTCAAGAAACAAGCAGCACATAGCAATCATTGGGACACTGTAAGAGATCTCTGGTCTCCACTTCTGTCCCGTTGCCTTAGTGTCAAGGTGTAAGAAAGCTGTGGCTGCAATCCCACCGTTACCAATAGTAGGCTGAGTCATAGTAAACTTTTACATTGATACAGACGGTATATGTCAGCATTAATTTTCTACACTTTCACTATGTTGTGATGAGTTTTGTAGTTCAGTAGTTAAGGGTTGGTTTCCTAATGTTGCACAGCAAAGATTTTTCTTGTTTTGTTCATTCTTCATCAACCTACGACAGTAGTCACTCCTAATTCCATTGGGGTATGCAAGCACAACACTAAATCATAAAGGGTGTTAAATGCAAGGCCTTCATAAACTCCTAGACCTCTAACACAGTGAGGTAGAAACTGAATGCATGCAGCCCTGGCTGATCATGCATTGAATGCTCAAGATGTGAAAATGTTTAACTAGAGTGATTATCTGCATTAGCCAGTAAGTCTTTACACATTACAGTCACATTAATTTCTTATAGGAAAAAGTAGTCAAGTAGTCAAAAATCGAGATGAAACATTACAGGTTAGGGCTTGGAGCTTCCAAGCTTTATATATAACAATATGGCATTCAAATTTTAAATCAACATTTGATTGCGTAGGCCAGGCATCGCCAAATGGCAGACAGCAGTCTGACGCCATAAAATACGACAGTCATTCAAAGCTTCATTTAAACACAATTTAAGCTTTGAATGTTAAAAAAACTAACACTCCGTACAGCCATATACAAGATATACCAAAAAATGTGAATTTCAATTCTTGCCACTGTTATCGCCATAACATACTATCATAGATATTTCTGCATCTTTGACTATCATACTCTGCTACTGCACTGTCATTCAACGTCTTCATAAGTGTGCTGTGTATTTTTGTTTTTTTAGCCTATGTCAAAGAATCTTCCAATATTTTGAAATATTTGGCAGGATCACAGTCACATATTCTGAAGAGAAAACTGTGAAATAGTGAGTTTACCTGTTAAAAAAATAAATAATAGTTTTGGCAATCCAAGCAAAAGTGGACGGTGCAGAGAGAGGCGTTTCCGCAGTTTTTGACAAAACCATATTTAGCTGAGCCGGAGTACACTGAAGTTTAAAATAACAAACATGCAACATAAAACACTGTATGGGATGTGTTGGATTTCCTAGCTTTCTAGATGGAACAAAACATTTTTTGGAGGTACTGAGCATACGACATGATAAAGCAGACTTGGATTATACCACACAAAGCTGTCAAGAGGTCTGCATGGACATATAAGATGTAGTAAATCTTTATTGTTTAGATAGTTCTGATGCTCTCTAGATTGTTCTTCTACAGACTGCCAGTAAAAGGGAGCACGCATTTTTGAAAACACCTCTTTACCATGGAGGAACACTAGAAAGAAAAAAAATCTTCAATTCAAGACATCGAAGGGTGAGTAACTGATTAACAAAACAGAATTTTGCAGTGAAATATCACTTTAAAGACTTCTCTTAATGCTCTATTTTGCATTTGTTAAGGTGGAGAGCTAACACCACTGATATGACAAGGATGTCATCACAGTGTCCAGACAGACATTTGAACTGGGCCAAGTCTGCCACCTAACCGGGCTGAAAGTGTTGACCCTCTGGTTTGGTCAAGACATCCAGCTGTGCAGACCCTGTAATATCACCTCGGGTCACGCTTCCTGGACATCCCCTCAGACATGGTGCCGTGGCAACCAATATCAACAAGGCTCAAACACAAACATACTTCTTAGATGCCTTAAACTCACCACACAGGGGATGCAGGGAGATCAAGACCCGAAAGGCAATGTAACTTTAAACTGGGTGAAGGAAGTGTAACATGAGGAAAATAGGTGGGAAATGCTTTTCCATGTGGGGTGAATGCAAGATGATCCTTGGTTGGTAAAGTTACACTTTAGATGAAGTATCCTCACCAAAGGTGAGCAGCAGCTTAGGGATTGGGCTAAGGGCTTGCGGGTGGTGTGAAAAGGCAAAACTCCTCTGCAACAGCTGCTGTTTATCCATCAGGGATGGAAAAATTCGTGTCTGTGCCGGGGTTGCCATAGCTGTCTGCAACTGGTTGTAATTTAAAAGACGTCATTTTATTTTTGCATACTTTTTATTATTATTTGCACAATGATTCCTCCTCTTTGGGAGAAGCTTCCAAAGGTTCCTCTACCTTTCTACCAAAAAGCAGTGGAGAGGCACCAAATGAATGTTTTATATTATTGCTGACATGTAACAATAAGATAATCTTCTTCAGACAATGTCAAATGAGACATTTGTGGATGACTTCTACCATTACAACCATTTAGCACAAGTATTTATGGCAAGAAAACCACAGAATTGGGGGACATTATCAGATGGATATTCCGTACATAACATAATGACTACAATCAGCTGAAGACTCAATGTTACAGATAGAAACTTGAGGTACAAACTTATTTATCAGCTGTTCTTGTTGCACGCCTTTTCCACTGCGAGGGAAAGGGCGAGCCAATTGATGCCTTATAGGTCTATCTGTCAGCAGAGGATTAGAGTGTAGGCATTCCAGATAGGAAGCCATCTCAAACCAGTATAGACTTTTTCTCCTGTTACAGGCTCATGAGTCTACCAAGGAATTGGAGTCTGCCCACACGTGGGTACGGATAATCATTGTCTCCACGTTGCAGCGTAGCAGCTGCCTACTTTTGCAGTTTAGTCCGGTAGCAGTGTTGCCAACAATGCTGCACGTTAGCACGGTTCCAGCAGTGCTGGCCAAGAATGCTATTGCTAATCTGATCTCAACAATGCAAAAACCATTAAAGAAGTCAAGCTCAGTGATATCCTTGGCTGGAGTTTTTCCACCCTCAGTTTATCACCCCTCAGCTGGTAAAGGAGGATTATCATGGATGTGTGAGTGGCATTTTGTGAGGTCCTACGATAAACGTTTGGAATTCAAATGGGAGATAACTTCAGTGAAGTTTCACAATACATAGGCTAGGTTTCAGCATAGCGACTTTCTACTGAATGTATAACACGGCGCCATCCCATATTTGAAAACAGCTTTTCTTAGAACATGTCTGCCACTAAAAAGTCCCACATTAAAACCACTAAGGAACAGTTCAAGAGCATTTCTAGCCAGCAGGAAAAGAGATGCCTCTTGTAGACTGGTTAAGGCTGCCACTGAAACCCTTCTTAGCAGACTGATACGCTTAGATATTCTCCTACTCTTACAATGTCTGTTGTGAGATGATACATGATTGTGTATCTGCAAATAATTAAGACCTGATGTGTTAGAGGTTAAAAGGAAAAACAACCTGCAAAAGCAACAAAGAGAACGTCAGACACACATACAGCCAGCTAAGCAGGTTTACTAACACACAGACAGACAGACAGACAGACAGACAGACAGACAAACACACACACACACACACACAGAGGCACGATCCACACCACAGGCAGCTGTCCCTAAACAAGTTAATATAGCAGGCTGTTTATGAGTGGGGCTGAAATTCAAGCTTGACATGAACACCCGTCTGGCACAGCCTTAATGAAATCTTGGGCTGGGGTGAAGGTAAGTTCACTGGGTCCCTTGGCAATGAAGTAGCAAGTGCCGACTTTGCCTCTATTAAATTAGTTTTGTGACAAAAGGATGCTTAGTAACAGCAAGCAGTACACATCGTATTTATCCAGCTGATAAGGGCAGTGAGTGACAGGTCTTTGAATACAAAACACCAAAGGTGAGGATGTTGTGACGTAGGCCAAAATTTAAAGTCTGTCATTGTTAAACCATAGAAAAACTTCAATAAATTATATAGAAGAAAATCTGGTAAAATCGTCTTTTTTTTCCCTTTTTTTTTGCATTCCCAATGCAACTTAAAGGTTAGTCTTGTGCTGAGGTAAACAAAGCAGATTATCATTATCTGGCTTTTGTCATTTTCAGGTGAGAGCATCAGTGCAGGATTTCGTATCTCAAGAAATGTTCAATTCTATGAGAGTTGAAATTACCAGGAGACAATTGCTACCTCAAAGGTAAGAACAACAAGCCCAACAAAACATCTGAAGAGGGACTTTAGGAAAGACTGAGGAGTGCGGCAAATTATCACCTTTTTAT
>MDSQ01000446.1_pt1 | contig 10534 bp, 7 predicted proteins | sample 1008251 | NCBI WGS metagenome assembly MDSQ01 (sample SAMN05526597, study PRJNA338239) | gut metagenome | isolation source: Hindgut content | host: Naso unicornis | place: Saudi Arabia: Red Sea | collected 2016-05
TGGCTCTTCCGATCTCAAGCTTCAGTGTGCCATCAAGTCTTGGCTACAGTGTTTTCATAACGAGATAAAATTACAGCGTAAATTCCATAGTTATTTTAAAAAACAACAGCACATGCCTTAAAAAATACAATTCACACATACAGTAGACAATGTGTTTTTCCTTTTTTCTTTACTTATATTCAGTTGACTGCAAAACTGGTAGTTACATATACAAATATCTTTATATTCCACATGTTTAATAAATGCAGCATTATGATATTGTGTTTTTTGATGTCAGCAAACCTAGCGGCATCAACAAGCCTCTTGACCAGGGAATATTGTGGACATCCTTGGTTGTTTCCACCAGTGGTTATTACATGAATCCCCATTTACCTCTCATATCAATGGCCTGTGGCTTGAGACTCCTAACTCTTTAAGACTCACTGTTGTTTCTGCCGCTGCATCGCCTGCAGCTAAAATACAGCATTGAGCCATGTAAACTCCACCAGTCACCATTTCTGCTGACAGCAGTGGCTTATCCACCCAAACTCCCTCCATGAATGAACAGCCCTCTAGCCTGAGTTTAACCATAGGGGAATCCCCCCCCATACACCCCAAAAACAAGATTCTTTCCCCAGTGATAAAAATGCCAGAGGTGTTTTCGCTTTCTTATCCTATTCCCTGCTCTTCCTGCGTATTTTTATGTGCCGAACTAGAAACCAAGAGGCGGCTGGCAAGTGAAAGCACAATGGAGATGATGCAGATGATGTTGTGTTGTACACCCCTGTGGATGGAGGCTGGCAGTTTGTGCTCTAAGCTGTGTTAGGTGCAACACAGGTGGAGATGAGATCAAATGACATGGAGTGGATAGCTCAGGGCTGAAGTTCTAGTGCTGCATGAGAGAGAAAATGTTTTCAAAAACGGGGCCAAAAGAGCGGCGTGAGACAACATCTTACATTGCAGACCACATCATTACCAAACATAACACCTGTCTGTTGCCTTTAGTTTAGTTTCTGCCAAGAAACTTCTTTGGCTTTTATGCCTGCTGAGTGTTATTCTACCATAGGTGAGGTAGGCAAGTTGAGAGGGAATTGAAAATTGTCCGGCTAGCTTTATTTGATTTATCATCCAGAGAAGACTTGAAATACTCTATAGGTGGTTTGCCTTTACAGAACATTTTCTCCACTGTGATAACATGGATATGACAGGAAAACATGGCTCCATTTCAAGATAAATGCAGGTTGCTGCAGGTAGTGTAATGTAGAAAAAGTGTGTGGAATTTGTTTCAAATGGAAGCAGGTATAATGGGATGCAGATCTAAAACACAACTCTTTGAGGTTGGGATTTAGCTCAATGCTACTGCAGCCTTACAGTGTTGTCTAAACCTTTTTTTTTTTTTTAAATTCTCTCCTTCCTTCATCAGGATGCCAATAGGCTAAAAATATTAAGCATCTGTTTATCAAACAGTTTACTCACACAAAGAAGCAAACTGCGAGGAGTGAAACTGTAAGGGAGATTACAGCAAACACTATTCAAGGATACAGTTTTATGCTTTAGAGATTGGCTGTTTATAACAAAAACAAAACAGAATGTGATAATATGCTAATCCTTTATTACATGTGCTTCATTGGAAACAGTACAAAGACAATATATTAATTTTTCAACCTTTTAGCGAAATGGATTTTTGTAAATATATACATATCCTGAATTTGCTCCCAGGAGCATGTTTCAAACAAGTTGAAACAGAAGTCAAAAAAAAGACATGTAAAGTTGTGAAAGGCCCAAAAAACGAAAACCCCTGCTTTGAGCATTACTGATTACTAGTTTTGCTATATGATAAAAAATAAAAGCAATTATTTTATTAAAGTTCAGTTTTTTAATGGCTTTTTGGCAAGTGCTGTGTTGTATAGCAGCAAATAGAGCAAGAACACTTGATTGTTGAGCAGCGGATCAAATCAAAATACACAAAAGAGGACAACCAGTTAAAGCTTAGCAACAGCACGACTCATGCACAGAATGTCACAGTTGCACCAATACGGAGACGGATGAAGAAAAATATTCAGAGGGAGTTTATTACATCCCCGCACAATCGAAATCATCAGGAGAAAAATAGCAAGAATGAAAATGAAAGGGGAAGAAATGACTGAAAAACGGAAAAACTCAGACGGAGGGAGGGAAATGGTAACTGCAGTGATTGATGAGTCACATGATTGGTGGATGAGTCATCCATCTGTACACTTTACTGCGCAGGACCACACACTCAACACACACACACTCAACACACACACACACGAAAATTCTCTTTGAGCTGTATAGTAATTTAGCTGCTGGCATTCAAGATAAAGATTGAGTCATGTTCGCTGCTGCCTCGAGTCAGCCAATCAGCTGGTGGAAAGGTGTTTGGTAGATAGGTTTTGCCATATCTCGTTTCCACACCTCCTCCTCACTCTCACTTCACATGGGCAATATGCCCTACTGCTATAATTCCTTGAAGTGCCTCTGGCTGCCGCTTGTTTGGCATCAAAGGGAACCATATGTATGCTGTCAGTGTACAAACAGTGACAGTGTTTAGCGGGCTGTCAGTATGGTCTAAGCACATGTTATCTTACCAGCTTGCTCACCAGCTGATTGGAACAGTACCTTTCTTGGCTTTATCTTAGCTCCTTGGCTGATTCTTGGACACCGTGTTATAAATTCAGATTTTAAATTACGCCTTGTACTTTCTGCCGACATCCTAACTCGACATCCACTGATTGACTGCAAGAATGATTATGTTTATTTATTGTAGCTACACTGATTATATTATATTAAGGTTGTTTCAGCTCTAAAAACAAGCTGGCCATCAGTAAACTGTCCTACCAGGACAGAGAAGACACAATCAGTGTCGACAGGAGCTGATGTCATGTAGAGGAACCTGTGTGTAACATTTAGAGCCTATATGTCCAGCGATGTAATAATATTACATTGCAGTGGTTGTATTATAGGAAAAAGCTAAAGATTAGTTTGATTTTTGGACATTTGTAACTGGCTTATCTTAGCATTGTGAATAAAAAGTAGGCTAAATAATAACTATTTTATTAACATCTAGTTCCTTTAATTTTTTTCAGGGGGATCTCCACCAATTTTAAACATCAAAGGATCCTTTTGTTAATCCAATCTAACGCTCAACCCTAAAATGAGAAGGAACGGCGCACAGAAGTAGAGCATGGTCTTTCTATTTCAATTAACAAAGAGGTCAATGGCCAGAAAATGGAATAAAGAAAAACTTTCCTATTATTACACTAAAATACAAAAATGTGGACCTTCTTTTGCGAGAGCTCATTAGGATGACAATGTAAGAGATAATGAGGCGCATGACTGTAATGAAATGCCTGTGAATATAAGTTTCACAGACACAAGCAACAGTTAGCTAACGTTACACATACGAGAGCATCAGTCCACAGTTGCTGCATTTAGCTTGACTGCCATTTTAGCTGTTGATGAAATACCCACTGCTCTCTGTACAGCAAGTAATGTGCTTCATCGCTTCAAAGTTTTAGAATACGCAAGCAAACAAGTAAAGTTTTATATGATGTTAGGCGAGTTAATAATAATCAGCTCAGCTTACCAAAAAAATCTAAACAATCATTAACAAAATAAAAACCTGCAGGAAAAGTGAAATATTGTACTTTGTTTCAAATAAGAACTTTGTGAGACGTTATATTTGCATTTTATTTTATGCGTAATTTAGTATTATTGATTTAATTGCAGTTCTTACAGATATTTTAAATGGAAAGTAATTAAAATATAGCGAAAGTTCATTTAGTAAAGATTCAGTCGCACTTAATAGTTTAATTTAAAATGGAACAAATTTCTAATATAACATTTTCTGTATTTTTTTCCTCTCAGTGTTTGATCTCATGTTATTTAATTTGATTTCATTCAATTTAGATCCTTTTTACCCTAAATGATACATAGCGCTCACCTGTTAAACAGTCACTGGACATCAGTGGTGAGTACTTTAGTTCAGACACATGATGTCATCCACAGCAACGGGGTCAAACCAACCCGAGACCTCTGCTGTCCGGCAGATGATTTCTGTCACGGAGCAGACACCAATGAGACGCCGAGGGACTGAGCTGTCGTGACTGAATGCAGTGAGACTTTGTGAGCTCTGTCTCTGCGTAATAACACTAGATCTCAAAAATGAAAAGCAGCTCTTCTAGGGCCCATACGAACATTCTTAAAAATCTGCCTAAAACATTATCAGATAAAATTGGTCAAATTTGGTGTAAAAGACTATGTCGCAGCATCATGACAAAGGCTTGCTGCTGTTCTGTGCTGTAAGGCATCAGATATTTCAGTAGAATCTGTCTCAAAATTGATAGGTTTATGGTTGAATGATGCTGCATTTGTAATGGTGTGCACACCCTTTGGCTTGCATTAAACAGTGCACAAACACCTGTATAAAGTCTACACTAAAGAAATAGGTATGAGTTTCTTTCTCATACAGAAGATTTCACAGGTTTTACTCCTGAAAATGTGGTTCAGTCATCCCGATAAAACATGAGGTTCATGTGGAGGATGCTCACACGCTGTTGCTGATGAAAAGGGCCCTTTCCTAAAGTCCTCTTTCACACCTTATTTCCTGGCTGTGGACAAAAAAAGGCACTGCTGAGATGCTGCATTTCATATTTTTCTATGATGTACTTTACAATTTGAAATTTAAAGTTTTCCCAGCACAATGGAATAACTGTGTTTCAAGCTTTAGATCATTTCATTCCTAAAGTAATCACTTGTGTTTTGCTTGGTGGGTGTTATGTTAAAATGCATTTTGAATTTGTCAACAGGCTCCAACTTTCTCATGCACAAATTTTGGTATACATCCAGCTCCTGGCACAAAAAGAATCTGACCCTAGGAGTGGCTGCATTTACAGAAGCAGGAATGTGTGGGAAAATGTCAGCCATTACTTCTATGAAGATTAAATTAATTCAGCTGGAAGACCTTCAAAATGTGATCAAGGATCATAAATTTCTATAGAAGTGGGACTTTGGCTCAACCTTTAAATGTCAGTGTGATATTATCTGAACAGAATTTACATATGTATGGATGTAAAGTATAGACTTCACACTAGTTTACACAGTGTTAATACAAATGTTTACACATTGAAAGTGTAAAATGACCAACAGTGGCAAAAGTTCTGCTTGTGCAAGAGTTGGTGCATTAGATGCAGGCAAAAAACTAAAATAAACACCAGGTGAAACACTGACACAAAAAAGGGTCGCATTAGGTTGCATGGCAACCAGCAGAATCTTGTTTACGGTTTTTGTTCGGCATTTTAATGGCCTGGTTTAATGGTTTTCCCACTTTCCTTATTCCCATACTTCTGAGCTTTGTCAACTCTGCTGGATTGGTGGCATGATTATGCTGCTGTTTTGACCAGAACTTTGTAATAAAAGATTTTGAAATGAACCCTTTTCGTTAGTGTCATCATCAGTGTTCTTACTTTTTTCAACCATTTCACCTATTTGCCATATGTTAATGTGATTTTAACTCATTCTACGATGTTTTGAAAAACTTATGAGAGGATGTAGATTTCCTCGTGTCTTTTGTAACAAAGAAATTCTGCCAATTGATATTGAACCATATTTGTGGCAGTGTTTGTAACTGTGAATAAATGACTTGCCAGGCATGCCAGAATGCCTTTAATCCAAGTGAACTGTACTCCAACATATATCAAAAATCTGAAAGTCTGTTAAGCACTTCTGTGTACTAAGTGGAAAATGTGATGACCGTCAATGTTGTTGTAGCTGGTGATGAATTTTAATGGATTTATCAGTTTATATCTCCTGATTATCTTAAGTATGAAATTTGAAAATTGTCAGTGCTTCCTACAGAGATTTATTCACCGTCTGCCATTTGATTTAATTGTCAAATATGAACAAAACAGAGCTCTAATAACTTGTAGCTTGTAGTTTCTTATTGTAATATGTTGATGAGCTTTTAAGTACCTCAGGATATAAAAATGGCTGTGAGCAATTTGGAAAAATCCAAGAAAAACACGAGATGAAGCAAATACCTACAAATTGATACCTTCAGGCAAAAATGTAGGGTGGGTGTAAGTGTCACAAAATGACTTAAAATGCTATCAAACCCAGATACGCCTCAGAGAACGTCAATTTGAAGCATGCACTGAAAATTTTATGCCCTACATCATGAAACTATATGTTACGTAGCAAAATAGCAATAGGTTATTATTAGATATCTTGTAATACATCTAAAAACCGCTAAAGGAGTCAAGATTCTGTTCTCGAACAGCTATTCAGATTAAATCTAAACCTTGTTCCCTTCCCATGTTTGTTAAATTTTTTGTCTGTTAAACCACCATTGCTGAACATAATCTTTGCCATGTAATATGGCTCATCAACCACACATTAAGACAAAATAAACAGAGCAGTAAAGGCCTCTCCCTTTGAAACCTGCATCCTTTGTTTATGTTCTCTGCAACCCTTGTCTTTTTGCTTCCTCCTTTCATCTCTTCTTCTCCCTTCTTTATCTCGCTCTCTGCCCTCATTCCCATCTTCTCCCTTTTTTCCCTCAATTATCCATACCCCCTCTCCTCCTTAATGCTCCCTAACCCCCAATCTTCCTCTCCATCTCTCCTCTATCCTCTCTCCATTTCGTGTTTTGTATGCAAGCCCCAAGGGAGAGAAATGGGTGAAAAGCACTCTCTCTGCACCACTGTCACAAAAGACTGGTGAGTCATCGCCACTTATGTTCCTGTCTCCCTCCTCCCACAAAAAACACACATATACAGGAAAAACACTCAAATTACTTCTTACCTGCCGTGCACTTACAGGAAGACGCGTACAGACACACACATCATTGACTGCGCTGGCACACACACACTTTTGGAGACACAGAAGCATGTACACACACAAACACATTCCACAGCTCTTTAAAACGACCCTGAAATTAAAACCCAACTCCCATATAATTGTGGTTGAAAATGGCATTTATTGATACATGCTGCCAATCATATTTTAAAGGATTATAAGGAGTTTTTTGCATGAAAACTCATGTCAGTGAGGAAGTTGATGCACAGGAGAGCTAAAAACAGAAGTGCTCGTGCAGGAGATGCTCCTGGACTGGAGAAGACCTTATAAAATAATCGGTGGACAAAATAGACAAAAGACATGGGAAAAGACAGAAAGGCAGAATTTCCCTGGGGTAGTGATGTGGCTTTGGTTGGCTATTGTTACACCATTGTTTATGAGCCACAAAGCAAATGCTCTTCCTCCATCTGCTGGAGGAACGAGTCACTTACAATGCAGTCATGTTGCTGCTGTGTGCACAAGATGGCAGTCCTGGATGAACATATTGGACAAAATGACACTAAGCTCCAGCTGGTACAAAATAGTTTGAGGCATTTTCTGTTTGTAGTTGTCTGTTGTTGTTGTTTTTAAGTTTAGCAAATAGGGTGTCTATTTAGTTATTTATTTATTTACTTACACTTATGATTTAAAAAAAACCCTACAACATCTGAAGGGAGTTTCATTGGGGAATTGCCTAAAAACCTTCCACTGCTTAAGCTAGCATGCTGTTTATATAGCTAGCTAGCTTTCTAGTTAGATAGCTTGATTTTAGCTTCCTACAGTGGCATTAAAGGTAGCTATTCAAATTTTTTTCCTAATCAAAAAAGAAATAGCCTACATCAGTGTAAAAATACTCTATCATAGGTTCAATTCCCAATCCTGCTTAAGAAGTTACAGTTTGTCAAATGTGATCAAAGTGACAACATTGAAAACAGCATCTAACAACATCTTTCAAATGGTGGGAAACATTTTAAAGTTAGCTAGTGGTGGTGGGCCAACTCATATACACTGGCAGGTTGTTTCGTTTAATATGTCACACTTAGATTAACATTTTTTGTGTGTTAAATATGAATCAAAATGTAATAAGTATCTAAGCTACAGCTTGCATATACGTAGCTTATTGTTTAACTTTTGGCTAATGTTTGCCTCTGAAATGTAGTACAATAACAGCAGCCTGTGAAGTTACATAAAATGGAAATAATCTAGGAAGGTTTAAGTAAAGAGTATTCAAGTGCTGTACTTAAATGTAGCCCACTTATTTGTTTTTAAAATAGTCTTTAAACGTTTATCCTGATTTTGAAGTGATGCTGTCAAAAGAAATGTATTTTACTGTATGTTAAATGAATAAGTCTCTATCAACAACAAGACAATCATAAATTTGCTTTTTAATAAGTGTTATTACTTTTAAGCACTGATCTTACAGTAACAGCCTTGTTTATGTCAATGCGGACACCACCACAGAGACATCAGAGCCCTCACCTGATTACTCTTTACAGAAACCTGCTTGTGAGCCATTCAGACACATCAAATATTGAAAGCCTGGAGTTTCCGTTTCACAAGCAGAGAGGGAGGGGAGACGGCAGAGAGGCAGACAGCGGGGAGGACACACGGGGGGAGAGGAAGACAGGGACAAGTCAAACAACAGTGGGATTAAGAGATAAAAACACATCAGGCACCCTGGGAGGGAGACACATGAGCAGCGATGGAGGGAGAGAGGGAGGAACAAGGAGAGAGCACCCGAAGGTAAGACAAGGAGAGTCTGAATGTTTGAATCAGGTGCTCGACGTCTTGAAGTGTAACAGTAGAGGCTGTGCAGGTGTAATCGGCTGAAGATTGATTGGCTGATAACCTTCTAGTCAGGCAGTTAGGAGGGCATGTTTTCTGATTCTGCCACTTTTCTCTCAAACCTCAGTGGGACGACTTCTACCCAGGCTGACACACAAACTCAGAGCTGCAGTGAGGAGCACGACAAAAACATCCAGGAACCAGAGGAGGACAAGACTGACAGCAGTGCCTGTGATGGAGAGATAGAGCCCAGTCAGGTCAGATCATCATAATATATACTGTACATTCACACGTACCAGAGTTAGTTTATGGTCAATACTTGTTGCTGAAGATGTCGATGTGTCCCTTGGTGTGATTGGTGAAGGTTGGGGAGGATACATGTATCGGTGACGCTTCATCACAGGAGACTTTGACAGCCACAAACACAGGGGACAATGCTGTATGCCTCCAATTATCCCCCCTGCCAAGAGAGGAAGAGCTGACCCCACCTTCGGCGTCATTTCATCCCTCCACCACACAAGGTAGGCCACACACACATAAACACAGCGATGACTGATAAATGGGGCTCAGGGGGCCTTGATTTATTTCTGTAATCAGTAAGTGTCAACATGAGACAATTCAAAGGAAAACTGTCTTACTGTTGATGGTGGTTTAGTACTTTCATGTTTGTGTCTTCACAGATGGGCCGTCTGAACCCTGCTGGTATTGCCTGAGGTCTCTTGACTCAGAGCATCGTCCTGAAACTCCGAAACAGGTTTCAACATTTTGACTAATCACATTGTTTCACTCCGAATTGAAAAGTGGCAAAGCTCTCTGACTGATTTGCTCTGCAGACTAATTTTGTTTCTACTTTCATTTTGCCAACTAAATTGAAAATCTTTAACTTTTATGTACTAACATTATAAAACATTAGTGTAAAGCAGTGCTACCATTGAAAGGATACACAAGCTCATGAGGTTCAACACCATTAATCTTTTTTTTTTTCTTTCTTTTTTTTGGCAAGGATAGGCAAGGTTGTTTGTTAAATTATAATTATTTAGCTTGGTTTGACATAGCTTGATTCTATTTTATTATATATTTAATATGAATTTTTCCTTACAGCACTTGAAGTACTAACTGAGCATGGCATAAATCCATTGAAATATTTCAAATTTGTTAAAGTATAAGACTACAGCATACATTTTTTTTTTTAGCATCCTTGCCATTCATTTCAAATGGACATTGGACTTTTTTTTAATTGTGATTTTATTCTTTCTTTCTTTTTTAAAGCAGAAAATCAACTTTGTTTACCATTAAGACAGTAAAATATGTAAAAATCAATCAGGTTTTTGTGTCTCCTATCTATAAAACAATTCTGTGGTGCTTTTCTCAACAAACTAAACACATTTGTTGGTCATTAATCGGTTCAAATCAACTCTTTCTGCTTTAACTTGACATCAAGAGCTGAATTCATGGTGACAGTGACTTTTTGGAGTTGGTCCACAGAGGTTAAATTACAGTTATACATTTTGTGCCATATATGCTCCAGTTTAAAATTCTCTGAATGCTACCCATGCTGTTATAAATTCAGTAAAATTACATCTCAAAACTGAGCCATGAATTAAAGCACACAGTTGTGTTTCAGGGCAGATTTTCCCTTTATGGGAGCACAACACTCCCCTGTTGCTGTGTTGCAGGAAGACTCAGATCCTTTGTCAACGCTGCCCTCTAGTGGTCAGAAAGTGAGCTACCAGACAGACCCTCGACCTCACTTTGGCGTAGCTTGGTCCACACACTCCACATGTCGCCCCCTGTGGGGCAGCGAGGGGCCCTGCTGGGGGCAAAGAAACCAGGAGGTGCCTGATCAGACACACACCTGCCCTCACTGTCATCTGGGGCTGTCCCCTGACACACTGCGTTGGCATGAGGTTGGCAC
>MDSQ01000447.1_pt1 | contig 10531 bp, 10 predicted proteins | sample 1008251 | NCBI WGS metagenome assembly MDSQ01 (sample SAMN05526597, study PRJNA338239) | gut metagenome | isolation source: Hindgut content | host: Naso unicornis | place: Saudi Arabia: Red Sea | collected 2016-05
ATCCATTAAGAATTGCAAGAGGTAAATAAAAAAACTTGATTTTAGTCAATAGTTTACTAAATTTATGTACCATTTAACTCAAGACCTGAGCAGTTTTGGGTATAAAATAACAACAGCTGCTGGTGTGTGTGTGTGTGTGTGTGTGTGTCAGGATATAAAGCATATGAATGAGTGCGTGGCTTTCTGGCTGCTGCAATAAATCATGTGTTAACGCGATCTAAGGGAGCCCTCTCTCCTCTGATCCTGTAGCATTCATCACACAACAACAAGAGGACACACAAACATATGCGCGGACACACAGCAGCAAGATCTACTGCCTGCATAATTCCCCCTGACTCAACAGCCTGTTCTCCCCGTGTGTGTGTGTGTGTGTGCGTTTAAATGAGTGTGCAACATGAGCATGAGAGGCATGTTCGACATACATCCTCTCATGTTTATGCATCCACGTGTGCGTTTCTTTTGTCTTCGCGTGTCTGGGCAGACTCGCTCGGCCCGGATGAGACTCGCCTACCTCCTCTCGTTCTGTAATTCAGAGCGATGATGAGCAGAGCTTGAGGCAGAACCAGAACTGACCAGCTGAACTTTTGACCGCATATCTGCAGGGATGTAATGCCGGGAAGGATGAATGAGGAGGGATGAAGCTGCAGAGGCAGCTCAGGATGGACAGAATGGACACGTTGTGTTTGGGTCAAGAGATGGACTTGATTCATTCATGTGATCTTGTGACCCCGTTGAGTCAGTCTGTGCTGTCGCTCCTGCAGCCTCTGATGAGTGTGTGTGAGTGTGAAGAGAGGCTGTAACATGGCTGCGTGTTGTGTGTGTCTCTCTGTATTACTAATGCTGTTACAGTAATATGATTATGGGTGCTGTGTACTTCCTTTATTACGGCATCTTGTTGAAGAAAGCGCTTTTTTTGCCGCAAACAATTGTCAGCACCAAATTAATGTCGTCAGTTAACAGGCCTGATTATTACTGGATTTTTGAGGCTGAAAGTCAGTACTTGGAAAAAACATAAATTCAATAAAAACATACCAGTCAGTTTTTTCATGATAAAATGTGTTAGTCAAGGTATTTTACAGTTAAACATTCTAGTTTTTATTTTCAAAAAGAGCTGCAATGACAAGTATGTTAATTGATTAGTTGATCGACATAAAAAATGATAAGCAAAAAGGCCAAATATTTGACATTTTCAGCTTCTCAAGTGCCTTTTCCATCTTGCATTACAGTAAAATTAACATTTTAAAAACATCTCACTTGAGGAAATCATTACCAGATCAATCAAAAATGAAAATGATCATCAATTGCAGCCCTATTTTCAAAGGTGACAGTGATGGCAAAAGTAAGAATTAGTTTACTTTGGGGAGAAACATTTGTTTAAGTATAACAAACAGTGAAACTCACGTGGCAGTCGTGGATCTGCAGGTTGAGTTGGCCAGCTGTTCAAGCCATGTCCCCTGTGCAAGTGTTTAAGTGTCCTTGAATGTAACACAGAGCCTCAGGTTGCTTCCTGTTAACAGGCAAGCTCCTTGCATGGCAGCTCCGTCACCACTGGTTTGCTAATGTGAATTTAAGTGTGAGAGTGTGGCTGGCACGAAAGGCAGCATCAAAGGATTTCCACTCCTGTCTGTTGTGGGCCAGTGTCTTGTAAAGTAAGTTAGGGTCAAAAAGCACTCCTTAGCACACAAGCTGTGTATATAAACTGTAAACCATATTATTGCCAGGTATTACCAAGGACTTCATGATATGATACGCATCGCGATACATATGTCACGATACGATATATCATGATACATTACCATACGATGCATATTGTGATATATTGTGATATTCCACATAGTTCACTGAAAATGTATAAACAGAGCTGAAGCCTACAAGTTACTGTGTACAATCTGGGTGGTCTTAATACATCACGTCACATTAAATTGGTAATTCAGTGGACAAATTAAGTCAAAGCAATGTCATCAAAATTTCCTCTCCAGTTTGTTTTAGTATTGGCAAATAACAAAAAACACTGATGTAACTGCCGTAACATATAAAAGGAAAAATTAAATTTAAATGCATTCTTGCACTTTAACTGGACAAGCTGAAACAGAGGAGGTTGTAGTTGACAATCTGTTTAAAACATGACTAGATGTTTTTACTACTAGATATTATGGCTTTAAATTGGCATGAAGTATCTCTCTGTCGTTGTATCAGGCAACTGCACTATGATAACATCATTAGCTCTACAGGGGACATAGAGAATGAATCTGAATAAGCTGGAAGGTTAAAAAAAAAGTATCTCTGCTGTTAATTTACACATAAAAATTGAGGAGAAAATTTCCACAAAGTGCTTTGATAAATATGTAATCCAAAAGCAAACAAAGAAAGAAAGCAAAGATAGTTTACAAGCTTCCTGGTTGTCTCAGTGAATTGTTTTATTGGGGTTAGTGGTTTGTTTGGAACTGATCCCAGACCAGTTTCTTCCTCATAGAGTCAATGATTGATTTTGTGTGTTTGCAGCTGGTCATGGAGTTTTGCGGAGCCGGCTCAGTGACGGACTTGATCAAGAACACCAAGGGCAACTCTCTGAAAGAGGAGTGGACCGCTTACATCTGCCGAGAGATTCTCAGGGTAAGTCTGGAAAAATCACTGTTGAGTCATTGTTTGAATCCTACACCTCTACTACAAAAAGAAAGAACTTTAAAAATAATTCTTTCTTAGTTCTTGTACTTCCTATAATTTTTCATCATTTGACACTTCTTTCATAATTTGATTAAGAAGCTTGAGGCATATTTTTTCCTCAAATCAGTTCTCATTTGATGTTATTATTTTATAGAATCTCAGTTTCGTCAGTGATTCATACCTGACAAAAACCGTTTCTCTGATAGCATCTTCTGTTGTTTGTGCTCTATGACATCTGTTGTTTTCTGAGCGATGTGAAGCAATCTGTCAAGTCTTCTTGGGAAATCTTCCTCGTTCTCCCGCATTTTATCTCCACTATCTGTATTGTGCATTTCCTGAGCTGTGGGCTACAGCGTCAAACCAAGAGCAGCAATATCACTGCATCTTGTCAGTTACACGCAGTGCTGCTGTGAACTGAGGCAACGCTGGTTCCCTTTCATCCACTTTTATTTCCTTTTTCACCCCTCATCTCTCATCTTATGTCGTGCTCTGTGCTTTCTTCTCGTTTCTCTTTGTGCGCCTCGATCCCTTCACATTTACTTCTCTCTTCTTCCACTTTGTCTCTGTTGCTCTTGTTGTTTTTCTTTTCCCCTTTTTCTATTTTTAATCCTTTATATCCCTTTCCTGTCTTCCGTCTGTCCCTTTTTGTTTTTACATTTTCATGCTTCCTGTCTCATTTCTCTCTGTTCTGCTTGTTATTTTAGTCGCTTCACAGTCACCACAAGGGGCTTCAATAAAAGAAGAACCTTTAAACTTTCAAGCAAATGCCCTGACACATGTATTTGTATGTATTTGTATAGATGTATACTGTATTTTGGGTGGCTCAAAAATCCAGCATATGTATAAACCTAACATAGGAGCACATGGGGCCATCTCATGGATTCAATTTCACATGTTTGAACATTCTTGTCTTTATGAACACTAAATAGTTGGTTAGTGAATTGTCCAGTCAAAACAATGAAACAGTTATAGAAAGGTTATGATAGATACAATAATTAATGAGCTTCAGGTGGTGTTATTGCTCTGATATTGATGAACAATGAACAAATTCTGCTGCAACTACAGCTTCTTCCTGAACAACTAAAACCACTACTAAGACTTGCGATTGTACTTCTACTACTGCAAAAGTGTTTTTCTTTGTGAGGAAGAGGTCGCAGGTTTAAGTCAGCTATCAGTGAGCTTCTTGAAAATAAACTCTTCATTTGATGATAATGATAATCACGACTCGGCCCGTTGCTGCAGTGGCGTTCCCTCACCGTGTGTCTCTGTCGCCGTCTGCAGGGTCTGACTCATCTCCATCAGCACAAGGTCATCCACAGAGACATCAAGGGACAGAACGTCCTGCTGACTGAAAACGCAGAGGTCAAACTAGGTCAGTCTGTCACCTAACCCCCACTTGACAAAACGGCTCTGGGATTGGGAGGTATAAAGTTTCAGATGGCACAGAGGTGTGTGTGTGTGCGTGCGTGTGCGTATGTGTGTGTGTTTGTGCATGTAAGGCTTTTCTTTCTTCTTTTATGCTGAATACCAGCCTACTCATCTCTCTGTAGCTGTGCCACCGTCCGTGCTGCAGATTGCTGAAGAAGGAACTCTCGCTCACTTTCTCTCTCTGCCCCTGAAGCACAGCAGGGAGGGGATTATGAAGCGTGTGTGTGTGTGCGTGCGTGTGTGTGTTTGTAAATTGGGCAAGCTATTGCAGGTTGGATAATTCGTTTCTGTTTAGAGTCCATTATCGAATTCATAAAACCCCCCTGGTGTGACTGCACATCAGCCCACACCCAAACAAAAACACAATAAATGTTTTAACTGCAAACTTTATCCTGAGGTATTTTGTGTGTGTGTGTGTGTGTATTTTCCCTCTAGTGGACTTTGGTGTTTCAGCCCAGCTGGACAGAACAGTAGGAAGGAGGAACACATTTATCGGGACGCCATATTGGATGGCGCCAGAAGTTATCGCCTGTGACGAGAACCCCGAAGCCACGTACGACTTCAAGGTGCTTCAGCAACTTCCTGTCCGCTGAAGGTGTCTGTCTGCTCTGCATTTTGTGATCACCCTGAGTGTTAATGCACTGTGTCTCTGTCGTTACAGAGTGATTTATGGTCACTGGGAATCACAGCGATAGAGATGGCTGAAGGAGCGCCACGTACGTACCCAGTCATTAACCCACACCTCTGCTGCACATCATTTCCTGGCGCTGCTGCGTTAGATCACTGTAATCAGGAGTAGGATCATTTTTCAGTCCCGCCAGTGCAACTCATCTGCAGCCATAATTTTAATGAGGGCCAAGGAGTAGATATAAAATTGGTTGTCAAATTGTTTCCATCTTTATTCATATGATAATTATAACTTGAGTTCAGAAGGAAAGTCTGAAGTCTGTATTTGATCACTGTGATCATGAAGAACATTTAGTTTGTAAGGTTGTAAGCTTTTAGTTCTAATCTAGGACAGCCCTGAGCTGCATGTTGGAAGAAGAGTGCTATGAAAATATTTCAGTGTTGTAAAGGACCATACCAGTATTACTTCATGTCATAGTCCTTAGTCACCATCGGCCACATAGCTTACATAAACCTCACAAATTTTTCCCAAAATGCTTTATCGATGAGATATTGTGTTTCTTTTCATTTCATTTCTTTTCGTTTCGATACCCTGTTTCAACATGAATGGCGTGAGTGGGGTTTAGAAATGCAGTCTGGGATTGACTTAAGCATCAACATGGTCCAATTTCAACAACATTTGTAGAAGATTGGGGCGATCTCTGCTAATGGTGAGAAGTCAAATAGAGACTGGTATGGTCTTTACATATGGATGTAAGCATAAAGTTGTCACATGAATTAGGATAGCAGCAATTAAATCTAGAGTTTGAAAATCCTTAATAACCAAATGACAAAGCAGTGCAGTCACAGCTGCTCATTTATAGTTTTTTGTTGCATTATGACGACTGTGTAGTTGTAGTAGCTAGCTGTGGTGTCATTACAGACTTGTGTCATTTGTGGTGCTATTGTGTGTTGATTGTTGGTGTTGATGTTGTGCATAAATTAAGTGTAAACAAATTGCCTCCATAGAGAACAATAAAGGCTGAATCTGAATCTATTTAATAGGGGCAGAAACAGCTATCTGATGCACATATCACAGTTTGTATTGAGTGTTACTCTGCAACATTCATCCCTAGAGGGGCGTTTGAGAAAGTAAAACAATAAGATACAGTGAGGAAGAACAACAAGATAACATGACAAAAATGATACAAAGAAATCAAGGTATCAAGTAATGATGTGCCTTGGCTATCACACGTATCAGCTCATCAGCAGGGTGTACAGTGCCCAGATGCAGTGAAACTTTATTTAATTATTTAATTGCAAAATATTTTGCAGATACATGACAGCAAACTTTGAAAGATTAAAAATAAAAAACAGGTATTTTGTGAAAAGTGGACAAATGAATTTGTGTTTCTTTAACCACATCATTCAAATCCTACCACTGTGTTGAATTTGCCAAATGTCTGTAATTAAACACAGTGATGCTTATTCAGGTGCCTTCACGAGTCAAGACATGTTCGTCGCTTTAATCACCATTCCCCTCAAATGGTATTTTGAGAAAACAGAAAGTTACAACATCAAATTTGTGTTGTTCTGCCAAAACACCAGTTCTGACAGCCAAACCAGTAATAAAAGCTACTGTTGCCTCACCTTGTGTAATGTGGGAAAAAGAACAAATAAGGGCAAGCTCAGTACTTTTATCATTAATCATCTTATCTGATATTATTATTATGTTTTTTTGTATTAACTTTCCGTTGCCTCCTGTTATTTTGCAAAAGTGGCCCCCAGGCAAAGCTAGCTGAGTATCCCTGTTCAATAAGGGACAAGATTTAAGTGTGTGTGTGTCTGTGAGTGTGTAAAACTCGTGGATTGTTATCATTATTGACACTGTGTATCGATCAGGGGAGGGCCATCTTCTGCTGTCTTTGACTAAATGTCATGATAATGTTTAGCACAATTAGTTATAAATTTTCACACTAACTTGACCGTGTTTTGTACTTGATTTCTGACTCTTCAGCGCTGTGTGACATGCACCCGATGAGAGCGCTCTTCCTCATTCCGCGGAACCCCGCCCCCAGACTCAAGTCAAAGAAGTGGTGAGTGTGTGTCTCAGGTGTTCTATTAGCCATGTATGTATGCAGATAATTCAGACATTATCAGATTTACAGCTCGGAAATACACAGTATCACGGCAGGATTTCTTTTGTGCGTGTGTGATTTCAGGTCGAAGAAGTTCCAGTCGTTCATAGAGAGCTGCCTGGTGAAGAGCCACAGCCAGAGACCCAGCACAGAGCAGCTCCTCAAGCACCCGTTCATCAGAGACCTGCCCAACGAGAGGCAGATCCGCATCCAGCTGAAGGACCACATCGACCGCACCAAGAAGAAGAGAGGAGAGAGAGGTGAGGAGGAGCATGTGCATGTGTGGATTCAAACAGATGTGAATGTAGATTTAAACACATGGCAGGTGGAGTGACAGTTTCGTTAGTTAGATAGGCCTGAAAGATCGCAGCTTGCAGGAATTAGCTGACATTAAAATATGGTGTACCACTATGTGTGCAGTAATTATGATGTTAACACTGTATATCATAAAATTGCTTTATATCAAACAGTAGCTGGGTCTCTGCTAAAATATATTGCAAATTTAAATAAAATTTTTAGAAAAACATCAAAAAAGAAAAAAGAAAAATTTTGTTCATCAAGTTAACAAGTAGGTGGCGCAAATTTCCAAGCAGGTCATTATACTAAGGAAGAGGGCACAGGGTGATGATGTAATTTAAGAGCGCAACTAAACAAACGGTAGGGAATGAAGGCCGAGGGAAAATGTAACGCTTGTTTCTTGCAGTAATTTATGGAACGTAGCGGTTTCCTCATCAGTCCACACATACCTTGAGGCTTGGTCTGTGTTTTTGTTTGCTGCTGCTGCTTTAGCTTACCCAGTGGAGTGGAATGCAGCATATAAGTCACCTGATTTCTAAACATCATCCTTTATTTGCTGAATCTGTTTCAATGCCACTTGTTCACATTTTCCCTTCATCAATATGCCAACTTTTCCACCTCCTCCAAGCATAAAAATTTTGGGAAATCTTTGAATAAAGCCTGTCTCTATAATGCATTATAACACATTATAACACATTATGAACACACTTCTAACGCATTAGTTATGATTAGGCTTATGGTTAGGATTAGGGTTAACCCTAAACTCACTTGTTATTATGATTGCACAGCACTATAGGGGCATTATAACGCATTATAAGTATGTACATAATGCATTATAGATGCATGCTTTGAGTGTACCCAGTGGACAATGATTTTGCAGCTAATAACTAAACAGTTCATCAAGCAATTGTGCCACATATTTATGCGTTCATTTTTTTTTCTTGTTCAATTCACTTAGATTTTCAAGGTAAGGAAGTATTTAAGAAAAATAACTGATGTTTAATCCCTAAAGAAAAGAACCTTTCTGTGTAGCAAAATCTGTTAGTTGACATGTAAAATGCAAAATCAACAGCAAATCAAAAGGGGAAAAATCAGCAGGTGAGGCTGCACATCCTCTTTCAAAAAAACGATATATTTTTTAGATCCAGCAGTCATTGGCAGTTAGAGGTGTGTTCGGTTCACTGAGCAGGATCACAAGATTAAGCCCAGATCGGATAGAGCGGGTGACGTCATCACATCTCTGGCTCGGGTCTTGGAGGACAAATTAGATAAATTTAGATCGGGCTGTGGGTCAGCGGTAGAAACAGGAAGTCTCAGACAGGGCCACTAAATCACACAGCTTCTATCAGGAAGAGGGGAATGAATGTGTGGGTGGGGGAATAATTAAGCAAGGTGCTTTGACAAATGCACTGAGGACGGGATGACAGCAAACGTAAGACTGAGGAGTTTCTCTGCGAGTGGAGCCGGCTATGACCTCTCTCTACCAGACACAGAAGCCACTTACTCCGCTATTTAGCATGAGGTGATAATCCCAGTATGATGAAAAGCATAAGAGCAACTGAAACCCCACCACACAGCCCATGTGAGTCATCAAAATAAAGTGGAAAATAAACCACCAGATGGCTTCTGATAGAAAGAAATGGTGGGAGAGAGAGGATCGCAAATAGCACCAAGGAAAAGGAGAACATTGGACCAAAAATAATAGATGGGGATGGCTTGGAAAATGAGGAGGGGGGCAGAAAACAAGACGCAACAGAGGCACCAACCTTTCTTGAAGGCACGAGGGGAGTCTGATAGATCGCCTTGGCATTAGAAATGAGCAACAGAAAAAAAGAACAGAAAAGGGGAAGGAGAGAAGAGAGAAAACTTAGGTGAGAAGAGAAGAGGCAGAATTATCAAGCTGTGTTAATTGATTAGGAGGAATCCAGCAAGGAGGAGTCCGAAAAAAAATTCAAGGCTTAACCAAACTCAAAGAAAAGAACCATTTTAAATTGGCTAGCTCTGTCTAAGCCCTCTGGGGTGTTGGCATGTATATTAAATGTTCTGTGGGGATTTACTTGTAAATTGCCTTCCATCTTACTGGAAGAGTTCCACCCATCATATTTTTTTCTCTCTCTTTGACAATTCAATCTTCTGTTTTGGCACAAATGCGACAATGAAGAGAACCATAACTGCTCATTTTTTCCCGTAAGCTTCTGGCTCCAGCTCAGAACCAACGCCTGAGGCTTTGTGAATTTTTTCTGAACTTCAGTAGAGCTGCGTCGAAGGCTTGGCCAGGCCACGGGGAACTGTGCTTGCACAGATAAGTCCAGCCCATGGCCCCACAGCACATTTGCATGGGCATAAAACAAAATGTAAATCTATTCTCGGTGACTCCAACAGTTCTGGCATGATTCGACACCAGTGTCCCTCAGAAAGACTTGAATGTATGGCCTGTTGTTTTCCACACAGCCACAGCGTTGTTTATGATGGTGCCTGTGTCTGTGGCAGAGCTGCTCACCCTCTGGCTCTGAGCGGGACCCCAAGGATGTGACCTGGAAGGGCCGGTAGGGTTTCCCCTCAGACACGGGGACTTCCACACTCTCCTCTGACGACACGGTGACATCAGGCTGTGACTCAGAGATAGACGACAGGAACTGGTCCATGTCAGCTTTCTGCTCCTGGAGAAGCTCGTCTGCAGAAAAATACCCAGAACAAACTGTTAGACAACCTGGCACGTGCTAACACCTGTCAGCTGAGGACGTGGCAGCAATGTGCAAAATGACAGTTTCACCAATTACTGTTAACATTCTTTTTTAAACAGAACTGCTGCTACAAGAGACGTCTGTTCCCATTTCTGCTAACTACCAATTAGTATTTTTCTGAGAGCTATTTTCCGTGTAAATCTGCACATCTCCCAACAGGATGCTGCAGTGTGAAAGCTGTGACCCAGTTCTGTCACTGCGCCCGTTCCACTTTAATCTGCGCTCCAACACCATGTTATGGTTCCTTTAATGAACTAAAGGATACAAAAGAAAATCATAAAACGTGCCAAACTTGGCCTGTCTTAAATTTTACCACTGGAGACCCCGAATGTGGTTCCCAGCTTAAGAGAGTTAATGAGCAGAGAAACTGAAAAACAGAGAGTTGAGGCTGATTAAATCCCCTCTCTACCAATTCATACTGAGGGAAAAAAGACAATACTTTTGTCTCTGTCTTTGATAGTTGGTTTAGAGGAAGCGCTAAAGCGTCTTTTCTAGTCTTCTCTTTTATTTGTGTTTCCCGTTGCACAAAGAGAAGACTGTTATTTGTCAGTTTGCACCGGACATAAGAAAACACTCACTGAGGGCCAGAGGAAATGTGATGTACTGTCTTTATCTGTCTGGCATGAATGCGAGTTCCATCACTGTTTTCATTTC
>MDSQ01000448.1_pt1 | contig 10528 bp, 4 predicted proteins | sample 1008251 | NCBI WGS metagenome assembly MDSQ01 (sample SAMN05526597, study PRJNA338239) | gut metagenome | isolation source: Hindgut content | host: Naso unicornis | place: Saudi Arabia: Red Sea | collected 2016-05
TGTGTGTGTGTCTGTGTGTGTGTGTGTGTGTGTGTGTGTGTGTGTGTGTGTGTGTTACCAGGAAGACGACTGCTGGAGCTCCAATCAGAGCCATGGCTGTGGACAGTTTCCTCATGTTTCCTCCACTGTAACTTCCTGCTGCTTTATCAGCGTACTTCACCAAACCCAACTTCCTGATTCCCCACTCTGCCACCTGTCAATCATTATCATCATCATCATCATCATCATCGTCACCACTGTATCTTCTTCCTTTGCTTTTTCCTTTGTCCTTTTGTAACCTCTGTTGTGTGCAGCGTGTCGTTGTGTGTTTTTGAATTCAGACTCACGTCACACACTTCCTTCTCTGGGACTCCTCTGAGGATGGCGTACAGCTCCAGATGTTCTCTTCCTGTCAGCAGCTCATTGATAGAGTCAAACTGAGGACAGTAACCCATGTTCTGATGGACCTCATCGATCTCCCTCAGGATACTACACACACACACACACACACACACACACAATGAACCGGAAAGTGTGTGAACATAACAATAAGTTACATATAACACTAAATAAAGCCTGCAGCTTCACATTTTATCACTTCAGAGGAACAAACACAAGACCTGTTGGGACCCAGAGCCATATGTTGAGAACCTCACGAAGCTCTGAGATTAAGTAATGGAGCAACACTCAATTCTAATTAATGAGCTTAACGAGAAACAGCAGCAGAGCTCAGCCTGTGAAACATGCAGTGTGTTCACACATTTCGTTTTATGTGAGCTCAACAAACGACACTGTGAGAGAAACAGACGCAAGGAGAACAAGTCACTAATTTATTCAGTCAGTGAAACTTCATTAACAAAAATGGTCGGTGTAAAACTTCAAAGTAATAATGACTTTATTTAGTGTCCCTGAAGCTCACTATACTAATTATTTTCCTTCTGCTCTGATTTTTGGCGCTACTCGCTGTGGAGCACAGACACGTAGAGCATTATCACCTGTGGATGGATCAGAAGAGGTACGCTGGGATTTTTGGTGGCCCTTTCGACGGTTCTCATCAAAATCACAAAAACCTGCGCAAAAATTTATTATGGGTGTCTACTGCGTTGTGTATTTGTGTGTAGTTCAGAGCCAGAGTGGGTGATGCCATTGTTAGAGTTGAGAGCGGCTGTGAAACTCGTTCTCTTCAACTTGCTCAAGGCAGCTTATGTGACGACGGCGTCAAACGAATGGATGCTGTGCAGAGTGAGACGCTCTCCCGCTACGTCTCACGATCTCTTCACAGCAAAAACTTCTGGAGGAAGCAGACAGCTCTCCACACCACTCACGTGACCACAACTATAAAATCAGCGTGACCTCCCCTCACTGAACATGCCTTCGTTTTGGCAGTAGGACTGAATGACGGTCTGCCACTCACAGGCAGTAGTTCGAGAGAGAGAGAGAGTGTGTGTGTGTGTGTGTGTGTGTGAGAGAAATATATCCTGAGCTCATTCAGCAGCTCAGTGGCCTTGTTTTTAAAGAGTTCACCACAAGTAGATCACAGTTTGAATCCTGATTGAGACACACAGCAAAGTGCTGAGTACTACATACATATAATGATTATATTCCACTTCATTTCGTTCTCTGGAGTCTGACCTTATGGACATGCTGCCCTCTACATGGACGGGGACAAACTGTCACAGTGTTTAGTGTTCAACAAAATGCTCACAAACACACCTCACTGCTGTCAGCTGCCCTCAGAGTGTTTCAGAGTCCATGCAACTTCTTACTTAATGTGTGTTTTCTTATTAGGCAAGATAAAGGTCTGTGATAGTCTGTTGAGTCAAAAACTCTTCATCTGCAGTTCTTTCACATATACTGTGTGTTACGCTGTGTGTTACGCTGTGTGTTACGCTGTGTGTTACGCTGCAGTAAATCAGAGGCGTGCAAGAAACTGGAAAATGCTGTATTACTGACACATGCTGCTACACTGCTGTTACAACTTAACGCAGCAGTGGCCATGTGGTGGGGAAGGTCAAAAGCCTCAGGCACTTCTGGAAAAATTTTATAATCATTATTATTATTTTATTATTACTAATGGAGACTTTAGTCCTTATACGTGTCCAACAGTTTCTGAATTCACGTCTCTTTCTGTTACTAAACAACAGTTATTGAATTCCTTCCTCTCAGCGGGTAATGAGAAAAAATCGGGGCAAAGTCGAGCGTCAGGTCCTGAACTCAGCGGTTTGGCCTGCAAAACTGACCTGACGTCTGCCACAGTGACCTTTGACCTCACCTCTTCCCAGCCAGGAAGGCCTCTCCGCTGGTCACAACTGTGTCTCCTGTCAGCATCTTAAAAGTCGTCGTCTTTCCTGCACCATTCACCCCGAGCAGCCCGAAACACTGAGCACACAGTTCACAATCATTAGTGATGTCATCAGCTCACGATGACTGATTACTGGACAAGAGTGATGAGTCTCACCTCTCCAGGTGGAATCCCGACACACAGTCGATCCACCGCTGGCTTCTGCTTCCTCTTAAACACCTGCAGACACACTCGAGTTCATCAACATCACACAGGTGAGCTGACAAAGTATCGCTTCCTGTGATGTTGATGTGTGCAGGTGGGCCACACCTCTCCTGTGTGTGTGTGTGTGTGTGTGTGTGCGTGTGTTTTGAGTACTTTGTGTGTGTGTGTGCATGCGCCGGCGTGAGCCAGTCACTGAATTCCAGCATGCTAAACTGAACACAATTCATTAAATCTGACCCGTGGTCACTGCCGCCGTAAACGCAGAAGGAGTGAACAATGACAGTGCCGAGGTTACTGATCATCATGTGCCTAATCATCTGGCTAGATCTACAAAAACAAACACGGCGTATCCATGATCCAACTCTCCACCTGTGGGCAGGTGACCGCATGCCGGGCACAGTGGGCGACTTTGCAGAGTACGTCTGCCCTCTTTCCGATCGAGACTGGGCTCGATTCCAAGTGAAGGGAAGAGAGTTTAGAAAGATCGTCCTTGCGTTTGCCGGAAAGGACCCCACCTGTTGGATTAAAACGTTTTCTGTCCTGAATGGACTATACTACAAGCATGGGATCTTCTCAGCTTCCCATCGAGATGGCAGACCTTTTGGGACACCTCCTCTCAAGTACACGGCTCGGATTCTTAAGAAACTCCCTGTGCGCACGTAACACTTGCTGAGCTGACAGACTGGATACAGTTACAACTGTAATATGTTTGCGATGTAATCCGGCCAGCTCTCAATAAAGCAGGGGGAACATCGCACCAGCCGCGGCCGAGGAAAGTGAGCAGAGATCAACTAGCCCATCTTTGGACTCGGAACAAAAGTAAGGCCATAAGCGACACCCAGTGTCAGTGATGTGGCCTGAGTTCACAAACACTACACAGTGAGAGGCCAAGCCCGTCCACTGGAACATCTGAGCGAGCCCCCCTGGCATGGACTACTAGATCTAAACCTCCCGGGCTCGGATCATGATCCCAAAACGTCCCCCTTTACAACAGAGGAGGTTTTAACTGTCCTTAATAGCCAAGTGGCTCTGATGGCGTTGTTCATGAAACACTTAAAGCTACAAAGCAGCGGGTGTGTCCGGTACCGTTGACAAACATCTTTAATGTCTGCCTGACTAATAGAAAAGTTCCCAACTCTTGGAAAGGAGCATTAATCCACAGAATCCCTAAAAAGGATAACAACCCAGACGACCCGAGTACATGGAAAGACATTTCCCTTTAGCCAACAGTCTATAAGCTTTTTATGAAATGTATACTGAACCGCATCCTTCCGTGGCTGGTGAAGACGGGTAAGCCTATACTTTCTCAAAAGCAGAAAGCATTTATAAACTGCCAGGGTATGAACGAACGTGTTCTGCCTTAAAACGGGCATTGATGATGTGAAACACGAGTCGACCAGATTTTACTCTGTGCTTCTGGACTTTCGTGATGCCTTTGGCACACTGCCTCACAGTGTTATGATCAACTCTCTGGCTGACATCAACCCGCCCATAATCAGTGATATATACGCAGGCTCACTCATTCAGGTAATATGTGGGGATCAGCTCACTGAACCCATTAAACTCCGAACTGGCATTAAACCGGGTGTCCTTGGAGCGCAGTAAATGTCCTTATTGCCATCAACAGCTGGCTGCGCCCCGCATGACAGTAGATCTCCGAACTCGGTCCAGGGCTACGCGGATGACATTCTGATAGCATCAAGAGAGGAGCAGGTTATCGCCAACATGCTCCTATGCAAGGACAAATTTGTGCAGTGGTCTGGACTTGAAGCGAGAAACACCAAATGCGCCGTATTTTACAAACGGCGCAGCGGACGAAATAGATGGTACAGAGCCAGAAGTGATAAACCACCCTGTTTTTCCATCATGGGTAAAGAAATGAAAGTTTACGCGAGACATGAGGCATATTGCTATCTTGGACACAAATTCAGTGTTGCAGGAGAATGGGAGGAGCAGCTGAATGATACTGTCGCTCAACACTCCACCAGACTGGACATGACTGACACTTCCCCTTTACCCAGAACCATGAAACTGGCAGCTGTGCGTGAGATTGCGCTTTCTAAAGTGCAGCATCTCTTCGCAAATGTACACATACCAAAATGCACTCTGACAGAAATGAACAATAAAACTGTTCATTAAGGAAGGAAATGGGTGGGCCTCAATGCGCACTCAACCAGAGATTTGATTTTCCATAGAAGAAGAGAGGGAGGATTGGGTGTCCCCAACATTGCATGGATCTGTACTGCTACGAGAATAAACCATCTTTTGCTTAACAACGATGATCCTGCTGTCCGAGAGCAGGCACGAGCGTCTCTCCTCCTGGACTTAACAAAGCGCAAGGTCCCACATTCAACAGTGGAGCCGAGCTTCCTGGGATTCAGGAAAAAGCCCAGTGGGAAACTGGACACACGCGCCCCGGGGTTTGGAGTGCGCTCGGACTGGCCTGATCTTAACAACCTGTGCAACAGCGCTCAAATACACCTGAGCTGGAGGAACGCACTGAATCATACGGTTGTGGTCAGTGACGTGGTAGTCACTGATAACAACATCTCCATCCAGGCAGTGTTAAACATCGATGAGAACACCACACAAGTCAGAAACCCCCAGTGCTGCAGACGTGATATCATCAAGTACCACCAAACCTGCCAGCGGCAGCGCTGGATGCGTCTCCGTCTCCAGGGGAAACTTGCCTGCCTGCCGTGTGCAGACCACACCGTGTCCCACTCAATATTATGAAATTCAACAATAGAATCAATTCTAAAATTCACAACAAAAGCCTGGTTACAAGTCCTGCCCACTAAATACAACCTCGCCCTCCGGAACCCCGCACAGCACGATCCAGACTGCGTATTGCACAATAATCAGGAGCTGGAATCTGTTTCATACGTCATGAATGGCCCCGCCTTCAAAGGACTGTATACGGCACACCCCCACCGCATCGTGGATTTAAACCGACTGGACAACAAAGACAAATCCATATAAACAAAACTGTTCAAGCTGACTGGTTTGCTTCATCTCAATCTCACAACACATTTAACAATATTGTTAAAAGCTCTCCTAACACTGCGAACATCATCATGATTAATGAAACCACCAAGTCTGTTTTTATTTTAGTGTAATCCTGTCTCACGTAGCTATAGGATATTATCTTGAGTTGGGATGGGGCCTGAGTTCCGTGTCAGCTTCAGTATACACAGTTAGCCTTGGGAATAACTTTGATCTATTCAGATTTTTTCTTCAAATATATTTCAGATCAATATGACAGTATACCTCTTATCAAACCTAATAAGGACACAACAACTGAACTTTTATATGCAATAATCCCTCAACAGATATTTATTGAGAAAAATAAAGTAAAATTAAATACAGCGCAATCTCTTTGCGAATGAAATTAAATAATATATGATACCCAAAACTTATAAATAAAGATGAACAAAATAAATTATCAGGTATCCTTAAGTATCTAAACCCTTTACTTTACCATTTAAAATACCTTTTAAGTACCTTTTATTTACCTTTTAATACCTTTTAAATAAAACACCTTTTGAATACTTATTAAATCAAGTACCTTTTAAATCAAATAGCTTTTAACTACCTTTTAAATAAAGTACCTTTTAATTACTTTTTAAATCAAATTATGTCCTCTTTAATTAACACAACATGTACCTTTAAATACCTCTAATATAACCAATTAACACCAGTTTTCATCATTGTCAGGTACACCAAAAATCACACACTGGTCTTATACCTGTGGGCCCACACACACATTACTTTTTAACCATACACCAAAAGGTAAGTATTTAAACCCTGTTGCAGGCCTGGTTCGAAACTCGGGTGCGAGGAGGCCTAAAAACTTGGATGGCCGCTTCACTCAAAGCTGAGCACCAAATAAAAAAGCATGTGCACATTAGTTCAGTTAGTACTCACGAATCCAAATGGGCAGTTAGTGGGGTTAGCAGGAGAAATGGAACAATGTCAGCCACAAGGGGGCAGCTGGTAACAGATGAGCAGTTGGTAACCATCAGCAGGAATCACAGGGAAAGAAAAAGACCGCGAAGAAACAGCAGAAAACAGCCGGGCCTGTCGTCGTCGCTCCGCCCGTCCTCCCTCTCCCTCTCTCTCTGTCCACAACGTCTGTTTCCTTTAAGCAAATTAACCCAGTTGAGCCACAATACCGCACGCTATTTCATGTCGAATTAATGTCAGTCTGTTTTAACCAAAAGGCATCACAATGCTAAGCTAAACAGTATGATATCCAGGCACATTAACATGGCACACTAAGCTAAATAGCTGGTCGCAATATAGCATAACACTCCATCTCTTTTATCACTATAACAGTTAGTTACAGCACAGAAAGCACAAACACTCTTATTCACCTTGTGTAGATCACACACAAGTTAATATCAGGACCACGGGTAGTCGACCTTCAAGATAACAACTTTAAAATGCTCTCCACAACACGGCGCCTTCTCTCCGTTCTCAATACGACAGCGAGTGAGTTTGTTTTTCCGTCACACTACCCTGCGCCACTTGTCCCTTTGCACAGGGAAAAACTTGGATTGGCTGTTAGTTCTTTAAGATGGGATGATAATACAAAAATACAATGAGTGACATTCAGACTTGAAACAGGTTAGGTTGCACGGCTGCTTATATGTGCTGGCTTCAGATCAACCAAACTTTACTTTTCTCATGAGTATTAGACTTTTTAAATTAACATTACCCTTTTAAATGAACATATTAAACTATACATAGCTTAACTTCTTAAACTCTACATATGATTTTTATACATTTTGTCTAGTGAATATATTTTAAAACCAGTTTTAGGCAGTTCAAATGCATTTTAACCAGCATTTTAACTAGTTTTAATCAGTTTTAACCGTATGAACTTACTGGCTTTTTTAAATGCAACCATTTATACAGTTTTAAACTGATTTTATGCCCTGTAATCTCAGTGTCTTTTAGACAGGGCTACACTTGTTTAGCTACACTCGTCACTCCAAACAAACCTGCGTCCACATGAGAAGATGGGTTACATCCGGGGTGAGCGTGCCTGAGGCAGAGGCATACTTCACCGCCGTCACAAGTGACTCTGTTGATATAGACACTCGACCTGCACATGCATGTGATGGACATCCAGCTGCTTTAAGCAACGCCTATGGCGGTCAGTAGACATGAAATAGAACTAGAATTAATCCTCTCCTCCCAGTGCACTTTCCTGCAGCATTCACGAAATCTCAGCTGTGTGGTCATGTGATGAAACATGAAGGTAGAACTTGTTCGTATCTTTGCAGGGTCAGAAATGTGCAGAGGACAGAACAGTGGAACAACTGTCTGTGAGATGGTTATAGTTAGAAAGCAGTTACATTCACTATCCAAACTCATCCCTGCCTATGACATGACTCAGTCGGAGTTTCCTTTCACTCTGCCATGATGATGGTGTGAGAATCCAGAGCTTGCATCTGTCAGGCCTCAGTGATGAAAAAAGATGTTTGATTCAGAGATCATACACTGTTTTCACTTTCAAGTACATCAGGTAAGTGACAGTTCATTTAGTGGTGGCAAATTTATCACCAAATTCTTAGAATATTTTTTTATTTGTTCATTTCTAATGTGTCTTCTACTAAAAAACAGTCAGACAGAAACAGGCTTCTGATTTCTAGCCAGCAGCCAAAGAAATGAGAAGGCACTGAAATATTTTACCTGCTGTAGCTGCTGTGCTAATTGAGCTAACAATAGAAGTGTGAGTTTGCTGATTGTTTAAATGTTTCTGCTTGAAGTTTGAAATGAGAAAACTCTTGAGAAATAAAGACACAGTATTGTTACCATATTGTGGCGTGGTGAGAAAATGTGCACTTTTATTTTATTCATATTTCAACTCAACCAGCTGTGAATATTTCTGATTGCTGACGCTTTGATTGGCCAATCACTGGGGGAGAGTCTGTCAAACAGTTCGGACGTCCTCTGTGATGTTTACTGCTTAATGTGCTCCTGTGCTTTGACTGATGTAAACTCTGTGGTGCTGCGCTGGAAATATTTCAGGGATTTGTTGAGTAACCGTCTCCTCTGAGCGCTCACAGAGTTTAGATTCTTCCCTTTGTTCGGCAGAAATCGATGCCACAAGCCCACAGCGCTCTGAACACCCCCACACATACAGTACGGTACAGAGCAACATTTTTGTTTGAATTATGTAAGCCTGAGTCGACACAAATAGACACAGTGTCCGCGTTGGTGAGCCATCGAGGAGACACGAGAACAACACAGACGTGTTTACTGTTGATGGTGCACATTATTCAGAGAATTACTCCATTGCTATTCATGGTGAAAGCTTATCTGCTGAGTTTGTTCACGTGTTGTATGACATGAGCTGTGAACCATAAAGAGGAGCATTTTCTGCTCATTCAAACCTGCCCAGAGGCATCTTGGAACTTTCATCTGAACAGTCCTCAAAGCTTTTCTTGTTTTTGACGTTTTTTACTATTCTAACCAAGTTAGATGGAAATGTTTGTCCCAGATGGGAAAGACTCACAGTCAGACAGAAGAGTGCAGTGCTTTGTTTAAATGAGTTAATGACATAATCGCTTCATTTCCTTCCCTGGATGCTACACAAAATGATCTTTAGCTGCAATCAGCAGCACTACAGGTCGCTTTAGGTCAAATGTGTGTGTGTGTGTACATACCAATTAGCTAAAGTGGGCGTGGCAGTGGAAGTGGCCTTTTGCAGAAAGGTGCATAACTTCTAAATGGATTCACAGACTTGCACAGGTTTAGTGGAAAGGTTGTTCATGAGCTAAAGGACAGCTGATTAACTGTTCAGGCCAACTGGCTAAAAGGGGGCGTGGTAGTGGGAGTGGCCTGTAACAAAAAGGTGAATAACTTCTAGATGGGTTCATGTAACATGGCCAAACTTTAGAAAACTGTAAACACACACACACACACACTTTTATTGATCATGGCTTACACCCCTACACTTAGCCCTGCCTTCTCCATGTCTCATCAACAGTTGGTCATAGACTCTTGTGGGAGGCATCATGGAATTTTTATGTCTTCACTTTATTTCTTTCCATATACTCAGTAAATAAATAATTTAAAATTTAAACAGGTTCATAGTATTCTGCATTCTGATATTTTTGGCTGCTGGTTGCAGCTGTTGCGAATTCATCCGTTTAAAAAAATGGAATTTAGGAAACTTTAAAAGATATTTATATAACCTTTATTCACATGCAGGTCTGTCAGCAGAAATTTGACCTATAGAGGCATCACTAGTGGTTAGTCAGTGATGCCTTAGTTTTAATGTGTTTTATTTTTTGAGCTGCGAGGATCATCTGTGTAAATGATCTGAGCAGCTTGAGAAACAAAATACAAACTAAGTAACTCGGTCAACACAGTGCTGTAAGAATGAAGACATTCCTCAGCATGCTGTGAACTGCACGGAAAGATAATCAAAAGCACATAGAAAGATTCAATCTGCTTAACTGATGAACTTTGATCTGTGGTGGCAGTGTGAGTGAGATGGATCCTGTGCTGTACTCTGTACTCTGTAATGGATAAATTTGTGTGGACTACTGTTTGTAGAAGTACCTCACAAGGGCATTAAAGTGATTCAGTCCAGTTCTCAGTGTGTTAAACAAATATTAAAATTGACTTACCAGGGTCACATGTCTCTGTGACGAAGGGGAGGTGTTTGAAATTTTCTTCCCCATTCACTTGAATTGAAAAGCTACAAGCCAAAATATGATGTGCTTAAAATTGAAAGTTTCAAACACACCGTGATATTTATACATTAAATAACTAACAGGTCAAGTTGGTCGAGTTCTGTTGGTTCTTTCTGTGCTTAGTTTTTGCGTAATCAACATTTTTTGTTGCAAAACCACAGAACAGCGAGTTGTTTAGCTGCAGCTCATCCCACGGTGTGTTGACGTCTGGATGTGCGATGGACAACAACCACAGCCACATCGCTCCGGAGCTCCAACAGGCAAACGACGGTAACAGACACGGGTTACGATGTTTGAATCATCGTTACATCCCACGACCATGCACTTGATG
>MDSQ01000449.1_pt1 | contig 10525 bp, 7 predicted proteins | sample 1008251 | NCBI WGS metagenome assembly MDSQ01 (sample SAMN05526597, study PRJNA338239) | gut metagenome | isolation source: Hindgut content | host: Naso unicornis | place: Saudi Arabia: Red Sea | collected 2016-05
GCCTACGACAAAGTATGGATTTTCACATTTCATGGACATAGCTGGGCCCAGGCTAAGATTCAGAGAGCCTTTTGACGGCTCAGCCCATGAAATAAAGATTTTTTTTTTTCCCTTAATAAGAATGCGAAAATCATTTACGATAACCATATCTGACAGATTTACAACTGAATTAGTAATTTATATTGTATCTGACACCCAGCTGGGGGTGATCAGACCCTGATTTGCGTCCCAGTAGCAGCCCACAGACAAGCCCCCTTAATCCATAGCCACCTTGTGGCCTTCTCTGCTGCTTCACTAGCAGATTGGCCCTCTTCTTGGCCGCCCCTTGTTTGGCGGGAGACGGCATGCATGTTCCCTTACACTCAGCCTGCTCACTTGGTGCCTGAAACCCACTGCCTTCTGATGCGGGCACCTCTGACCCCGTAGTGTCAGGTGACAGCGGCTCTGCCACACGTAGATCGACCCAGTTACGCCGATAGAGTGACCCATCGACCTCCACCATGACCGTGGAGCCACCTTCCGCAGACACACCCCTGTAATGCACAGTTTGGCCAAGGAGAGTGAGTGTCCTTTAAAGCCTCCTCAGTCAACTTATCTGGTCTCGTAGAATGTCCCCCAGCAAATAAAAAGCTTCTCAACAAACCACTAATCTGGATATATGACAGGGGGCATTCCTTGATTTCAATATTTTGTGACCTCTAACCTTACCTATAGTGTAACTACTGTACAGATTCATGTTGTATGCCTTTAATTAACAATAAATGTGAATCAACACTAAATCAATTCAGAGTGATTAACAAGCAACATAAGCACAAAAATTCAGCTGAAGGGCAAGAATGTATTTCTCGATGAAATGGGCTTGTCTTTTATGCTGGCTGAACTACTGTGATGGATGTGATTTGGTGGAGTTGTCTGTTGACCCCTCACCCTTTTTAAGTGAAAACAAACTTAATCAGGCTGCTAATTTATAAAATGTAAACAATCATGAAACTAAACTGAATGGAAATGAACACATGCAGTGACAGGTTGCAGGTATTTCATTTTAATATTTTTTATATTATCATTCATGTAGCCTACCTCCTCAAAGATCAAGCAAAATAAATCATAAAGCAGTTATACCAAAGAATATTTAACAACTGTTTTCACTATTGTCATGTAACAATAAAAATATTTTTTTTCAAAAAGAAACAATTGGAAATTTTTGATTTCCACAATAATTCCCTACAACACAGCCACAATAACTAACAATGCAACACAGTAACAATAACAAAACCAATATGACATAGTAAGGCCATAGTAAGGTGTCAGACTATTTACACAGGATGTTAGCCTAAAATATCACAAAACAGTTCAAGCTTTTCTCACAACACTAAACTGCCTGTGGAAAAGCACCATCAAAAATCAAAACCTTATTGACATGTGTTAAACAAGTGTCAATAATGAATAAAAAGCACTCACCCAAGAATCTTAGAATTATACAAATGTACAAGTACAAAAGCAAACTGTATTCAAGTGAATAAGATAACATCTGATAAAGGTATGGACTGCCTTCATACATTGTCAGAGTCAGATAAGAAAAGATTCATAAACAGAATGAGAAGAAAAAAAAAACTTTGGTAGTGAATATGTGTGTGGTGAAACTGTTAATTTAGATTAGTGAACTAGGTCACAGATCAGGTCTTAGAAATACCATGAGTAAGTGTTGTCTTTCTAAAGACCAAATGATTATTGTCCCTCTTGCTCCTCATCCTCCAAATCACCACCTTCCTCTTCATCCTCAACATCCTCCACCTCTTCATCTGTGTCAGAGTCAGTACTGTTCACAAAATTAACATCACAGTCACCTGTGGTCAGTGTTGTAAGGAGACTTGCAAACTGCGAGAGATACATTGAAAATTCTCTCCTCTTACTCTGCAAAGCTGCTGTTGCGCCTCTGTCCTGCCTGTTTGAGGAATGACCTTCTGGCTGGGAGTGTCTGTCAATTTCAGTTATCTGCTTTTCATAAAACCTTTTGGCTGATTTGCAGTCTTCCACCAGATATGCTTTCTCTTCATTTGCCCGTCCTATTGTGTTCCACAACACAAACAGCTGCTGTTTTACTGGCATGTTGTCTATTTTTCTAGTAGTCAGGGTTGACCAAATGGGGTTGTCGATTTGAATGACATCAGTGTAGTCTAAGGCATGTGGCTGGTTGACTGCTCTGGTGGCAATGTTGAACTCTTTCACTTTTTGTTTTATCTTCTGGCATACTGAAGAGATCTTCCTTGAAAGTCGGATTGCAATTTTCTGTCCCTCTGCAAAACAAATGGTTGATTCAGTTTCATGAATGGAAGAAAGGATTAACCAAATGTAACATTTTATATACCTACTGTACCTGCATATTTTCTCACAAGGCCACACAGAAACCTCCGCTCTAAGATAAGTCGATAGATGGCCTGCAATGAGTTGTGTCTTTTCTTGTCTTCTATTTCACTTTGGATGTGCAGACATGATTCACTTGTCAGAATCCATCTTTCTCCAAGGCCATGTTGCTTTTCAATTGTTTTTATTTTCTTATCTAATCTGAAAGTTGTAAATAAATAAATACAGGTCTCGGTTATGCAATAGAAATCTTATTGATAAATGGATTGAGATCAAATAAATGTTCGCATAACTACAGATTACATTATGTTTGAAAGTAGGAGTAGGAACACGGTAATTATAGGCTTAGTGGGAAAAAAAAATTAGATATCATTTTCCAAACTACAGCTTTTGATTGACCTAATAAAGACTAATTTACAGTATTTGCAGTTAATATCAACATCATCACTGTTCACCCTCACATCCATGGATCCAGCTGAAGCGATACTTACTTATCAAGACGTGTTATGACATCACAAGTCCTGCTGGCAGTCACACTGCTCAAGACTTGTCTGGGAAAAACAATGTGTTGTTAGTAACAACATAAATAAAACTGTAATTGCAATCTGTGTACTGCATTCATGATTGTTAACACATGATATAGTCATTCAATTCAAACAAAAAGTGCAGCAACACTAACAGGTCATTTTGTTTAGATTTTGTCATTTGTTATATAAGACATACATTCAGTGTACTTCTCTGTGGTATTGAACTACACAGAGAGGTTATTTGTAATTTCCTCTCAGACAGTTAGAATAGCTAAAATAGATTTTGCTGTAAAAACTCACAGTTCCTGGTGCTCTATTAGTTTTTGGACATAGTCCTCTTCCCAGGTCCAGTCTACAGACCGCTTGGCCTCTGTGTGATACTCGTTAGTCCAGACTTGTATGTCTTGCTGTGTGAGGCCTTAAGACAAAAACATGACACACATCAGTACCTTGAAACTGGTATAGTATAGTTAGTACAGTGATCATTATTACATGTATATTAAGTATACATTTCTCTGTTAAAACCTTTCCAACATTTTGTGTCCTACCTGTATTTTTCATGATTTCAGCCATCTCTGCATTTGCTTCCTCCTCAACTGACTTGACCTTTGCAGCTTTGAGAACCAGGGCTTTTGCTTTAAATGGAGTCAAGAAATCCAAAGTAAGACATTATAATATTGTCCTATTTGTCTTCATAGTCTATCAATTATTGGACAACTGATTAATTGAATTGATTAACAGATTAAGATTAAGATAACAACGACTTAAAAGGTTGTTTGTACATTGTTAAAGCATCTTCAAAGACCATGTATACAACGACATGAGAGAAAGACACTAACAGATTACACCTTTACCTTGGCTCTTCCTTATCTTTGAACTGTAATGCAGTAAAGCGTCAGTCAGCAGATCGACTCTGTGTGAGGGTGTCATTTCTTTGGTCACCTTACCAAAACGGCGAAGGTATGACCACAGTCGTTCCAGCTGTTCCCCATCAGCTAACCCTGCACCTTCAACATTCCTACAGCTATAGGAAATCTACAAAAGAGAATCAAAACAAAATCAGAAGTTGATCATTTAAATAAGTTATAGACTACCGATCATAACTTTTACCAGTTACTAGCAAAATCTAAAATCTGTCAAAAAATTAGGATGGCAACCTGACAAGCAACATCATGTCCATAAGCATGGAATGCAGGAACAGCAAATGTTGTTTTTGTCAAAAGATCTGGATAAAACTTCTGCAAGAGAAATAATACATATACATTTCTTACATATACATAGATTTATAAGTTGTAATTTGGCTTCTCTATAATTGAAAGACAAGCAATAAAAGATTTATAAAAAAAAATTACCTGCAGGTGAGGTTTTAGTTTGCATGCAATATCATACATGAAGACAATTTCTTTGTTTGTCCCAAACTGCTTTCGTAGTTCCTTTAGCAGGTAGGCAGCATTTGAAAGGCTAAAAGAAAACACAAATACTTTATATTAAACAGGCCATCTTAACAAAACATTCTTGCGTGCAAGCTTTGGATTTACCTTTCACCTCCCTTCAGGCTCAGAAAACAACGTGGATGTTCATGCTTACAGGATAAGCCAAAAACACCAGTTTCATCCAGTTTGGAGTTCTTCACCTTTGACCGGAGGGCATTGCCTGCTTGAAAGCTGACACAACCCTGTAAAAAGTTGGTGCATATGTTTGTATCCGCACTGCTGGGCATGGTACTCTTTCAAATTACACTGTCAAATCCCTATTTGATCACATGTCCTAAATAGATAAAAAATTACTTTTTAGGGTAAATGTGTGAACATAAACTATGGATAAATCCATGCTGCGTTAACATTACATTTTTATAACCCAGTAATGAAGGAGGAAGGTATTAAACATCAATGTATAAACTTTACCTGCTCAGAAGAATGCTGCTTTTCTCCAGTAAAAGCATCAACAACATCCTGGGGGCAGAAGAACCGGTTGAAGTGCTTGGGGGCTTCAAGGCTACTTCCAGATGATTTTTTCCTTGGAAGTCCAAACAGTCCATCCACCGCAACAACCAGACATCCATTCTATAATAAGTGACAATCAGAGTAAAAACATGTCATTATGTATCTGTGACAGCTTTCAAACAAAACATTATAACAGATTATGTTTTTCATTTTAGTAAAATAGTAAAAAATGCCTGTGAAGTGGAACATTTGTAAACCAGACCATGATATGCCTGAATGCCGATCTTTCAGATACTATTATTTGACTAGTTGTTTGTTATTGTGTTGATAAAGAAAATAAGATTTGTGTAATGTATCACTTCACAAACAATTAATGCTTTAAGTATAACATAACTGATTTAGCACATGTATACATTATACCTCTGGACAGAGAGGACAGTGTGTTCCATCTGTTATGTCTGGTCCAAGATGGCGCAGTGTTGACATCTGGTATCGCAAGTGTCTGTATTCCTCATAGGACTCATTTATGAGTATTCCATACAAGTCATGACACTATAAAGTGATCATAATCACAATAGGTCAATCCTAAAAATGTGTTTTTCAAATTGGAAACTTGCATATGATGGTCACTCTGAGAAAGGATACATATTAACAGAAGCTAATAATAAACAAACCTTGGAGACAACTGGCGAACACTGAATTGCTGCACAGACAGCTTTTAGTGATGCACCACACTCAAGCTGAAGGCGACAGACCAGGTCCAGCAGCGCCATGGAGATAGCAGTTTGAGGGTGCTTCACTGTCGCTGGCCAAAGGCCATAACGCACAAGTGATGCAACCTCCATTTCGCAGTGGCAGAACTGAATCCACACATCATGAAGCCTTCCTACAATTCACGACAGAATAAGTGCTAAATACTGTAATTTTTTTTACAACTTTCCATTTTGTGCAGGGTGGATATGACTGTTTCTGATATACTGTATTACTTACCTTGCTGATCAAACACATTTATTTGACGTGCATAGGATGTTTCACACTGGTGCCCATCCTTCCTTGTCCAGTGCCACCGAAAACCTACTGGCACTTTCTGGTGAAATTCCCCATCCTTGAATATAAAAATCACATTATAAAGGTTTTAGTGCACAGTACAATAAAAAACAAGAATATGTGTCCGCTAGATAGAGGTTATAACCAACAGATTAAAGTTCATTTTGGCATCACGATCATAATGCAAGCCTGATATACAATTCTATTCTGTACCACTCTATTTTTTTGGAAAATACACTGTTAGAGAAAGAATTATTTTGTTTAGAAATTTGCAAAATTGAAGAGAAAAGTATTAAGTAACACAAACCTCCCACTTTTCAAGCCCATGCATTACAGCAGAGCCTTGATGTACAGTCTTGACACAGCCTTCACAGTAGTAGCTTTCACTGCCACAGTCATTGCATCGCCAGATGTCAGTAACACTGGTGAGGGAAACTCCACAAACTGCGCAAGGTGAGTTTTCTGAGGGACAGAAAAGCTCCAACCTCACACCGAGGAGTATCTCCCTTGTCCTGGCCCAAGCTTCCACTGTACCCTGCTTCTTGCTGGTGCTGGTACCCCCTTCATGCTCATCAGTTTCAAGTGGGAAGGTGCAAGCTGCTGATGGTGGAGCTGCAGAGCAGCACCTTTCTGCTGGTGGGTTTGAGGGCAAAGGGGTCCTCTCCCCCAAATATCTCCTGGACACTGTTGCCCTTCCTCTCAGTGGGATGTTTTTTACAGTTATGTACGGTCTCACTCTCCTTGCTTTCACCATGTTCATCTATTCAAATACTAAACAAAATAACAAAACAAAAAAAGAATAAACAAGATTAATATGATCACATTACAAAATTACACACGAGCATCACGTAAAATAACAAAAAAAAGTACTAAAATTATATATTGGCAAATGGGAGAGGGGGCACTGTATTCCAAGTAGATCATATCATATCCGTTTCAGCTAGCTAGTTAGTGCTGGAAACATCTGTTATATTGGGTGTTTTATGTGGACCTTGAATCTGGAATAAAGTCTATCTTATCTATGCTATAACGTTACATAAAATGAATGTCTGTGTATTTCCATCAATTAAACTTTGTAAACCTTCAGTCTGACCTGTTTGTTTCTATTACTCACAGGCAGGTGCTCTTACAGGTACAGTATATTCAAGGGAATGCATTAACCAGAAGTGGTCAGTGGTTAAAAAGTAAGCCAGCTGGCTCACGGACCTGGACAGTTTTCAGTTTTCAGACATCTATCAGAAATAAGACGCATTACTGTATCGTTGTCATTAACATTATTATTGTTGTTGTTGTTGTTGTTGTTACTATTTTATCACGTTATTACACCACGAACACCAATACAAACCTGCTGTCAACGCGTCTTCTTCGCCACAAGCTTCTTCTTCGTCATCTTTCTCGTTTTATAGCAGGCAGCACCTACAGGTGCAACACCGCCACCTCCTGTCCTGGAGTGCGAGGCGTACCCGCGACATCAAACCAAACGAAATGAATGGAGGAAGAAAAAACAGCATTCCCTTAATCAGCCCCATCCTTTGATTTATTAATATATCCATGGTTCCGTCTTTCTGAGATAGGTACTTAAACAATCCCCCTCCACAGTCTGTTTCCTGGTCCTTCCGTATCTTTTCGTGTCTTTCCGTATCTTTCCGGTATGCGCCCGGTGACGGGTTGCCCAGCAACCACAGTAAACTATGCCTATCGTCCGGCAAAGATAAAGTAATCTCACATAAGGGCACATAAAATAATATTTTATAGTATCTTCTAAAAAATATTGTTTTTAATGGACAAGATCCGCCATTTTCTATGGTTCAGGTTTTAATATTCTAGCTAAATAAATAAAAAGGGAGGGGGAGGTATGGGCTCCATAATAAACCTTCTGTGCCTACTGGGCATTAATAACATTGGGTTAACCAGATTAATGGGTGATAACAGCCTCCTGCACCTACTAGTAGGTAGAGGAGGGCCCTACTGGCTCATATCTGTGGGATGATGGTATCAGAGAATTGTGCCTATTCAATGGTATGACAACAATCCAATCGGGTGAGTGATTTTACACGGGGGGCTCCAACAAATTGTGCCCAGGAACCTTTGCATTCTTGCCCTGTGCACACACACACACACACACACACACACAACGTTCACTCACCTGTGAGCAACTCTATTGAAACAGGGGCCCTGTCCAATCAGCTTTTAAATACACCCCTCATTCTGATTATTTAACAGTGATGAAATTTTAAGAAAGTTTTGTATATATCTTGGATTTCTTTCCTTTTTTTTCAGTGTGTTTTTATCACCTGTTTGGGAAAACAAGGAGTAGTTTAAGAAGAAATTTAAAATGGTTTCTCGATGATATATTTATTTGAACTGTAAGCCAAACTATTCTTCTCTTTTACTTCCATTTTATTCCACTCCTAGTCAAAAGTTTTGTGTGTGTGTTTTGTGTACTTACATGTCATTGTGCGGTACATTTTTTCCAGTTAATTACATATTAATCCTGATTATTGTAGTCTTGAGGTGTCTGCGGATTGATGACTGCATGGATAATCACAGTCAAGTCTTCTTTTCTTGGAGAGTTTGGCTACTAACGGTCAGCTTGCTTTTGTCTCTAGTCGATCATGTTTCGGCAGCTTAGCGTTCTCATTGATTTCTCTTTTTTGTCTGATCTGGAGGTCACTTAGTCTTCAGTTGTCTTCAGTTTCCTAATCCTGTCATCAATCCTGTTGGGTTAAACTGGTTGATTTTGGGGAATTAATCTGCCAGCCTGACATCTTTAAAACGTACTGACCAGGAGACGTTAAGTCTCACCAGAGTTGATGTTAATCCTGGAGATTTCATGCTGTCTGCTCAGAACTGAGGATGTGATGTTGGAGTTTGTGCAGAGGCAGAACAAAGGTTCATTATAGTGAATTTGCTTTTAAATTACTGGAGAGTTTCTGGCAAAAGGCACTTTAGTGTCTGTGAGGAAAACTTGGAAAGAGAAGAGGTGAAGGCTCAACTTTCTTTGCATCCAACCAACCAAAGAAAAAAATTTACTTAAATCCTGTAAGGAGGCGTTTTGTTTTGTTTTTTTCAGCTTCATGGACAAATAGCCTTGAATATCAGTTCTGTTGTGAAGTTTGCTGGGCAGTGACAGTTTTTTCTATGCGTACAATCAGAACATTTAGTCAGAAGACATAAGAAAAATACTTGTTCCATTTTGTCAGTTTTCCTCTTTAAAGGTGGAATCAGCAGCATTTGTTCATTGCAGCTTGTAAACACAAATAAGGCCCCTCCTCTCAGCTCTACGCTGTAGCGTGTACTTATGCTGCTTGTACCTACACAGCAAACTACGTAGGAATATAAAATTTGTTTTATTGGAGAAGTCAATAATTTATCAAGCTAGCACAAGCTTCCCGCCGGTGTTTGGGAACAGAAAGCAGGCCAACTCTGCGTTGCTCTTCATCCCCAGCCTCTTCTTCAGCGCTCGAAAGCGGCTGAAAGTCAAACTGAGATTCACTCTCGTCTTGGAACGAGCTTTATTCACTTGAAGTTTCGCCTCACAACGGCTGTATTTGCTTTTCTTCACGGCTACATCCACATCCATAATCTTCTCCGGTATGGATGGTGTTCAGTCTCTCTGTTTTATCCACTCCCATCCTCACCTGCGTGCTGTCATTGGCTAGAAGAAACACACCCACTCCCCAACCAGAAACGTCCCGATTAAACCAAAACATTGAAACAAAGGCAGGGGGCGGGGCTCTGCAGACACAGTCACCACCACACGTGTAGAGGCCCAGAAGTGACGACTGAGCTGCATTACTCTTGTACAAGTCTGTGTTTAGTTTTTAGGAAAACTGCTGATTCTATCTTTAAATGTTTTTTTCAGGCTGTGATAATCAGAGTATGAGAGTAAAAAATGTGATCTCTACATGTGGAGGCAAGTAAAGACTTCTGTCAGACTGTGTCAGTGCAGATTGAAGCTACAAGATGCAATGAGACAGCAAGGCATCAAGGTGATTTATGTGTCAAGCATGAACAATGAAACGAGCGTTGTAGTCCTTCATGCTACAAACACAAAACACACCATCAGCCGGTCAAGTGCAACATCTCAATCCTGCATGTTTGTGTTTTTTCCACTTCATTTTCCTGCTGCCAAACATTAACTCGGAGCAGCTTTAAGTCCAGGCTGGGCTGATGGCTCTTATCCCTCTTCCTCTTCCTCTCGTCCGTCTCCTCCAGGGGGGAGCTGGAGGAGAAGGATCCAGCTGGTTCGGCTGCGTGGTCAGAAGGTGCCGAAGGTGGTAATCCTCTCAAAAATCCGCTGTTCTTAATCCAAACCCAAGTTTCCTTTCCCAGGGCTGATAAGTATATTTCTCTCAGAGGTTTCAGTCATCAAGCTGAACAAAACAACATGTTGAGTAAACAAAGCAAACAACACAAAGACCGAGAAAGACCGAGTGCAGAGAAGAAATCTGTAGTTAATGACAGAAAAATGCAGCAAAAATATATGACAGATGTTCTCTGATTCCTCCCATCAGAAATCTGAGAAGTTTGAGACTTTTCACACACACTCTCTCACACACACACACACACACACACACACACACACAAAGTTGAGAAGACACAGCAAAGGGAGTTATGTGAAGAGAGGAAGAGCAAGATTGTTTA
>MDSQ01000450.1_pt1 | contig 10519 bp, 9 predicted proteins | sample 1008251 | NCBI WGS metagenome assembly MDSQ01 (sample SAMN05526597, study PRJNA338239) | gut metagenome | isolation source: Hindgut content | host: Naso unicornis | place: Saudi Arabia: Red Sea | collected 2016-05
TGTATGTCTGCACTCTCGCCTAATTCATCTATAATAGTTTTCGCCTTTTCAATTTGCAACACTAAATCTTTAAATACATCAGAAGTGTCATTTACAATATCGTTTCCATCCTTAGCATTTTTTATGCTTAAACTCATTATAGTTTCTATTTCTTTTACTTGAGCAGAGCTTCTAGTCGCTAAATCTCTTATATCGTTTGCTACCACTGTAAATCCTCTACCCGTCTCACCTGCACGTGCCGCCTCAATAGATGCATTTAATGCCAGTAAGTTAGTTTGATTAGCAATATTATCTATAACACTAACAAATTGCTCTATACCTTGTGTAGCTATCACAATTTCTTTCATAGTTTTTAATAAAATTTCCATTTTATCTAAGCTTATATCAGAAGTCTTTTTCATATCATTACTTATTGTTACTACGTTTCCAATTACTTTTTTATTATTGGTAATTTGACCATATATTTCTTCTATAGAAGTGACAAATTCTTCGGTAACTTTAATTTGCTCATCTGAGCCAGTCGCCAGATCTGTCGCTTCTATAGCAGAATTATTTGCCTGATGTGCCAGATCTTCTGAAGATTTAGAGATTTTAGATAAAGTTTGACTCAAAACTACTAATGTAGCATTTATATTTTCCTTTATGCTACTAAAGTGCCCTTGAAAGTTTGATGTAATAGGTTGTGTTAAGTCGCCATCTTTTATGCTAGATAGCGTATCATCTATTATAGACACATATCCTGATAACATCTTAACCATATTTCTTATATCTTCTGATAACATACCCACCTCATCTTTTGATATGTAATCTGGATGTATATTTAAATTTCCTGCTGCCAATTCTCTTACTACTACACTCAGCTCTTCTATAGGCTTTACCATTATCGCATTAAATACTCTATGTATTTTAAACCCTACAGCTATGGCAATAAGTACAATAATTGCTAAAAATATAATTACCTTTGATATCATTGAAGTCATACCTTCAATTAGATCAACACTTCCGTAATATGTAAGTTCTAACATCTCTTCTAACAGTTCAAATACCTCATATGATATAGGGTGAACATAGGTAAACATCTCAGCGTAAAAACTGTCTATATCTTGGTTATTGGCAAATGTCCATGCATTATCTGTATGCAAATTTAATGTTGCTAGTTGAGTCAAAAATTCTCTCTTTAGCCCATCATCATAGTTAAATGTCTCATCCACTAGTTTCATAGAAGCTTCAATATTACTGTCTATAACTTTAATCTTATTAGCATATTCAGCAATTTCAGTTGTATTATTTGTATTTGTCATATTATAGAGATGGTTATTTTCCACCTCTAGCGAAATATATATGCTAGTTAATGCATTATGTGCCATATATGTAGTATTATTATAAGTCTCTACCTTCTTGCCTAACATCTGATACCTGTTAATTGAAACTATTGACACAATTATTATAGCTACTATAAAAAATGTTATAGTTCCTGCTATTTTAACTCTAATAGGTGCGTTTTTTAACATCATATTTTTGTTTCCTTCTTTGTTTCCTTCTTTGTTTACATAGCTCATTCTTTCTCTCCTTATCTTTTTTTTAAAATATATATATATATTATCTCACATATAGTATAAATTTACAATAAGTATATTTTTTAATATGTAATAGGCTAGTAATTAGTTTTACCTAGTTACCAGCCTATTATTTCAATCTATTTCAATCTCTTTTTGTCTTAGTCTATGATAAGTTGCTTCGCTAATTAACCTATACATTGCTGCAGCCCCTGGAACTCCTAATATAATTCCTGGCAACCCAATCAGATTGCCTCCTATCGTAATTGCAAACATAACCCAAAAACCTGGCAATCCTAATGAACTACCCACTACTCTCGGATAAATTAAATTACTTTCCAACTGTTGTAGCACTATAATAAATACTATAAACCATACAACTTGCATAGGGTCAGTTATATCCGCCATAAGTATAATAAAAGATGCTGGTATAGTTCCTATAAATGGCCCAACCATAGGTACGATATTTGTTATACCTATAATTACACTAACTAACATTACATATGGAAACTTAAATATCGTCATACCTATAAAACATAAAATCCCTACAATAAACGACTCAAGTAGTTGCCCTGCAATAAAACCTGAAAACGCTTTGTCGAACACTCTCTTTACATGCACAATATAATCTGCGTGATTTTTTTTAAATACAGCGTATACGACTTGCTTTATTTGTCTACTAAGCATTTCTTTGCTAAGCAAAAAATATACCGAAAATACTAAGGCTATAACCATATTTATTACACTAGATGTTATGTTAAAAAACCAAGTTAATCATCTTGGTATTAAACTAGATAGCCAGCTTGTTAAAAATCCTAATATCTGTTCCCATGCCGCTTCTAGCTGTAGCCATATCTCTGGTATAGATATATTAAGTTCCATCCAAATTTGCTCTATATAATGCTCTACCATATAATATTGTTTTTGGATTTCTGGTACCAATACGTTGATACTGCTCCAAAGTTGCGGCACTACTATCATTAGCAAAATAGTCCCTATTCCAATAAACATTGTATATGATATAGTCAATGCTAATATTGGTTTTATATTGTCTAATATAGTCCCATTTCCTTTGTATCCTAATAAAATATTTCGTACGAAGTTAAATGGGCCTCTTAATATATAGGCTATAATAAATCCTATTGTTACAGGAACAAATACCCCTGCAATAAATGCCATTACCCCCCGTAAAGTTTCGATATTTATTAATATTAGCAATACAAGTATCCCCACTACCACTACTATAATATTCTCTTTTATTCTTTGCTTGTTCACCATATCTGCTCCTTCTATCTAGTATGCAGATATTATACCCCATTCTATTTATATTTTATACATTCACAATTAATCTATTTACCTCATTACAAAACCCTTTTAATAGCATTGCTATAACACACATTCATACAACTACCACAATGCAAGCAGTTATTTTGACCTATACTAGCTTTTTTATTTTCTAGTTTAATACAGTTTTGCGGGCAAATCATAACACATTTACTACAAGCTATACAACTTTCTGTAATAAAATACCCAGTTGTTTTCTTTTGTTGCTTACCAAAAGAAAAACTTTCTCTAAAAATCGGGCGAACTGACAAATCAAAAAATTCACCATCCCCTTCATAAATTTTGAAAACTGTCAATGATTTTCTACTTTCTATATTAGGATAAATATCATTCATATAAGTATTTTTACAAAATATCTCAGATAATAAATCACTTCCAACTTCCATCGCCTTAGCTCTTATATTGATTGATTTAGAGGACATGGTATCATCACCTTTAAAACCTGTTAGCGAGATATTTTCATTTTTACTAAGCCTTTCATATAATGCTTTGCCTTTGGCTGTCAAAAAATATAACCCTTCTTTATCAGCAAGCATCATATCAATCACACAAGTAATTGGGTTGTTATTTTCATCAGTTGTTGCAAGGACAACCGAATGTATTTCTTTGTATAAATATTCCAAGTAATTTGGCATAAAAATTCCTTTCTATAATATCTTTTCTACAAATTCTTTATTAGATAATCTTTCTAGAGCTATTAATAAAACATCACATTATTACTTTAATTTACCACTATATCATTAGTATATCCATACTATCTTCTAGTCTATACATTATATGTTCCTGGCACGAAAAGGTAGGTTTGTACACACCGAAATAGCACAAGTAGCATATAATATACTATATAATAGAAATCAGTTAAAACTTGAACGGAGGCGAGGATATGTCAAACATAGAAACCCGCAAAAAATTAGCACTATCTTTTAGTTGTGCGTATATATTTCTAGTGTGTATATGTACAATATTTAATTTAGCAGTGCCACAAGAGTTTACAATAATTGTAACTACTGTAATAGCATATTATTTTGGAGGAGAAACCGCACTAGATACAGTAGAAAACCATCAAAAAGAAGATAGATGAAGCAAATTAACTATATGTTAATTTGCATATATATCTTATACTGTGAGAAAAAAATTGACTCATACTTAAATCTACCTATATTTACTGGTCGACATGTAGTTTAGACAATAGACATACCGTCTCAACGTGGTACGTATTGGGGAACATATCCACGCAGAAGAGGTTTTTTACGCTATAGCCATTCTCCTCAAAGATGATTAAATCTCTGGCAAGAGAAGTTGGTTTACACGATATATACAGGATTTCCTCTGCCCCAAAATTAATAATTTTCGTTATAGCTTTTGGGTGTATACCGCCTCTAGGCGGATCTAGTATAATAACATCTGGTTGAATTTCTAATTTATCTATCTCTGTTAAAACATCACCCGCTATAAACTCGCAATTAGTTAAATTATTTAGCTTAGCATTTTCTGTTGCAGATGCCACAGCCTCTTTAATAATTTCAATTCCGAATACTTTCTTTGCTCTTAGAGCCATAATTTGAGCTATAGTACCTGTCCCTGAATATAAATCAAACACTACTTTATTATCAATATTTTTTATAAGTGATAGAGCATTTTTATATAATACTTGTGCACCTTTTGTATTTGTCTGGAAAAATGAAAAAGCTGATATTTTAAATGTTAGTCCTAAAATCTCTTCTACTATATAATCTCGACCATATAATATTTCTACGCTATCCGGCTTTACTGCATCTGCTAGGCTGTCGCTTATTGTGTGCAGTATGCCTGCTATTTTACCTTTTATATTCAATTCTAATAATGTAGACACTAATGTAGCATAATCATAACTTTGTTGCGAAGACGTTACTAGATTTATGAGCAGTTCACCAGTAGTTTCTGAGCGACGTATGATTAGAAATTTCAATACCCCTTCATGTATTTTTTTCTTATAAAAAGGTATATTTTTCTGCTTGGCATAATCTAATACTGTTGTTAAAATTGTGCTAAAATCACTATTGGTTATTTTACACCCATCAACAGTTATAATATCAAAGGTAGTATGTTTTTTATGCAACCCAAGTGCCATAGGCCCATCTTTTATTGTATCTCCAAATGAAAATTCCATTTTATTTCTATATTCATATTGATTAGGTGATGGAATAATATTAGTTAAGTCATACTTATTTTCTAATAAATCATTAACCTGCCTCAACTTCTGTTGTTGTTGATTTTCATACGGCACATTTTGCAATGAGCAACCACCACATACACCAAAGTAGTCACATACTGCTTCTACAAAATAATCCGGATTTTTTACTATTGATTCAATTCTGCCCTCCCAGGCACTTTTTCTTTTCTTTAGAAGTCTTACCTCCACTGTCTGTTCTAATAATGCATCTGATACAGCAATTTTCATATCAGATGCATACATTATTCCTTTATTCTTCCTATTTATTTTTTGTATAGTTCCTACTATTAAATCATTTTTTTTCGCCATGTTAATTCCTTAGTCTTGTTAAGTTAACTCAGTTAATAACTGCTATTTTAACTTAACAGAGCCACTTCCTTATATATTCATAATATTTTGGTACTTATTATGGCATATTTTTCCAATATATACAAGGTAGTTGACATATAGATTATTTTTCACTCTTTAAATAACACACCTGATTTATATAACTCAATAAATTGTCTTGCAACTCGTGGGCTCCGGCCTCCAGTACGAATAGCAAACTGCTCTGCTTGTGCAATCAGGTCGTTATTATAATCTATATCATATTGTTCGGCTAAGGCAAGCAAAATATCTTTAAATTTTTCTTTTTCGGGTTGTAAGAAAGTAACAATCAAACCAAATCTAGCCGAAAGGCTTGCCAGTTCTTGTCTCGTATCACTTTCATGAATGTCATCACCTGCTCTATCACTCCAGGATTCTTTTATTAAATGTCTACGATTAGAAGTAGCGTATACTACAACATTACTTGAGCGTCTGCAAACACTTCCTTCTAAAATAGCTTTTAAAGCTGCAAAGTTATCATCGTTAACCGTAAAGCTTAAATCATCTACAAATAAAATAAATTTAAGTGGATTATTGGCTAATTGGTCAATAATCGTAGGAATTTGGTATAGTTGATTTTTCTTAACTTCAATTAAACGCAGTCCTTCTGCAGTAAACTCATTTGAGATAGCTTTTACAGTTGATGATTTACCCGTTCCTGCATCACCATATAATAATACATTATTAGCTGGATTTCCTACAAGTAAAGCTTTAGTATTTAAAATTATTTGTCTTCTCTCATTTTCATACCCTGGTAATTCTATAAGCTTTTGTCTATCAGGATATTTTACTGGGATAAGATTACTATTTTCCACTGTAAATACAAAGTGCTTAGCAAACATACCATATCCTTTTATATTAACTGTGCTTACTCTTTCTAAATACAGCTTAATAAAATCTACCTGTTCTACTTCCCACTCCATTAAAAGATCAAATATTTTATTTCCTGCTTGTCCTAAATTTTGTTCCACATATTTTCGTAAACTTAATTCAGATAATTCTTGTAAAAAATCCAGTTCCTTTAATGCTCCAGTTTCAAGAATAATATTTTTACACCTGTTTGCTTCACCTCGAATATAAATATTTTCACTCTCTAATACAATTCTCAGCAAATACTGTGTCCAATTTGTAGTATTCTCAAATAGTGTCGCTTCAAAATCTGCAATTGCATCTATTAAAGTTTCATCAATAGTCTTTACTTTAAATACATTCATCAACTTTAACACTACATCATCTTCTAATATCCCTCTAAATATTACCAATCCTGAAAGTTTTTCACTCCATACATTCACTGTGGTTTCTCTCCTATTATAGTATTATACAAACCCCTTAAGGGGTAAAAATTGTTACACCATCTTCTCTTGCTTAACTTTTTTATCTATAATGTGTCGGCGTGATAATTCTTGTTTTACTTCATTTACGCTAATGTCCATTTCTACCATCAATACTAGCACGTGGTATGTTAAATCGGCTATTTCATAAATTGTTTCATTTTTATCATCTTGCATAGCACCAATTATTACTTCCGCAGATTCTTCACCTACTTTTTTTAGGATTTTTTCCTTACCTTTTTCAAAAAGATATGTTGTGTAGGAATTTTCCACTTTGGTTTCTTTGCGCTTTTGTATCATATCTTCTAATTGAGCTATTGAAAATGGAGTTTTACCCTCATCAATTATAGTATTAAAAAAGCAATTCGGTGCACCAGTATGGCATGCCACTCCCGTTTGTTCTACTTCTATTAAAATTGTGTCATTATCACAGTCTGATGACATTCTAATCACTTTTTGTATATGTCCGCTTGTTTCTCCTTTACGCCAAATTTCTTTTCTACTTCTAGAATAAAAGCAAGTATAACCTTCCTCTTGAGTAATTCTTATACTTTCCTCATTCATATATGCAAGCATAAGTACTTCTCTACTTTGAAAATCTTGTACTACTGCTGGGATTAATCCATTACTATCAAAATTTAAGTTGTTCATAAAATTCCCCTTATCTTCTAATTTCTATGCTGTTTTTCCTTAAATACTCTTTTAAATTAGGTATGCTAACTTGTTTATAGTGAAAAATAGAAGCTGCAAGCCCAGCATCTACGCCCTTTACAGTTTGAAATAAAGTTTTAAAATCTTCTTTATTACCTGCTCCTCCGCTTGCTATCACAGGAATTTTTATATTTTCGCATAAGGCACTCAACATTTCTAGGTCAAACCCATTTTTCACACCGTCTGTATCTATGCTGTTTAAAACTATTTCACCTGCACCCAAAGCTTCGCCTTCTTTGGCCCACTCTATTGCATCTAGATCTGTAAGTTTTCTGCCACCCATTGTACAAACCTTAAATTTACCTTCTATACGCTTTGCATCTATTGATAGTACCACGCATTGACTACCATATTTTTTTGCCCCTTCATTTATAAGGTGCTTATTTTTTATGGCACCAGAGTTTACAGATACTTTGTCGGCACCGCATTTTAATACTCTTTCAAAATCATCTATTGTATTTATTCCTCCTCCTACCGTAAGAGGAATAAATATTTGACTTGCTACTTTTTTTAATATATCTGTAAATAATGCTCTTTGCTCAAAACTGGCTGTAATATCATAAAATACAAGTTCATCTGCTCTTTGCTCATTATAAAATTTTGCAAGCTCCACCGGATCTTCTACATCTTTTATACCTTCAAAATTAACCCCTTTTACAACCCTACCATTACGAATATCAAGACAGGGTATGATACGCTTAGCTAGCATATATCAATAACCTCCTTAAGGGATAACTTTCCTTCATAAATTGCTTTACCAACTATCGCACCGTCACAACCCATTTCCTTAAGCTTCTTTACTTCGTCAAGCGTACTTACTCCGCCACTCGCCACTATATTTAACCCTTTTATTTGTACTAGCTTTTTATACGCTTCTATGTCGCAACCATTTAGCATACCGTCTCTTGAAATTTCGGTATAAATTATAGTCTCAACTCCCATATTTACTAATCTTTCGCAAAACTCATATGCCTCTAAAGTTGATTTTTCAAGCCAACCATTTATAGCCACTTTTCCATCCTTTGCATCAACTCCAACAGCTATCTTATTGCCATATTTTTTTACCATCTCTTCTACAAAAGTTGGATTTTGCACTGCTATTGTCCCTAATATAACTCTGTCTATCCCCAGTTCCAGGGCTCTACTAATTATATATTCATTGCGCATACCTCCGCCTAGTTGGCAAAAAAACTTCTTATTTTCTAGTATTTCAAAAACAGCTCCTTGGTTTGCCAGCGCTCCTTCTTTCGCACCGTCTAAGTCTACTATGTGTAAACTATCTGCACCAGCTTCGCAAAACGACTGCAACGTCTCACTAATCGAATCGCTATATACCTTTACCTTATTATAGTCTCCTTGTGATAACCTCACAATTTGATTATCTTTTAAATCTATTGCTGGAAATATTCTCATTACCTTTTCTCCTTTTTTGTAGCTCTATCTAATTAATATATCCCTATTTTACTATCTTTTTTTATTATTTACAAGACGAATGTATTTATAATATTAACTTTTACCATATGGTTAGACTATCCGGCATTTCTATATCTTCTAAATTATTACATTCTGAAAACGCAAACTCTCCTATCTCCTGCACACTCTCTGGTATCACAATGCTTTTTAAGTTGATACATTCCGCAAATGCACTCTCTCCTATTTTCATTACCCCTTCTGGTATTACAATGCTTTCTAAGCTAGTGCAGTGTGCAAATACTCCAGTTGATACTTTAGTTATACTATCCGGAATTGTGACATTTGTTAACTTTCTGCACAGTAAAAATGCCCAGTCCCCTATTTCTGTTACACTAGATGGTATTGTTACTTCTTCTAAATTGCTACAATGTGCAAACGCCCATTGACTTATCTCCACTACACTATCTGGTATCTTTATGCTTTTTAAGCTACTGCACTCTGTAAATGTATGTGTTCCTATTTTTGTTACGCCATTTGGGATTGTTATTTCTTCTAAACTGTTGCACTCCACAAATGCCCAATCCCCTATTTTTGTTACACTACTTGGGATTGATATACTCTTTAAACTGCTGCAATTTGCAAATGCTAGAGTATTTATTTGACTAATACCAGATGATAAAACTACTTCTGTTAAGTCAACACACTCGCTAAACGCACTATAGCCTATTGATATAACTTTTATTCCATTTACTACACTCGGAATAGTAATTTTAGACGCTTCATTTATAACATCAATAATAGTACCACTTGCAGGGTCAAATTTAATCTTACCATTTTCTATGTCTACCCATATTATACTATCATTATTGCTATAATTTATTACATCTCTAAACTTCAGTTGCATCTCTTCTTCATTTTCATCATAACTTGGTATAATTAATCGGCTTATCTCTTCTATATTATTCCACTGTTGTACACTTCCTAAATAATTTAAACTCCCTAAGCTATAACAATCATAAAATGTACCTAGTCCTATTGACATCACTCCTGCTGGGATTGATATCCTTTCTAAGTTACTACATCGTGCAAATGCAAAACTTTTTATTTCTGCAACCGAATTTGGTAAGATTATGTTCTCCAAACTAATACACCCTGAAAATGCACTAGAACCAATTGTTATTACACTATTTGGAATTTCTACATTTTCTAAATTAATACAGTCTGAAAATACACCCGTTTCTATCACTATTATATCACCGGGTAAGACTATACTTTCTAAGTCACTGCATCCTGCAAATGCATACTCTCCTATATCACTTACACTATCCGGAATATCTATCTGCCTTAAGCTAACACACTTAGCAAATGCTAATTCTCCTATTTTTGTTAGGTTTTTTGGTAGTTCCACGCTTGTTAAACTAGCACATTCGCTAAAAGCATTTTTTTCTATTGTAGTTATTCCATCAGGTATCACTATTTTCTCTAAGGTTAAGTTACCTGAGAATACATCAGCATTTATTGATACTACTCTAACCCCATTTATTTCATTTGGTATATTCGCAATACTAATATCTCCTGATGCATCT
>MDSQ01000451.1_pt1 | contig 10515 bp, 9 predicted proteins | sample 1008251 | NCBI WGS metagenome assembly MDSQ01 (sample SAMN05526597, study PRJNA338239) | gut metagenome | isolation source: Hindgut content | host: Naso unicornis | place: Saudi Arabia: Red Sea | collected 2016-05
TCAGTAAAACAGCTTTTTTTTTTTATGTTTATTTGCGACTGACTTGTCTGCATATCCAGGCTCTCTTGTACACATGTGCCAACCAAAAAAATACAACCCACTCTCTCGCACATGGATGCTAAGATACGATGCCCTCTGAGTTTAGCTCCCTCCGTCGTGCAGATACTGTAGTCCCACCTCCATACTTACTGTGCTGGAACAAGCTATCTTAATGACATGCTAATTGATTTAGTGTAGCACAGATAGCGGTAGGCTGGCACACTGTGATAAAGCGAGTGTGGGTCGAGCTATTGGTTCAGAAAAGGACAGGAGACTCATCAAACTCCAACCAGCTCATTCACTCTATTTGAACACAATTTTACACTGCTTTACCCCACACTGAAGCATGGAGACCTTTACTGTGTTGCTGTGTGTGTGTGTGTGTGTGTGTGTGTTCAGTTCAGTGTATGCTGTTGTAAATACAGTATATGATTCAGTAAGCAAATTTTAATACTGTTGCTAGTTTAAGAAACATAAAATTAATCTCTGCTGTGTTTTCACAAGAACGCTCATTGTTGTGACTATGTAGTCTATCTGTGGCCTGCAGAACCGGATAGTGGATGAAAAACATTACGACCACTCCACTGTGCTCTCAATCACTTGTGCTCACATCGAGACATAAAGTGTGAGGCAAACAAGTGACCTTGGTTAGCATCGCTTGTGTAATGAACTGTTTTTTGATGGGTACAGTAGTTGCCTGTATGGTGAAAATGTACAGTCAAGTACATCTTTTATACCAGAATAAAAACATTGGATTTTAATTTTACTTTTTCATCTAAGTCAACTAAATCCTTCTTTAATTCCTTGTCGAACATACAGTGTTGAGTTCTTTACATTTTTAAGCAACAAATGTTATTGAAAAAACTTAGCATTTAAAAAATCCTCTTCAGACACACAAAGTATGTAAATTTCTATGACTGATATTACGTTTAATGCATTTTTTAGACATAAAAAGTGCAAAATAAAAGCTTGGAAAAGTTTACAGTGAAAGAGCAGCCTATATTAAGATGGCTAGCACTGGAGAAGACACAGAGAGATTCAGCCATAGCCTACATGTTTGAGCCTCGGTCAGATCCAGTGTCAGTTAAGGAGTCTGTTGTACACAAAAATTTTTGACTAGCAAACGTACCAGAATGGTAAGTGTAGTTGGCATCTTTTATAGTTTATGTTGTTTGTTAGCTTATTAGCTTGTTGGTTTGCTTGTTAGCTTGTAACTAGCAGTGACTGACACAGGGTAAGTCATTATGGGAATGTGAAGACAACTTTCTAGTGACAAATTTTGCAATAAATCGGCTACATGTCAGTATAATCAAGAACAGGAGATGAAAAAAAACATTGTTGAGTGAAGGTGCTCTTTAAACAGTTATCAGTAGGCTGCAGGTCTCATTAAACAGAGAAGATACATTTTATTCTCTGTTTAAAAAATGTTTTGACATTTATCAGGGCACATACTTAATCTGCAAGTTACGTTGAGTCACATGTATTTACTCTGCATTGAGATGGTCAGCAACATGATTGGCAAATCACCAGAAATCTATGTGATGTAAGAAATAGTCATCAAGTTTTTCAGTTAAAAAGTACGCTGCAGCTTTACAGTCATCAGGTTCTCATGCTTTGTTGTTTCTTGGCCAGGATATTATTTCCCACCAACACAAGCTCTGCCTGGCACCTGCAAAATGAATGAGCAGCTGGATACAGTCCAAGCTTTCCATTTCTTTACAAGTTTATTTGAAAAGTAACAGAGAGAAATATCTCAAAAATTAAGCTGAGGATTGGCTGCATCCACCATTTGGACAACATACATTACCGTATGGGCGAATGTACTGTAATTTAATGAAAAGGCAATACCTAAGCAGCCATAAAATGCTTGACCTTCCTGTTTAAATATAGCTGCATGAGGCCACTACTGATGCAGTGGCAGCCTCTTTCGCCTTGCACAGTTGGTCACTATCAGCTGTCCCATCAACAAATATGCCTGCAGTGTGACTGTTGGGTTACAAGCGAAAGTGTTTTTTTCTGTATGTGGAGCACATATGCTGGACTTCCTAGTGCTACCAGTGCTGTGGGATTTAGGCTCAGGGAGGAGGGGTTTGAGACCACCACAGTGATTACTTTAGCTGTTGCTGTGTGATTGCACAGTCTCTGGCATGTGATTAGGGGGAATGGGCCGTATCTCTCACCATCTCAAAGGGGGATCAAATCAGCCTCAAAGCCTTGCTTCAGGCAGCCGTGCATTTGAAAGTCAATGTTTTATTTCTAAGCATAAATTACTTGATCACAGCATTTTTTTTGCCCAAGGTTGTATTCAGAAGTAAGGGTTGCCACTATTAAAGGGGTGAAAGAGGCTGTAGTGTTTGCATGTCATTCAAACATGTCCCGATCAGGTCCTTTTTTTTAGGCTCTGCAAGGATTCTAAAAATTGGTCTGAAGTACTGACACAAACATTATGCTCTCAGTCACTTGCCTGCTTTTCCTCAGAATCTCCATTCATGAATCTATGTTAAACTGTATGATAAGCTCTTAAACGTCAACATAGTCTTTGTACAAACCAGCAGCAAGTCTACACTGCAAGCTATTCAGGATGAGATGAAGATACTCATATTTCCAGTGATGCCCAATTGATTTGGTGAACCATTAAAGGGTAAAAATGCTCTTCAAAGTTGTACTAAAGGTTGAAGCTGTGGTTCAGTTCAAGTCATGCTGAGTTCTGAAGAGCTAATCCCCCATGCAGTTTGCCTTTTCCAATCGAGCTTGCTATTGAACTGCAGAGAGAGTGATGTTTAAAGCTGTGGGCCAGGCTTCGTCATTACCAGGTGCGATTATGGCCAGAAATAAGCAAGATTATCTCACACAGCCTTCACCTTACTACCCCTATGTCTAGCAAACTGTTAAAAAATGTCATTGTTTGACTGTTACCTTTACTGACAAATGATCTTCACAGTGCTGATTGACAAGGGCGTCCGCCTCTGTGGGACACAGCCGGCAAGGCTAGCACAGTAGGAGCGGTACATGTTGTAACTCAACAGGGCTTTGGAGATAAGGCTGGGCACCGAGGTCAGCTACATTGTAGAGGAAGGTGATGGATAGAGCAGGAAGCCCTCGCTGTGTGAAGGCTGCAGGGCTTGAATTTGGATAGCAGATGCTTTAGTGCATAACACCTTTACTCACGATTCTCTTAGTCTAACCTTGTGTGTTTTAGTTTAAAGAGTAACAATATCCTTAAAGTTTAACACCTTTATGAGCTGCTGTATGAAAGGTTTTAAGAACCTTTTCATCTTTGTGAAATGGTATAATAACTGTATGGATAGCTCAGGTTGTTGAAGCTGTAGGCAGATGTGACAAGCCCCAGAGACAACCGATTGTGTTTACGCCGCATTACTATGCAAATGAAAAATAATTAAGCAAAGCTGCTTACTTTTTCTGATGTTTATAACGGCTGTGTATGTTAACAATGTGACCCAAGCTTGAACCTTCGTCAGAGCTGTCTCCTGCTAGCCTTGTGCAACGTTACCGGACCGGACACTTGTGCAACGTTCCTGGACCTGCTGTATCCCCAGGCTGTCTGCAGTAATCAAAGGAGGGCAGCATTAATTGCTTGACCCTGGCAGGGAGCCAGGTGGTCTGGAAAGGGTCATCACCTTCCCGGGGAAAGGTCACCCCTCATCCTCTCATCGTCCATCTTCACCTCTTTTCTTTCCCTTTACCTCCTGCCACAACCAAACACATTGTAGTCCATTGTCTCGACGGATGCTGCAAAGTCACCCCAGCCAAATGCACATCTTATTTTCCAAGCAGCAATGCATCTAACCACAAAGAGTAAAACATTCTACTTGAAAATATAGTCGGAATTGGCTTTGGGCCTCCCCGCTTTCCGTAAATCTATTTCAGACAATGGTCCCATGCCTATTACACAATGTCTGTCTGTCTCTATAGAAAGGCATAAACATCTTAGAAGGTGCCATTCCAGGAAGGGCAGGGGTTTGTTTGACTTACGGTTGATACATTCATCAAGCTCATGCCAAGCCAATATCACACTGTCAGAAAGGAACATGTGGCATTCTATCACCATGAGAGGCCGTGACAGAACAAGTCCTTTTCCATTACACTCTCTCAGGGCAATCTCTGATATTGCCTCTCCGCTCCTCTGTAATGCTGTTTATTTCACTTGTTTGCACTGGTGGATTCCAGTATGCAGGGTCTCCCGCTCTGAAACTTGATCATTGTGAACCTACAGTAACCGACTTTGGACATTACTATGTTGGCAATGTATAGAAGAATGTGAAGCTGCTTTTCCTCTAGATAACATTTATTTGGATTCCCATTAGCAGTTACCCAGACAACAGATTCTTCCTGGGATCCATGTTGAAAATACATTAGTAGCATTCCTTAATACAAATATAAATACAGTTAATAACACAAATTCATTCAACCACAGTTACAGCCCTAACTCCGTCTTCTTCCTCTCCCATGAGCCCTACCTGTGTTATGTATTCTTTGTGAAGCCTATTTTAGTGGGAAACATATGACTGAGGTAATAAACTGTCTTTCAGTTTTAAATCGATAAACAAGTCAACATAAGTCCTGCACACTCACCCGCTGTCTCTTTACAGGCACGCAGCATCGCAAGGTTCAAGGTACTTCGACCTATAACTGCCTAAATTCCTCTCTCCCTTTTATTGGTCTTACAAAGGTTTCCTTTTCCTTATTCCAGACATATTTAAAAGAGCTTTGACACGCCCAGCCTCTTCTATCACTCTATATTCTCTGTGTTTCCTATTTTTTATTCAGTGGAGGCCTTTAAAAAGCTGTCATCCTGTAGAGTGGTCCCCGGTACGCTCCTGTGTTCTCCTCGCCTGGAGCGCTGAATTACTATTTATGTGCTGAACTCTGACAGTACACCGCAATCTGTCCCTGCTCAACCAGCATTGCTAAAGCTGTGTCGCTGTGAAGTTTTACTTGTCTTCTGCGTTTGTGACTGCAAAATGTGGACTGGAGTGGAATGTGGTAAAGTGTATAAAAACTGTTAGGTTATCAGAGGCTGTGGCTGGCATAAACTGCACAATGAAAACATAAAAATAGCAATTTTTGATACATTTTTATTTACGCTTAAGAGAACCTGATGTCCAGTGCCAGCTTGTTTCCTCTGCTGAGACAAATCAATGGGATTCATGCCTATTTTTTAATCACTGTTAACAGTCTCTCCTGAGTGCTGAAATGAAAAAGTAACCCTTAAAGCCCATAAAGTCATCGGATTAGATTTGTTCACAGTTATGGGATAAAAAGCACTTTCACTCTGTAATGCGAACACCTCACATAGAGTTTTCATAAAAGCTTTGATGGACATCAAATCTAATCTGAAGGATACAGAGCCAAAGTATTCTGGCAAATCTGGTGCGACTTTCTGTCTTTGATGCTCAGTAATTCTGCTTTCTCATCTGGAGAGGGCAAAGCTCAAACTGAGCAGACCGGATTTTCTCAGAGAATGAGGTTATACTGCAGACATTCATTCTCCAATGGGAACTATTGATTATCTCACATGTCTGTCTAGCTGTGGGAGTTTTAAGCACTTTCATGCCAGAGTTTTCAGAGTTTGTCCTGACTTGTAAAACTCAGAAAATTCCTGTCATAAGTTGAATGTCGAATGCCTTTACCTTATTGCTGGGAACCGTTGACAAAATGGCACGTTCCCATATTTTTTATCTAAGTGTGTAATAAATTTTGGAAATGTCACAAAAAATGCAAATGAGATTAATTCCCTTCAGATGCGTGAAAGAGAATAAAAAGGGTCCTTTAAAGATGGGAAATCACATTCTTCGTGAAAATGGCAGCCTTTGAAGAAAATATATTCAATTAATTACGTTGGGGAAGCTTTTAATGATGTTTAAATGTGTATTCATTTACATATATCCCATCTGAATTCCACTAGACTCTGTGTCTGTTGTGCCTCGTGATTTTATTTTTAATTGTGATCAGAGCTATAAATAATACTTCTTTTGAAAACTGGAAGGATATTTGCCAATTTTGGAAGAATCAAATGAAATGAGTCAAATGAGTTAGGTTAAAAAAAACAACATATTCATTGTTCTTTGTTTTGCTGTAAATTGTTGGACTGTTGAGCAACAGGGTTTTGCTGCACAGCGGGATCAAAATAACAAGCTTTAGAAAAAGCAGGTGGCTCCACTGAGCCAAATGGAATAACGAGTTATCTTCAAACTACTGATCATCATACTGAAACTGAGAATTGAAATTATTAATTCATTAGTGACAGTCCAAAAGCTATTGTCAAGCTGGTCTGCTGATACAGTCACACCAGCTGTTGTCAATGTTGCAATAAAAGAAGTGTATAATATCAATGTAGAGAAGTGTACTCAGCCATATGCTCAGAGTAGTGAAGATCCTTGTCAACACCTGTGCTATTTTTGTGAGCATCCCCCTCTAATGGCTTCCTAATGCAAACTTATGACGTACTGTAAAAGGTTTAGCTTAGTCTGCCTTCTGGCAGGGAGGCTGGATGCAGCCGGTGCTGTAGTTCAAAGCCTAACAATCATTAAATATGCTGTCAGCTTGGCTCTCACTCTCACAGCCAAGCTCTTGGTCTGAAATGTTGTCCTGTATATCATAGAACAAGACACAATTTAATGAAGATAGACAGACTGTTTGAGCCGTGACCTTCAGATCACACAGAGTACACTTCATTCTCTGAACACTGTGTTTAGAAGAGTTCTGCTCTCCATCTCTGACACGTCCTCTTTGCGTCTAGCATCCGCAGATGTTTTCATAGCAGGCTGTTTATGTAACGCTGGCCTCAGACTTTAGAGAACCTTGTTAAAAAAATTTTTTTTTAAACTACAATGTGAGAAAATTACCATCTTTGTCTGCCGCTGTCAAGGCAAACTGAATGACATTAAAGCTCAAGCACTGGGTAGCTTTAGCATTGGCACTTTTCATCCTCATCTGACAGACAGATTGAGACAGGATCTTTGGAAGGCTTTGAGCCTTTTTTTGCTGTGAGTTCTCTCAACACGACCTGATAAGACCCCATTCATCCTCTCTGCCTTCATCAGGGGTTGGACCATATCCAACTTTGGCCTGTCACATCATCACCAAGGCTTCAGACTTGCAATTGTCTAAACATGCTGCTGACAGAGCGCTCAGTGGCAGCTTGTGGTCTGGCTTTAGCAGAGGGATGATTTCTTAATGGAGCTAACAAAGACATCTGTCAAGGTTAGGTTTAAGTATGGCCTGTGTCTGTGTGTACAGTCTCTGCATGATGCTTTTGTATGAACAGTGCGGCAGAACACTGCTGTATTACACTGTATGGCATTTATCAATCTTCATTTGCAACGCAAGATGTTTAATAAATAAGTTCGAGCTAGCGTAGCATCAGTTTGAGTCGACCAAATAATCATTTTTTTTCTGGGCGCACGCTGGGCCTTGTACTGTAGGCCAGAGAGGGCTGCATCATCTGACAGCTCTGTGGTTTCTTCTGACAGAATGGACTTATTTATGTCTCTCATCCTCAGTGCAGCTTCTCAGAAGGCCCGTGCTAAAAAACCACAGAGACCGCACAACTCTTGACAGGGTATCACACAACAAAGCCCTCGCACTCATTTTTGACTGGCAGCAGCCAACCTCTGATTTCCGTGTCTCTGCCACCACAAAGTCCAGCTGTTAGCAGGTTCTTGACATGTTTGATGTAGGGATTTTATGGTATATTATGAGTCGGCAACTGGTGGGGCCTTGAATTTAGCTATGGCTAAATGGATCAGCGGAGGGATTTCTCTCAACTTTGCAGTTGGATTTAATTTGAACTTTCTTCAACTTTTTTATTTACAGCAGGGTGCTGAGAGAGTGCCAGCAAAATGTATTTGTTTTTGCTGCATCTGCAGCATTTTTAAAAATGAGGAATTGTTTTTGTTATCTATGTTTTTAGATACAGAAGAAGAAATGCATCATGTAGGTATTAAAGTCTCCTTTATGGAAAAAAAACAACTGAATCTGTTAAAATACTTGAAACCATGTCAGAAAAAGGGTTTTTAGATGACAGGCTGAATTCATCTCACAGTCATACCTCAGCCTACCGTTCATCTTGGGCTTGCTATGCCATGAGGGGTTTGGGGAGAAAATTAAAAAGAAAATTAAAAGAATTTCAATTAAGTGATTTGCTGAATTGGAGAGAAAATGGCAGTGATGTGGAAAAGGCTTTTAATCTTGGTGAGCCACCTCTTGTTCCATTAAGCTCATATCCCCTGCTTATCTCACTAATCATTCCTCCCAACGCCGGCAGTCTTGGCGATTTATAATGAACCCATTATGTCCGAATTCAGTCCACCAGGACTGGCAGGCACACCATACGCTCATGAAGTGGGTTGGAAACAATCAGAGTACAATCAGGCCCTCGCGATGATGTTACAGCCCAGTTAGCGACAGAGAAAAATTGCTTACAGAACGGCACATGTGGCTTTTGGGATGTCAAAAAATGCCTGCAGCTGGAACAGAAAAATAAATACTGTGCTCTGAAAACTCTGTAGTCTCTCTGGCTGTGAGAGAAGGCATGGTCAAAGTCAGCCATGTCAAGCTGTTTGCATCATTACAATGTTGTTGCTGTCAGATTGTCAGTGCTAGAAAGGCATCGGTGAATCATCTGTGTGAGTGAAAAAGCATGAAAGTAAAACAGTAGAAAAACACAGAAAGAAACTCCAGCTGAATGCAGTCTTTGGAGGAACAACGCCCCTAACAATATTTCAGCGTGTCATACAGATAATAGCACTGTTGGAAAGAAATGGAAGGAGTGGCTGTTAATAATATTTCATAAACAAAAATGAGCCGTCCCGTACTGTCGATGATGTAAGCAATTTGTTTATGCAGTTAGAAAGTGCTGTAAACCAGAGTCGTGTTTGGTGATGACATCAAAGTCTCCACCTTCTGTCTGTTCACTGTACTCGTCACTTTCTGCGTCCCCACCTCTGTGCGTGTTCTGATCTCCTGTTCTGATCTGCAGCTCTGTGCCGCTGTGTGGGCCAGCACACTTCAGCCTCACCGCCTGCAGTAAAAAGCTAAATACAGTCTTTGTTTTATTCATGCGGCTCTTGTCTCTGCAGACAACATGTTTGACTCCCTCTCTCTGATTTCAGAAGATAAGTATGGCAAACTTCAAAAGGCTTTGATGCACGCTGTCTTGCCAGCACGAGCTAGGACACACCGCTGCTCCTTTTTGGTTGTAGGGCTCAATAATTAAGGAGGTGTTTTATGAAAATAAAGGTTGTGTTTTATTCAGGTCACACAGGAGAAGATAAAGCAGTGTGTGTGGTGGCTCAAAGCGAGTTTTCTCACCTCATGAACGTACTGCAGCTATTTTAATAACAGAGTTTGTCCATGCATGTGTGCACACTGTGCAACTCTTATATTAATATATCACAGCTCTTTAAGAAGTGTGCATGTGTTTACTTTGATATGACCGTGACCTAAAATAAAGCAGAGGAACTAGTCTGACCCTTGTTCCATTTTACTCAAAGTTATAAAGTTGCAAGTGATAAGTAGTCGATCACAAAAAGTGACTTTAATTAAGCGATTCTGCTTAAGGCTGTCAGGAGAAGACAGTTTTTTACTTTCGTTTACGTTCACTTAATGCTCTGTTAAACAGGGTCACAACAGATCCCTAACAAGGCTTAAAACTTAAATTTAGTTTTTCACATTCAGAATCTCAAAATGTTAGGGTTAACTTGAGTTTATTTTAGTTTATTAATTTCAGTTTTACTTGAAATACTGTATATATTTTCAGTTCCCTGTCCACCACTGAATAAAACTCAATTTCAGAAATGAACGTCTGAATACTTAAGTTTTTCATTTATAATCCTGCATCTATCTATCTATCTATCTATAGATCTGTATTCCTTTAAGAGGTAATCAAATGGTCTTAAAGTGATTAAACTGTATTTAAAATATGTGCTGATCACCTGTTAAAGTCTCTGAACTCCAAACTGTAGCAGTTAATTAAATATGTTCTGTACGCTTAACTTGTTTGGCGTTTTTGCTGTGAGAATTATGAGATTAAAGCGTTATTTCACCACAAAATTCAGTTTTGTTAATCAGTTATGCACCCTTGGATGTCCTGAATTGAAGAATTTTTTTCTTTCTTCCGGCATTCCTCCACAGTAAAATTTCACATATGTTGGTTCCACCAAAAACTGCAACAACTCCTCTCGCTCTGCATCAGCCTTGTCTTAACAAATACTAAAAAAGTTTTCCCAAACTTGTAAGCAAGCGAAAATGGCTGGTGGAGAGAGAGAAGAGTTTCTGCAGTTTTTGACAGAATCATACATATTCAGGCCGCAATACACAGACGTTTAGAATGAGCGCAGCCCGCGACACAGAACGTTGGATCAGATGTGTTGTATTTAGTGGCTTTCTAGCTGAAATAAAAGTGTTTTGGAAGTATTGAACATACAACAAAATAAAGAGGACTTATACCACATG
>MDSQ01000452.1_pt1 | contig 10512 bp, 14 predicted proteins | sample 1008251 | NCBI WGS metagenome assembly MDSQ01 (sample SAMN05526597, study PRJNA338239) | gut metagenome | isolation source: Hindgut content | host: Naso unicornis | place: Saudi Arabia: Red Sea | collected 2016-05
TCTGTGTTGTCCTAATACAGAGCATGTGAGCAGTGTGATGTCTTTGCTGTGTTGTACCCGCACCACTAGTCGGCGCTGTGCCATCAATGATACAGTGACTTGTATGTAGCTCACGCATTCAAATGATGCTTCAGTAAAAACACTACAGTTCAAGCCAAAAAGACGTGTCCGGGTATCCTTCGACTTAGCCAGGTACTCTAAAGTGGAAACCCATGAACACATAACAAGCAGAATGGAGTAGTGAGCAGAGCATGACAATTTTGCTCTGAGTGGGGAGCAGGTTTTTTAAGCACTGCCTTGTCTCCCGCTCCAACCCGCTTCAAATTTGCTCCGTTGCCGCTAACACTACGAGATGAAAACATGTCTGAGCGAGAGTGCATCTGTGTATCGTACAATACACTCAACCCACCCGCATAATTTCTGTCTCCTGCTGGCCACTGCAGCTGAATAGAAATTTCAAAGTACTTGAAAAAAGGAAACTGACAAGTCATCAAGTGTATTATTCCTGTTCCTCTTGCAGATGACAATAATGTTGCACAAGAAAAGAGAAGCAACAGTGAAGCCAGTCAGAAAAGCAATAATCAAGCAACCCAAACCCAGTGAAAAGGGAAGCTTAAACATTAAAAACACAAGAGGTTAAACACCACCCACAAGAATGTGCTAAGAGGCAGCATAACCTCCAAGTTGAACATCCTTGGTTACATCATCTGTGAGAAGAGCAAAAAAAGAATTGGAGATGCCTCAGTTAGGGATCATTTCCAAACAGAGCGGGACATGGGAAAGAAAAATTAATAGTAGTAGTAATACAAGCCAATGACCAGGGATGGATGAGCTCAAAGAATGTCTTGAACCAGATCAACATAAGACTTAGATCTGAGGCAAGCTGAACGGATCAGAAAAAGCAGAAGCTGCAGCAAAAAAGCAAGAACAGGCATCTTCCAGGACCTTTTCAAGTTTGATTGTCTCCTGCTGGAGAAGAAGACTCTCCACTTCTTTCACATTCCATCTTGAATCTTAAGCTGGAAGGGGAAGATCCCAGTAGCCCAACGGAGCTACTTGTAAAATGTCACAAAAAACTTCTTTCTTTGGTAGGTGGAGCAATTAGTTTCATGTATCTTGCCAGATGCCAGAACCAAGTAAAAAATCTAAAGAAGTTTATAGATGCAAGACTCTTGCACTCGGTGTTGCAAACATTGTCATCTACACTGTGGTTGTGTTGTGCAAAAGATGTGAATGACCAACAAGTTTAGATAGTTTGAATAGTCGCAAATTCCCTCTGTACCTTGCTCACACAACAGCCGTATCTGTTTTGAATGAGCATGTTGTCATTTGTTTATGAGGAACTTTTTATCTTATCTTTTTAAAAACATCACTCAAATGGTTTTTGTCAGCAATTACACCTTAGCATTAACATGTTCACATGATTTAGTTGCACAACTAATTGCAGAACTGCAGTCCAGTCAACATTTTTCCACCTAGTTAACGTACTGCTTATTGAACTTTGGCACCAAAGACAAAACATACCTGTTGAGTTTGTAAAAGGTAAACATTAACCCACGACAGCAGGTAACACAACACTGTCTCTTTCTTGATTACTGTTAACTGGGCCACTGTTCATTAAGTCCATCCCACAGTTACAATTTCAAAATGAAGCCTGTCTGTGTGTGTCTGTCAAGTAATTGGGAGACTATGATGGAGTATTTTGGTCATTTAAGATGGTCCTGCAGATTACATTTGCCTTTCATTGTCATGACTGTTTTGTTCAGAAAATGTCACATTGTCTGTTTAACACCAACTTTCATCCTTACTCAAAGGAAACTTTGCACTCAGGTACTAATAAGTAGTGGTGTTGTGGGTGTTGTGCGGTCTTTAATTGTGTATTTTTGTTATTTAAATGGGACCAAAAACCATTCTGTTATGTACCATTGGAAGAGATGTAATTGTTTTTAATGATGATGACTTTGCATAAAAACAGCAAACAAGAAGTTGCTCCTTTTGAAGACGTAAGTCGGTAAAGAAAGCGGTAAAGAAAGACAAAAAGTTCCAGAAAGTCACAGCACACTCTGTTGTGTGTTGCTTTACAGTGGAGGAGGTGAGGGATCATTGGATAGGCTTCTCCCTCCGGTAACCACGGGCCTTTCACCCAGGAAAAGGACCACCAGCCAGTGCAAGTCTGAACCTCCTCTCTTACGAACCTCTAAACGAACCATCTACACCGCTGGCCGCCCTCCGTGGTACAACGAACATGGAACACAGTCCAAAGAGGCCTTTGTCATCGGTAGGACCCATAAAGCAATGCACCCCATAATGTGACAATGTAGATGTTTTCTTTCCCTCCATTTCTATTTTGCGTCTAAAGTCAATTCCCTCATTGTGTTGGATTTTCATAAATCAGTTTAACATATTGCCAATACATCTTAAGAGTCAGTTATGAAAGCGTCTTCAAAAGAGAAGTCCCAGACTAGATCAATAACTGAGTCTAAAGTAAAACTCTGAGTTTTTGTACCTTTCTTTTACACTTTTAGCTTGTAGGTCTTTAGTGCTGTACATGAGAATATTTGTGAAACAAATGTAAGTCCTACCCTGTACAAGCTGATAAGATGTCTTTTGTAGAATTAAGCAATTGGTATTCCCAAACTTGTTCAACATCATTATTTACATTTTATCTAAGTTGAAGATGGCTCTGCTTTGCCATAGAAAAGTTTTGTACTTAGGTGTGTATTTTGTGCAAAGGGAATAAGGAATAGAAGAACGTCTGGTCTCTGTGTATACCTGCCTCTCGTCGTTTAAATGATAGCCTAAAGCAAACTAACCAGGCAGGCAACACGCAAGATGTCCTGTCAAGCAAGCACTAGTACGTTCCCACCAAGCACAGGTATTTTATAATTACACTTGTGCCATTAAACATGCATGCAAACGTTTCATGATGTCTCCTCAAATCAATATTTTTACACAGGTCTGTGTGGTGGCAGCGCTTCAGGAAAAACAACCGTGGCGAGGAAAATAATTGAAGCTCTAGATGTGCCCTGGGTCGTACTACTGTCAATGGACTCTTTTTACAAGGTGTGTAGTATGTGTGCTATGTGTGGATGGTGTGTCATTTTGCTCCCTCCTACACATCTGTTTACAAATGTTGTAATGTGAGGTTAAGTTACTTGATGCCTATCACTTATACTAAAGGTCAACTGTATGTTACATGTTGGTGGGTTTTCTTTTTTATCCACTTGTTTTTTGATTAATTCTTAACATGGGTCCAAGGAATCACTTCCTTTAATTGTATTACATCATCTCTGTCTTATGAAGCTGCTAACCCTGCGATGGCCTGAAGGAGGGAGTAGAAAGAGTGAGACCCAGTGCAGAGGACAAAGTGAAAGAGAGAGTAGGATTGCCTTTGAATTCCAGAGGGAAAGCAAGGATAATAGGAGTGACTTGAAGAAAGGAGACGGAGAGGATAAAGTATTAGATAGTGGATAAGTCAAAAGAGAAGAGTAAATAAGAGTGGTGGAGAGCAATCAAGATAGAGCTACCATTCTTGCCCCTCTGTACCTCCACCCGCTGTGCTTATGTAATCCTGTCACAGTCTGACGGCAGCAGTTCAGACCGTGCAGAGTAGGTGGCATTTACCACTGGCCAGTGGGACTGTAGCTACACCACAGTACCAGAAGTCCACTTCCAAAACATTTTGTTGAATATGTATCCTCTGCACATTCATATGTCTTGTTCTTCTGTTTGAGTTTCCTCATGTTTGCGCACACAGTCCCTAGACAGCTTGTAACACTGGTTTATCATATTAAGTGTGTAATCAGTTCACTTGAGAAGCGGGTGTTGCTTTTCTGAAACTGCCAAATACCAGATCTGAGGTTTTAATGCTCAGTCACCCTAAGGGCACACACACACACACACACACACACACACACACACCACCTGGTACAGACGTCACCGTGGCGCATGATGTTCTCCTAAATTTAGGTCCCCTAACTACAACTGCTCTTGAAAAGCGATCCATGTTCCAACTGTTTTTTGCACAGGCTTATTTGAATTATATGTCGAACTAAAATTTGAGCTCGTGTAGTTGTTTTATTATTCTAATTTTTGTTGTGGCATTATTTTTCTCATTATGCAAATGTTGATGTGTGAGGCTAGATAAAAGTCACAAACTGAGAGACAGGAAAAGTATTTTGCTCTGGAAATCATTTTTGTTGTCTTCCTTTCTCATTATCGTGGCAAGTTTGCTGTGAAATAATTCCGACATTGTTGCAATCCTCAGGTCCTCTCCGCAGAACAGCAGACTCTGGCTGCCAGTAACGACTATAACTTCGACCACCCTGACGCCTTTGACTTTGATTTGCTGACACACACCCTGCGCAAGCTCAAACAGGGCAAGAGCGTGAAAATCCCTGTGTATGACTTCACAACTCATGGCAGACAGAAGGAGTGGGTGAGGAAGAACACACATCTAAAAACATGGCAGCGCACTTTTTGAGTTAATGAGTGGCATGTCAGAGTTACTGAATATAATCTCAGTTACTCGATTACCTAAGAGGCTTTTAATCTCCCTCAATGGAGGTTTAGACTCACGTACAAAGCTGCTACTCCAGACGGTCACTGACAAACTATTGTGATTTTTGTTTACTAGTTTTGTACTCCAGTGTCCACTGACTACAGTTAGACATTCTCTCATCAGTGGTGTCTGTCAAATTATGATTGATTAAGATGATTGTTGCAAAATGTGATACATAGGCGTAAACTGTCTGTATGTCCTTATACTGTCATGTGCACGTGTGTCCACCACAGAAAACCGTGTATGGAGCCAGTGTTATCATCTTTGAGGGAATCATGTCCTTTGCAGATAAAAAGCTTTTGCAGGTGGGTCAAGGTTACCGAGACCTATTTTTGTCTGTACATGTAATCAAACATGTTTTCTGTACATGGAAGTATGTAGGAGGAAGCTTGTTTTCAGTTTAATCACTTACACCAACCAGTGTTTTCTAAGCAAAATTCCACTTATCAAATGTTTTAAATGTACAATACCTGAGTAAAATGTAAGCAAATTAGTAAACTAATGCTAACATTGGATTGAAACTAGTAATAATAATAATTGTTATTAACTGAAATTGCCTTTTTTTCATCTACCTACAAGTGGATTTTATTCTGTACAAATAGATTTAAATGTAGCTAATTTAGCTAGCTAATTCAAAACGCATGATCCTTTAATCTTGCTTTCAGGGTGGAAATAGGATTGACACAATATACTGCATGCTGACAAAATAAAATTAGTAATAAAACATAATCTAGAGTCATTACACACTTACAGTGTGATCATTTATTTTAAAATAAAAGTGTTTCAACAGCCAAATTGTGTAATAAATCCTATCCTTGTCCATATCAATCTCATTTCAGCACTTTTTTCTAAGTATTTCAAAGTGGTTGTCAGGAAAAGAGAAAAATCTATTTCAAGCACAGTGAACCTAACTTTAAAACAAACGTCCTCAAGTGGTTTATAGATCATAACACAACTGTAAGAAAAGTTGTGCTCCAAAATTTGACCCTAAAACACAAGAAGAAGCCAAATTAGAATCCAGAAAGTAGATTTAGCCTTTTATTTTTTGCAAGTAGTCTTTGTCTCAGGGTGTTTGTCATAATGCCTCTTGCCCAGCTTAACATTTTCTCACTGTTTCCTGTTTTCCCGGCAGCTGCTGGACATGAAGATTTTTGTGGACACAGACTCTGACATCCGGCTGGTGCGTCGGCTGAGGAGAGATATTACAGAGAGGGGAAGAGACATCGAAGGTGTCATCAAGCAGTACAACAAGTTTGTCAAGCCAGCTTTTGAGCAGTACATTGAACCCACCATGCGCCTGGCAGATATCGTGGTGCCACGTGGTACGTGCATACAACATACAGCACACACATATTTACATTTGCACAGGTTCAATATTACATAACGACTTCAGCCATAGTGGTCATTTAAAGAGGAATAAACTCAATGAACAATGAAACAGCACAGTTCCCGTACTCAGATTAATTTGAAACAAGGTCACATTTTCTCCATTTTATTGCTGTTCACTAAATAAGTCAGTGTATGTATTAAACTCCCTCAATTTCAAACCAACACCATGCTGCTTTGTTCTTGTGCACGTCGTCCCATCAGGTGGTGGCAACATGGTGGCCATCGATTTGATCGTGCAGCATGTCCACAGTCAGCTGGAGGAGGTAAGCCAGGTCACACCTGCAGCCCTCAGTACATTGCTTACACACCAACACTGTGACACACAGACGATGTGTCATGCCAATTTTATGACAAGTGCAAATTAATGCACATACAGGAACTGTGACCCTTCATTCACCCTACCTGCTGTTACTCATTTTGTGGTTTGGTCTCTGACTAGACACATCTTACTATTCCAGCTGAAAGGATTTTTAGTATACTGCGGGGCTGATTTGCTGGGCGTAGTTGCAAACAGCCATTATGTCTTTTGTCAGTAATTGTAGGCTCCATCTCTCCCTCTAGTGGATAGAAAATGTACTGCACCTATTTTATTTGAGCATGAATGTGCAGGATTGCTCGAGGCTTGTTTATAAAGTTTAAACAGAAAATTGGGATTGAAATGTATTGCGTTGCTGAGTATTGTGATACCAGTTCTTAACTGTAGTCATGAAAAATCTACAAATGGAACCGTATTTGTTTCAGGAAAGAGATATTGCAACTTTGACCAGAACAATGAAGCTTTTCAGCTCTACTTCTCACATTTTTGGTGCAAAATAACAGAAACTGTTATATGTCTTATTGTGGTCTAAAATTTGCAAATATGTACTTAATTACCCCTGAGCACAGTTACAGCCCAAATGGTAGTAATATGAAGTAAATGTCTTGTAGTCATCATCTGACGAGAGTCTGAATCTGTAGCAAAAGCAAAAGCATTGCATTTTTCACTCTCTGAAAGAAGAAGGGCGTTTTTGTCAAATCAGTAGATTATTAAATGAATGAGGACTGTACTGTATAAGAGTGTGTAAAGAAGTAAAGAAGTCGATGTGTGTCTGTTAATATCCCCATTGGCCAAAACCATGAAAGTGTACACCATAAAAGTCTGCAATAATAGAAGTGTGTAAACACTACAAGTAATGCAAAGGACATAAATTATACGGAATATATAAGTGAGATAACGTTTTAATTGTGCTTTCAAGGCAAATTTATCCATTGTACCTGTTGTAATGACAAACTGGCTTAAAAAAAAAAAAAACTGAACAAATTCTGATTAACTAAAAGTATCCAGACATTTTCAGCTCCAGTAGGGTCATTTATTTTTTAAATGGAACAATTAAATCATGATACAGTTATGCGCCATTAATTGCACAGCAGTAATAGAAATCCTGTCTCCATGGTTCTTCCTGCTAAGTCTTTAGAATAACATTTCAATACTAAACCAGAGTGTGCTGTTTTGACTTGTGGATTTGTTGTGTGAGATGCACTAATTGTCACCAAAGGCACATATCTGCTCGTGGGGAGCACTTTGTGCCACCGTGCACTTTGCTTTGTTCTCTCCCCACGTTACACACACACATAAATACACATGCTGCTGATGAACTGCTCTCTCACTTTCTCCCCCACCACTTCCCCTCCACCCCAACTCCCTCCATGGCTCACAGCGCGAGCTCAGCGTCAGGTAGAGTGGCATTTATCCTGTCTATCACTCTCTTCCCACCATCTGTCCAGTTCCCCAACTGCTCCAGCTTCTTACTGGGAGAGAGAGAAAAAGAGGCCAGCAAAACCAACCTCTACCTTCCAATAATCTGCTGGCTGCATGGCTCATCACTAGGCGGCACTGTTGTATCTGTTGAGCAAATATACCTAGTTAGTGATCGGTCATAGAAGCATGAGACAGTGTCAAAATATTAAGACTTAGTCCAATATATATAAGTCCAATATATACAAACTGCATAAAAGCCACTGTTAACATTTGGAAGTCACTGAGATAAAAAAATTTGAATTTGTTTAGGTGCAGCCAGCATTTAATGCAAAGACGTTGGTTTTCCTTCTCTCTACGTTTTTGAAATGACAACTCACGCTCTTCCTGCCTACTGTGTCTAAAAATACACCAAAGAGTAAATTCACTGACCTCTCCTTTCAACGGCAACAAGAATAAGAGAGAGAATGACTGTATCAGAAAGCGAGAGAGAGGAAACTATTGTTGACTTTCATATACCTCAGCCACAGAGAAAGTTTCCAATACCCTACTACAAAGCGCTGAGTTTTTTCCATTGAATGTCGGCCACAGTATCTGAGACAGAGTGAGAGGAAGTGAGCTTGGTGTCTGTCTTTAGACACAGGATGTGCTGGGGCCTGTGAGCTGAAATACCAACCTTTACTGTTCTACATGGTGAAAGAGTGACAGCCACACGATAGCTCGAGCACCACCCACGCAACAGCACAAGAGATGCACATGTGTAGATATCTAAATCTGCTGGAAATTGTCTTCTGCCTTGCCCAAGCATCTGTGAAGATCTTGTTAGCAAGATCTGTTATTGCATTTCTTCAATGAATCGTGATACATTCACTGATTGATAACATGGGAATATTATTTTTACTTGAAATGACAGTTTACCTCGACTGTAAGCTCATTTCTGAGACATTTGACATTTTCAAGTCTCAGCTGTCACACTTGTCACTGTGTGTGATCAATCCTTCATCCCTTCAGCCACCTGATGTTGTCTTTTCTCATTTTTTTCCTCCTCTTATCTGTTTTTTGTTGTTGCTGTTTGTTTTGTTTTGTTTTTGTCTGTTTTTTTTGTCTTTCTTTGTCCCCATCTGTGGTGATTGTTGTTGTTCGTCAAAAAAAATCTCCCCATAGAGGAAACTTCGCTGGGATATGTGAGCAGATTTGCTATAATTTCTCTTTTCTTTGCATCTGGCTAATGTATATCTCATTGACATCATGGATACTGTAGTGTCACATGACTGCATCACTGAGTATTTATAACAGTGTGTCTCTTCCTCTATAGAGCCCTGGGTAGACCTAGACTAACTAGATATTCAAGTAGTGGAGACCTATGACGGAAAATGACCCTCATGCATTTATTTATACAACAAAGTGAAATTTTACTATTCTTTTGAAACTATTTATGTAATGCAAATTTTTTTAAAACCTTTTTAGAAACTGCCTAACATCTTTTCCATCATCATGGTCTCTGTGCTGTTGTAATTTTCCACTGAAATACAACACTGGCACTGTGTGCTCTGCAGTTTTGTGAGTCTGCCTTTTAAGTAATCCTATTACAGTGGCTACACGCACTACCATTATCAACTTTGTACTAACTTCTACTGAAAAATCAGTTGTGATGTTTTTTGTTTTTTGCATGTATTGTGTCTGCGTGTATTTATGTGTTTCTTTTCTGAATGTGCACATGGTGTATATGTGCACACATGCGTGAAGAGAAGTTTACTTGCATATATGTATGTATGTGTGTTGCATTCATGTCTGTCCATCTTCCTTTTTGCTCCTCTCACCCGGTCTGCACCACCCCTGTTCTCCTATTTGTTGCCGTGGTTACAGGGCAGCTCTGGCTTCTGCACACCAGGCACAACCCCTCCCCCAGACCCTCAGTGTTCTGGAGAGCACACCCCAGGTCAGGGGCATGCACACTATCATCAGGTAAAAGCTTGAAAAATCTGATGAGTTACATTTACAGCCACATCTGTTTGCATTTTAAAAAAAAAAACAACGAAAAACCTGTGCAGTGTTCAGCAGCTGCAATCATTATTAATCTTGTATCGCTCTTCTCCTAATCACCCACATGTAGAAACAAGGAAACCAGCCGCGATGAGTTCATCTTCTACTCCAAGAGGTTGATGCGTCTGTTGATTGAGCGAGCGCTCTCCTTCCTCCCCTCACAGGTGCCAAACGCTGACATACACTGTTAATTAATTCGAAGAACTGCATGAACGTTCTGTAATCCTTTTTATTAAGTAGGACATTGACTCTGAACTGTTAGATACCTGTGCATTGATAGAGACGTGTAGGAGAATGAAAGCCTGAGATAACCGATGGCTCTATAAAAGCTGACAAGCCACAGCAACAGAGTGAGAGACGGTACATTATGAGACCTTGAAATGTGAAAAGAGTATATTAAAGAAAAAGGATTAATGGAAAAGAAAAAGTGAGTGCTTGTTTTTGTACCAAGAGAATCAGACAGATGTAGACATGGGCATGGAAACTTATCGAGTCACCACAGTGGAAAGTTTTCATACCTTAAGATTTAGGTTTGCATTACACAAACACACACATGACTAAGAGTTTGAAATTCACTGTAGCTGGCTACAAACTGTTTTCCTGATTTCTGTAGCACACTGTAGCAATCAGTATTGTACTCACAAAATTATGATTTCTAATGTTATCTCAGGTCCACGTAGTTCAGACCCCTCAGGGAGAGGATTACGAAGGCAGAAGTTTCCACGGGAAGAGGGTGAGTGAACTCCATTTACTTCCTGTCGTCTTCTTAACTCTTTTTTTTTTT